>Ga0209172_10000254_pt1 | contig 154873 bp, 149 predicted proteins | sample LarsenN4metaG_FD_184113 | JGI IMG/M metagenome (GOLD analysis project Ga0209172, IMG submission 184113) | Hot spring sediment bacterial and archeal communities from British Columbia, Canada, to study Microbial Dark Matter (Phase II) - Larsen... ...
TGATTCTCAAACCGCCCAAAACATCATTGATTTCTTGTTCGTTGAGTTCGTGAATGAAGCTATCTTCACCTTGGAAAAGTTCGCTACCGGCAGGGGACAAGTTAGAAATTGTTAAGTTAGCCATGATTGAATTTTCTCCTGAGTAAATTAGTGGGAATTTTATTTTGATGTTTAATTTGTTTGTCCCACATTTATATAATCTGTGTCGAAATCAACAATTATGTATTTCGGCTCTAAGGAAATGGACAAAAGAAATACAGTTTATAGTATTTTCTTGGTGAATCTGGTGAATAAGGAGAGTTTGAGTAAAGCATGAATATCAACTAGTTTTGTCAGGAATCAGAAAACTAGAATCGTATGTAAATTAGCTATAGTTGCTGACTAAATCAGGTAAATATAGAAGCGATCGCCTGATTTTCTTTCCTAAAATAAAATACTTTTGTCTCTTTTTCATTAACCACATTTACTTGGACTGGAAGAATTGACATCATCTCCCGCTAACCTAAGACCAAGTTGCGTTCCGTTGTAGTAAATTCTTGTCAGGAGAGATTGCTATCCTGCGGGAAGCCACTTCGGGTCTAAGTCTACTTTGTTTCGCACCTTCGGGAAGCAAGCTACACAATGACAGGTGCTATCTTTGTTCGTAACTTGGTATAAAAGGCGGGAGTCTTCCTGCGGAATCTAAATAAAGTCTTTCGAGTTGGAAAAAGTGTTGCACTAAATTCCTAAAAATATCCACATACAAAATATCCGTTGTTTCTACAATGAGTAACAACGGATCAACTTCTTATTTGACTTTGGAAGTCTGGGATCAGATACCTATTATTTCTTCTCGATGCGGGGAGGTTCGCGGAATGCGATCGCAAAGAAAAGAACACCAAGTGCCAGGGTCAAAATTAAAATGTATGCAACGCTTTCCATATCAAAAGCTCCTGCTATCCAGCTAGTAATTAAAGTATTGGGGATGGGGATGAGGTATTGGGTATCAGGAAAATTTCCCAGTCCCTACTCCCCAATCCCCAGTCCCTAAAATTAGAGGGCTTCTTTCCGGCGGGTTGATTTGTCACCCACTTTCTGGAACAGACCCCATTCGACTTGCTCTTCCAGATCCGCTTCTACACCAGCAAATACGTCACGGTAGATTGTCCGTGCGCCATGCCAGATGTGACCGAAGAAGAACAACAGGGCAAATACAGCGTGTCCAAAGGTAAACCAACCTCTGGGGGATGTACGGAATACACCGTCAGAGTTCAAGGTTTCGCGGTCAAATTCAAAGATTTCGCCGCCTTGAGCTTTACGGGCATACTTCTTGACATCAACTGGATCTGTAAATGTCTTGCCATTCAAATCGCCACCATAGAAGCTAACAGTTATACCTGTTTGCTCGAAGCTATACTTGGATTCTGCTCGACGGAAGGGAATGTCAGCGCGGACAACACCATCAGCATCGGTCAGCAGCACTGGGAAGGTTTCAAAGAAGTTGGGTAGACGACGTACAGTTAGTTCTCTACCTTCAGAATCTTTGAATACAGCGTGACCTTGCCAAGATTGGGCAATACCGTCACCCTTCACCATTGGCCCGGTACGGAATAGACCGCCTTTCGCGGGGCTATTGCCGACATAATCATAGAAAGCCAGCTTTTCAGGAATTTGTGACCAAGCTTCGGAGAGGCTTGCACCATCAGCCAGACTAGATTGTACGCGACGCTCAATTTCTTGACGGAAGTAGCCTTGATCCCATTGATAACGGGTAGGGCCAAACAATTCTATGGGGGTGGTAGCGTTACCGTACCACATTGTGCCTGCAACTACGAAAGCAGCAAAGAACACTGCTGCAATACTGCTAGACAGTACGGTTTCAATGTTACCCATCCGCAGAGCTTTGTACAGCCGTTCGGGGGGTCTAACAGTGAGGTGGAATAGACCAGCAATAATACCAACTACACCGGCGGCAATGTGGTGAGCCACTACACCACCAGGGTTAAACGGGTTAAACCCGGCTGGCCCCCATTCTGGTGCTACTGGTTGCACACTACCAGTGACTCCAAAGGGATCAGAAATCCACATTCCAGGGCCAAACAGACCTGTTAGGTGGAAAGCACCAAAACCGAAACAAAGTAAACCAGATAAGAACAGGTGAATGCCAAACATTTTTGGCAAGTCAAGAGCAGGTTCACCGGTGCGGGGGTCTCTAAAGAGTTCCAAATCCCAGTAAACCCAGTGCCAAACGGCAGCTAGGAACAATAGACCAGAAAGGACTATATGAGCCGCAGCTACACCTTCAAATGACCAGAAACCAGGGTCTACTGCTGAAGCACCAGTAACGCTCCAACCGCCCCAAGATTCGGTAACACCTAACCGTGCCATGAAGGGTAGCACGAACATCCCTTGCCGCCACATGGGGTTGAGAACAGGATCACTGGGGTCATAAATAGCTAGTTCGTATAGTGCCATCGAACCAGCCCAGCCTGCCACCAGGGCTGTGTGCATCAAGTGTACAGAAATCAGCCGCCCTGGATCATTCAGAACGACTGTGTGTACTCGGTACCAGGGTAGTCCCATCGACTACGCTCCTCCTCGATGAGTTATGTTTACAAAACAATTTTCTTACTTAAGGTTCCAAGGTTGGAAGCCTAACCTCGGACTTCTCTGAGTTTTTTTATTGCCAGAGCCTGGGCTTTGCCACAGTGAAGCTTTATCAGCTAGATGTGACTCCTTTAGCAATGCTGACACACTTCGGAGAAATTATCCCAGAGGGTAGCGATCGCTAAGTAAAAATGAGAATGTTTTAAAAAGTGTAACTATTGATGGAACTGTTTGCAAGCCTGTCAATAGATGCGATCGCATACTCTGCAAGATTTATCTTGCCATGAATCGCACTCAAAATATATTTGAATTATGTTTAGAAATATTTACATAAATTATTTATTTTGGAATGGGGCATCGGGCATTGGGCATTGGGAATGGGGCATCGAAATAATAATTACCTTGTTTCTCTCTTACCCCTACACCCCTAAACCCTTACACCCTTACACCCCTAACTAAATCACTGACTCAATGTTTTGCAGCTGACACTTAGCCTCAGCCGTTCCCAGACGTTCAATTACTTGTTCAGCCGTCATTAGTCGCTTTAGCACGACTTGACCGATAGTTTGGCTGACAAGTCCTGATGTAGTTGGTTTAACTTCCACCGTTAAAACAGCATCTTCAATGCGGTAAAGCCACATCAATTCGTTGCTTTCTACTAAGCAAATATTCAGACGTTGAATCTCTGGTTGTCTTCGCCATGCAGTGATTTGCCAGAGTCCATCAGAAGCCCAAACTCTGCCAACAGTCCATCCCTCAGAAAGAAAAAAATACTTCACGGTTTTAGTCTCACTGTTTCAACTTGATAATTTGGTTGTCTACAACTAGTTCATCATCTTGGTTAATGATGTATAAACACGACATTTATTAATCAAGCCATCATCGATATTTTTCGAGAATATTGACTAAGTATTAATCCCTTTATGAAACTAATTACACAAGAAAAATTTGAGATATTAAACAAATTCATTCTTGGGGTAGACCTGGCTAACAAAATAAATGATGGCTGGATCAATGTAACAGTAAGTTAACATTAGATATTAACTATTGCTGTTACTAAAGCAGCTTAACAAGCTATTTACTTTAATAGATGTGAAATATAATCAGGTTGACTGAATATTTAATCCAAAACACACGAGAATAACTCTTCTTGCGCCTCATAACCAATTCTCCATGAAGTACCAAATAAATGATGTAGAGACGTTGCATGCAACGTCTCTACAGTGCATCTTCATTAAGAAACGGTATCAATCTCCAATCCCTAGTCACCTTTCATATAAAAAGTTGGTGACAATTGCCACACATATAGTATGATTACTGGCTAATTTTACAAATCTGAGATGCTATGACCGGGTTTTCCATATTAAGGCGACGATGGGGTCGAGTGACGAAATTTTTATCGTTATTTTGTTTATGCTTACTATTAGCGATCGCTTGCACACCTAGGGAACAGACAACCACCACGCCTAGTAGTTCGGGAACTACTAGGGCTGGGGAGGGGCGGATTACCGTCGGAACAACAGCCAAGCCAAGAACCTTAGATCCAGCCGATGCTTATGAGTTGGCATCCTTGGGTTTAGTATTCAATATGAGCGATCGCCTCTACACTTACGAACCTGGAAGTACGGAAATTAAGCCACAACTGGCGACAGCTTTACCCAAAGTTAGTGCAGATGGTCTCACTTATACCATCCCTATCCGTCAAGGAGTTGTGTTTCATGATGGCACACCCTTTAACGCTAGGGCGATGGAGTTTAGCATCAAGCGATTTATTGAAAATAAGGGTAAACCTTCGTTCTTACTAGCAGACACAGTAAGCTCTATAGCCGCTACAGGAGACTATGAGTTAACTATCAAACTCAAAAAACCTTTCGCAGCCTTTCCTTCCCTGCTAGCATTTTCTGGAGTGTGCGCTGTTTCGCCAAGTGCTTATGAAATTGGTGCAGGGAAATTTAAACCAGATACTTTTGTGGGAACTGGCCCTTACAAATTGGCGCAGTATGGTACAGATTCACTGCGTTTAGATATCTTTGATAAATATTGGGGAGAAAAACCAGCTAATCAAGGGGTTAATGTTCAAATTCAAACTAGTCCTGTTAACTTGTTTAATGCTTTCCGCACAGGAGCGGTAGATGTAGCTTACTTGTCATTACAGCCAGATCAAATTCGGAGCTTAGAAGAAGGTGGTAAAAGGGGAGATTGGCAAGCAATTACATCTCAGGGTAGTGTAGTGAGTTATCTGGTGTTAAATCGCAATCAGAAACCACTCGATAAACCAGAAGTCAGACAGGCGATCGCTGCTATAATTGACCGTCCACTATTGAATGAGCGAGTTTTATACGGTCAAGCAGACCCGCTTTACAGCATGATTCCCACTACATTCAATGTTTCCCAGTCATTATTTAAAGATAAATATGGCGACGGTAACTTTGAAAAGGCAAAACAATTGTTGACTGCTGCTGGTTATTCCTCAGCAAATCCGCTCAAAATTCCAGTTTGGTATCCTTCGAGTTCACCTACTCGCTCTTTAGCCGCACAAACACTAAAATCCTTAGTCGATACCAAAATGGATAATATAGTACAACTGGAAGTCAACACAGTAGAAGGGCCGACCTTTTTTAAAGACATTTCCAAAGGCTTATATCCCGGTGCTTTACTAGATTGGTATCCAGATTTTCTAGATCCAGACAACTACGTGCAACCATTTTTAGCATGTCAAAAAGGTTCAGAATCCAAAGGATGTGAAGATGGCGGTAGTCAGACTCAGGGTTCGTTTTACTATAGCGAAACCATGAACAAATTAATTGACCAGCAACGTAAAGAACAAAATCCAGAAGCACGACGGAAAATTTTTGAGCAAATCCAAACCCAAGTGGCTAATGATGTACCTTACGTTCCTTTATGGCAAAGCAAAGACTATGTATTTGCCCAAAAAGGAATAAGTAATGTACAACTTGACCCGACCCAAAATTTAATTTACAAAACTATCAAGAAATAGGGAAAATTCTGAATGTTGACTATTGACTGTTAACAGTCAATAGTCAAATTAATACTTTGAATTTTGAATTAATAAAATGTCTCGATCAAAAGCCTTACAATACTACATTGTTTCTAGGTTGCTTCTAGCACCACTCCAGCTATTAACTATCATTACCATTGTATTTTTATTACTACGAGCTACTCCAGGAGATCCAGCAGATGCGATTCTTGGTGGACGTGCGCCGGAAGCAGCTAAAGAGGAATTAAGAAGACAATTAGGTTTAGATTTACCTTTATGGCTACAGTATCTCAATTATTTAGGTAATTTGCTGCGGTTTGATTTGGGTACATCATTGACAAGTCGCGGACAGCACGTTTGGAATATTATCGGACAACATTTTCCAGCCACAGTCGAGTTAGCTGTGTGTAGTATGGCAGTTGCGCTCATTGTCGGTATTTTGGTTGGTACACTTTCAGCCTCTCGTCCTGGAACATCTTTTGATGTGGGAGGGCGGTTATTTGGCATTATTACCTACGCACTACCAATGTTTTGGGCGGGAATGCTGTTACAGTTGATTTTTTCAGTACAACTAGGTTGGTTTCCTAACTCCAACCGCTTTCCACCAAATCTTGATCCTCCCTCGATCATTACAGGGTTGTATACAGTTGATAGCTTACTCAGAGGTAACTTCACTCAATTATTTGCATCTTTACATCATCTAGCTCTTCCCAGTATCACTTTAGGCATTTTACTGAGTGGGATTTTTGAGAGAATTGTCCGCGTCAACTTAAAACAAACTCTCCGTGCTGATTATGTAGAAGCAGCGAGAGCTAGAGGAATTGCTGAAAACAAAATTTTAGTCTCCCATGCTTTGAAAAATGCCTTAATTCCAGTGATAACGGTCTTAGGTTTAACCTTTGCTTCGTTGTTAGGGGGAGCAATTTTAACCGAGGTGACATTTTCTTGGCCGGGGTTGGCGAATAGACTATATCAAGCAATATCCGATCGCGATTATCCTACAGTGCAGGGGGTACTAGTATTTTTTGGTGCGATCGTTGTTGGCGCAAGCATTTTGATTGATATTCTCAATGCCTATGTTGACCCAAGAATTCGTTATTAACTAAACATTCTAACGTTTGTAGTCGGGACTTTAGTCATGGTTTTCTTTAGGCTAACTCCTGACTAAAAAACTCTTTCTGTAATGCCATAAATTCCTAACTTTATAGATAGATAATTTTGTCGATAAGTAAAGATTAAAAATTAGCTAATATTTTAAACTTCATATTTATGCGGCTAATTTGTGGCTCATAAATATTAATTTAGAGAGAAATGTAAAGAGAAAATAAATCTTGGACTGATAACATCAACCTCACAAAAGCTGATATTGCTGCTGCGATACTCTGGAAAGAATAAAATCCTGAATCCGAACAAATTAAGTATATTTCCTAAAGCTAACTGGAAGATTGATTTTTACTAAGTTAACGTATATATTGCTTCCCATCTTTCGCCGCTAAAGTCATTACTTATCAAATGCGGTTTGATATTTTTACTATGTCTACCCAACAAATAATCGAAAGCATATACACCGATGGTGCTTGCACCGGTAATCCTGGCCCTGGTGGCTGGGGCGTTGTAGTCTATTTCCATGATGGCTCAATTCATGAAATGGGCGATGCAGCTAGCCATACCACGAATAATAAGATGGAGATGCAAGCAGCGATCGCCGCTTTAAAATTTCTCCACGCTTCTGGACAAACTCAACCTATCACTCTCTACACCGATAGTGAATACTTAATTAACTGCGTCACTAAATGGGTGAAAGGTTGGAAGCGTAAAGGCTGGAAAAAATCCGATGGAAATCCAGTCCAAAATCAAGACTTGCTAGAAACACTTGATGAACTCAATAGCAAGCAAGTGAATTGGCATCATGTCCGGGGACATTCTGGTAACGTCGGTAACGAACGATGTGATGTCATTGCTCGCAGCTTTGCCAGTGGTAAAATCCCCTCTTTACAGCGATTACTCACTGATCATGCTCACAAATCTTTACTTAATACTAGCGAAAATATTGTATCAAAAGTACATAATCATGTTACAACCTCTACAATAGTTCACAAAACGACACAAGAAGTCGTTACCTCCGCAACAAACACAACTCCTATGGAACCATCTACCGCACAAGCTGCGGCTACAGTCGAAGAACAGCTGCCTGAACAAAGGGTTGAACAACTCCGTAACTTAGTTGAAACTCTACGTATTGCTGATGAAATTGCCGCTAAAGGTTACCTGATTACCAGTTCTGAATTAGCGTACCTGATGGATGTCCATGCTAGTGCTGTCACTAGCCGAGGAGACCAATGGCGATGGCGAAATTGGATAGTCTCACGGGTACGCCGTGAAGGAAATCAAATTCTCTGGGAACTGGAACGCGGCGATCGCCTAGGAGGTGAAGAAGAGTAGGGATTGGGGACTCTTTCAAGGGCAGGTTTTTTACACTGAGACCCAAAAACACTGGTTTGAGGTTGCAGGGGTGTAAGGGTGTAGGGGTGGATGAAAATATGATTCTTTCGTGAATTTTTCAGTCCTTACTCTTTACTCTCTGAAAACCTGCCCTTAAAAGGATTGGGGACTAGGGACTGGGGACTAAAACAGTAACGCAGTAATCCTCATGTCATCAGTCCCTTACACCCCTAATCACCATACTTTCTACCCCGCCACTCTTTAGGTTTACGCAATGCAGATAAGAAAATTCGCAGTACTGCTAGAGGATCAGCAAATGGAGAAAGCCAAAACAGCCAGCCGCCTTGAGCCTGTTGACGATCATAGGAAGGTGCGATCGCTAGTAACATGGCAAAGCGAATAAACAGCAAGAATAAATTCAATCCCAATAGGTACTGTAAAGGCAATGTTTCAGGTAATGGTAGCAGTAGACTCACCAGAAAGTAGCTCAACACAATGATTAAAGGTAAACCTTGAACTGCTGAGAGTAACCATAAATCCCCAAAAACTTGAGCAGTAGGTGAAGCATCTTTAAGGTCAAGACTACGCCCCCATTCTTTCCAAGTTTCTAAAGCTCCCTCATACATTCTGACTTTTAGCACCTTTGCGCCATCTAAGAAGCCGACTTTAAAGCCTTGGGCAGCAATGTAGCGCGCTAAGGTGACATCATCACAAAAAGAACTACTAGCACTGCTATAACCACCCACAGCAGCCAATACAGACCGACGGCACAAAAAGCACTGTCCATTCGCCATGACTCTTTCTGGTTGCTCTGTAGTAATACCGGCTGGATCGAAGCGATAAAGTAAGGTCATTAATAATGCCGGTTGCAGCCAACATTCTCCAGGATACTTGAGAATAAACTGGGGTGAGAGAGAAACCAAATCATAGCCTTGAGCTACTGCTGTTTTGACTAAACCAGCTACCAAACCCGGATGCGGCTGTGTATCAGCATCCATACCTAAAAACCATTGGCTGTCTTGTGAACTATACAAAAAGCCATTATGCAAAGCCCAGGGACGACCCACCCAATTAGCAGGTAAAGGGTCATCATTCATGAGGCGAAAGCGGGGGTCTTGGTGCTGTGCTGCTTTGACTAAATCGGGAGTCCCATCTTGGGATTTACTATCTACAACAATAATTTCTCGAACTTCGTAACTCTGGCGGCTCAACCCATCTAACAAGGGGCTAATTCGTAAAGCTTCATTCAGTGTAGGGATGACAACGCTAACACTACCCAAAATTTCTGGTGTAGGCTGTTGGGGTTGAATAGGGGGGTTGCGTCTAGGCCCTTTGACCAGACGCGAAAGCAATATTACTGTCGCAGGTAATTGAATAAGTAGAAAAAATAGCGACAGTGCGCTTTCTACTGTCAAAGCGTTGTCCACGGTAAAAATATTATGTAATTGGAATTGTTAACGCCTTGGGGGAATTCAAAATTCAAAATTCAAAATTACGACCCCAAAGAGATTTAAGGTCTTTTATTGTTTTTTTCGGTCAATATAATTTTGGATTGGGCATTGGGTATTGGTTACTGGTATTCCCCAGTCCCTTCTCCGGGGTGACGCTCCTAACTTCGCTAACGCTGCGCTAATGTTAGTTGCAGCCCAGAAGGGAAGCAAGCTACATGGGGAAACCACGGCAGTTCCTTTAAGTCAGCGAAGCCGACGACACTTGCTACAAGTCGGCAAAGCCGCCCAACGCAGTGTCTCCCCAACGCAGTGTCTCCCCAATGGACTGCCTCCCCAAGACCGCACTGACTCACCAGTCCCTAGCCCCTAATTCCTTTACTTCAACGCAACTTTCACACTAGCCACGGAGACTTCACTGGCTACTGGTTCAACAGCAATTGGGGATGGGGAAATGGTAGCTTTCCACCATAGCACCACTGCTGGGGCTACACCTGTTACTAAACCCAGCAATACGGGAATAGAAAAGCCAGCTGCTAAACTCATCACAGTTGCAAAACCAAAGTTACCTAAATAGATCGCCAAGGGTAAATTTAACTGCGATCGCTCAAATTTAATGGGGTTATTTCTCCACAGTAATGCAGCCACAGCCATAAATACTGAACCTGTACCCATCCAACCAGCAAAGTTCTGATAAGGCATCCCAAAGAATGCGCCTGGTTGTTGCCAGTACCAGAAGGGGAGAGATGTTTGGCTCATTGCTGGATCAAGAACAAAATCCCAAGAAGTAAGTAACAATGCACCCAAGGCGACTGCACCGATATGGCGCAACAAACTAGGCTTTTTGTCTACAGCTAAACCAGCTCGTCCCAAAAGATAGGCAGAACAACCCACATAAAACCATGACAGAGGAATGGTAAATGGGACTAAACCAGCAATCTTATAACCCAAGCCACTTAAATAACTGTAGTGACCGAATGGAAAACCTGTACTAGTTCCTAAAAGTTCACTGGTTAATGAAATCAATACCGCAGGCAGCATAAACCCTAAAGCACGACCTAAACCTAATGTCCGCAAGGCATACAGAAATACAGCAGCAGCACCTAAAATCATGTAGACAACACCACCACCAGCCATACTCCACTGCATAGCGGTTTTTCCTATCTCAGATAGATGAAAAATGACTTCGGCATTAGGTACAACTAATAGTATCCCTACCAATCCAAACACCATTGACACAATATGACCAATAAGGCATACGCGCTCAAAGATAACAAGCTGTTTCATGATCATTCCTTAAACAAGATGTGATACTTGGCTACTCTGCTGCTATCAGTTTACAAATGTTTACGAAAATATTTAACTAGTTTTACTAGTTTTACCCGTAATTCTCTGCAAAAGTTTGTTGAACTTTTTTGCCAGAGAATGAAAATCTATTGGTTACATCTAGAATAAATAAGATGATAAGCTTATAGTCTAAGCCATTAGCGTCACAATGTATCCAGATAAATTTAGCTTTATCTGGAAAAATTTTGGGTCTAGCCCCATAGATTCAGAAACGGCAATCACATGAATTAGTCAAAGCTTCCCGTCATTTCTAAAAATGCTTTGAATGTGAGCGATTTATGATACAGATCACTAACTCTTCAGTAAGGCAACGCTAAATTTATAACAAGTAAAATCGACACTTCACCAATCCATGCTAATCGTTAAAAGAATTCCTTGGATGGCCTTAGGCTTGTTACTGCTTACTTACACTACCTTGGGTTGGTCATTATCTGATTTACAAGCCCCGTGGTTTGTTTGGTTTGTACTTGTACTAAGTTTGTTGTTATTGGTGGGAACTTTAACTGCTCCTTATTCAACCTTAGCGAAGTATTCTATTGTTTTGTTTGGTTCTAATACTAAAACTTTCGTGGCTGCTGTGTTGGGAGCATTTTTATTTTTTATGATGCTTGCCTGGTTTCGCGTATTTCTTGATACTTTACTGATTGTTTCCTCTGCAATCCTTGCCAGGATAGACTTTCAATCCACAGGTTTCAAAGAAGGACAGGCATTTATCGTTACGTCTATTTTTTCAATTGTAGGCGTTGGTTTAGGTGCATTCGTCCATACAGCTATTACACAGCATGTTTGGTTGTAGAAGCATACCAAATTTCCTGATTTTATGATCTTTCTTCAAATTTTAGGTTGGGCAATTTGCCCAACCTAAAATTTAGCTGGCTACTGCTTCCGTAGCGGCAGGGGCATAAACACTGACTTTCTTACCGGATTTACCCTTTCTTTCAAAGGTCACTACACCATCAACTAAGGCGAATAAAGTGTCATCTTTACCAATGCCAACATTATTACCAGGATGAAATTTAGTTCCACGCTGACGTACAAGAATATTGCCTGCACGTACAGATTGTCCACCAAAACGCTTTACACCCAGCCGTTGAGCATTAGAGTCACGACCGTTGCGTGTACTACCTGTTCCCTTCTTATGAGCCATAATTTCCTTTTTTTATTGCTTCTTCTTTTACTATTATTCAGCAGCAGTTTCCGCAGCAGGTGCAGCAGCCGCAACTGCCGGAGCAGTTAAGACTGTACCGTTAATGGTAATGGAATCAATCATCAGTCTGGTAATTTCCTGGCGATGTCCCCGTTTCTTGCGGGTTTTCTTTTTCGGCTTCATCTTATAAACCAGGACTTTGCGACCTCTCAAATGGCGCATTACCGTACCTTGTACTGTTGCACCTGAGACTAACGGCTGTCCAATGTTGATTTCGTCGTCATGCTGCACTAGTAAAACTGCATCTATTGTAACTTTTTCATCTGGCTCGGCAGTGAGCAGTTCAATATCGTAAAAACGACCTGGCTCAACTCTGAGTTGTTTGCCGCCAGTTTCTATAATTGCGTAGGTCATGAAATTGTCCTTAAGGTTGCCGTACAGGTAGCTGACTTTAATATGGTCAGCCTTTGCATGGTGTCTACCTGATCCGAGCAGGAATGAGACAGACAATCTAAAATCATATTTGATTAAATATAGTTAAGTCAACTCATTAACGATAGATTTTTAGATAGTGACTAGTAGAAATGTAAATATAGAGAATTTATGGAAGAATTTAGCCAGAATTTACGAAATCCTCAAAATGCTAGATGTAGTTATTACTGACACAGAACAGCACCAACAAATCTGAGCCGAGGATTATCCTGACTCAGATTTTCTCTTTATGAGGAAGTGCTGGTGATGAAGAGCGATCGCCTGACGTAGACAAGTAACATAAAATCAGATGCGTCCTATGGAGAAGGTGAACTTATGACTGCTCACGTTTTAAATACCACCTCAGAATTAATTGTTAAGTTAAAAACTCTAACGCTAGAACATCAAATTCAGGCGGAGTTTATGAAAATATTTATGACTTAATTTCTATTGCTAATCTTCTCTTTAGTAGTTCTATTATTGAGGGGATGCAAATAAAACTTGATGTATGATTAATCAATTTTATCTATTATCAATAAAGTTGCTCGTCCTTCAACTCTAGCACGATGTTTAGTTTTGGCTGGTACTATGAACAAGTCATTACTATTAAGCGTTTCTGTTCCATATTCAGTATCGATATGAACAATGCCAGAGATTACATAAAATAACTCATCACTTACATCATGTGAATGCCAATTTGCGGTTATATCTTCCATGATCCTCAAGCGAATATTATTGCCATTAACTTGGCTGAGATTTAAAGTTTTCCAGCTTTCAGCAATTTCATTATCTAATGTAGATAACCTGAGTTCGGGTTAAGCCAGAAGCTCAAAAGCTTATTCTGTAAGGATTGAGCAAAAATCTAAGTGATAAAAGAAGCGATTAAAGTGGAATCATTTTGTCACTAAGTTTCACAAATGAGATTAATCTCAACAACATGCTTTATTGAGAATAGATGAAAACATAGCTTCAGACCGAACAACGAGAACTCAAGGGTTTCGAGGATTTCTTATCCCGAACTCAGGTTAGATAGGTTATATTTTTTCATATATAACAGTGGATTTATAAGTTAGGATATCTGTTATTTTAATGCGATCATATGAAAAGAATAGAAGTTGAACGCAGAACTATTTTAATTGGTTTAGCTGGTAGCCACGGCTATGGGTTAAATCGTCCTGAGTCTGATTTTGATTTTCGGGGTGTGTTTATTGCACCTAAAAGATATTATTTAGGATTTGACCGCGTAGAACAAAAAGATGCTGGTTGGGATGAACCAGGTATTTTTCCTTTTATTGACGGGAATAAAGACACAGTTATCTATGAATTAAGGAAAGTTCTGCAATTATTAGCAGGTGCAAACCCCAACGTCTTAGAATTGTTATGGTTGCCTAATTATCCTGTTTTAACTTCAGTCGGGCAGCATCTCATTAAGCATAGACAATTATTCTTGAGTAAGAAAGTTAAGCATACTTATTCTGGCTATGCTTTTGCTCAAATCAAAAAAATGGAAACTCATCGTAAGTGGTTATTACATCCACCACAAAAGAAACCACTACCATCTGATTTTGGCATAGAAAATGAAGAGCCTTTAATTAAAGATGAATTGAATGCTTTTCTAGAGTATCTTTATATCTTGATTAAAGGTAGAATAGAGTTTTTAGAAGAATCTGAACAATTATATAAATTACTGACGGCTGATATTGATTTTAAGGGTGTGTTAAAGCAATATACTCTACCTGATGAAGTTTTGGAGTACACGCAAAAATTAACTAATAGTCGGAGTGATTTTATTCGCCTGTTACAAAAAAGCCAAAGTTATCAGGTAGCTTTAAGAGAATGGAAGGCTTATATATCTTGGCAGGAAAATAGAAATCCGGTTAGGGCAGAAATGGAAAGGAAGTCTGGTTTTGACTTGAAACATGGGATGCACTGCATTCGATTGCTACGCAGTGGGTTAGAAATATTGCAGACAGGTAAAGTAATTGTAGATAGGAGATTGGCGGGTGACGTTGATGATTTAAAAGCTATTCTCAAGGGTGAGTATTCTTATGAACAAGTGATGCAAATGGCAAATGATTTAGTTTCTCAAATGGATTCTGTTTATGAAAAATCTACTTTGCCTCATCACCCCAATTTAAATCAAATTAATGATTTGTGTATGGAACTGGTGCAAAAGGAAGGGTGGTAATTATCAATTTAAAATTCACAATTCAGATACTGTGAACTCTGAACTGTTGACTCACTCAAGAGTTTTGAGTAGGTCGGCGAAACCATAGAAGCTAATGAGAATTAATAATATTGCTGTGAGTTGCGTAACTCTGGTTTGAGGTGAGGGTGCGATCGCTTCTCGTACTAAGATAGAAATGGCCGCACCTACTACCAAACTTAACCCCAATACTAAATATGGTAGGTCTGGTACAATAATCGCAACAGCTAGCATGGCGATCGCTAGCATCAGCATCACTAATTCTACAAACCTGGGTGGGTTATATTGGCTAGCTAAAACGAAACTGTTAAACCAAAATTGCCAAAATCTCATAAACAGTTCTGGGTGCTGAGTGATGTTTCAGTGAACAGTAATTTCTACGGCAATTTTTTAATGACTCAGGTATAAAGTCAAAGTTTCACAGTCACATAAGTCTGTTTTACCTTTGAATTGCTGATTTAATTACTGTCCACTGAGAATGGTTATCTGACACCTGTTTTCATTTGGCCTGTACCGTTTCTTTGGGCAGTGTCATCTTCTGGTATTTCTACACCAAAGACACGAGCAAAAGTTTTTTCGACTTTGTAGCCAGAATCAATTGACTCTAAGGGGTCTTTCCGCAAACGGTGACGCAGACATAAAGTAATAACACGGCGGATATCATCAACTGTAACTTCGGTGCGACCTTCAAAAGCTGTTAAAGCTTTAGCGGCGCGATTGGTAACGATATCACCACGTAAGCCGTCTACATCTAGTTCTGAACACACTTCCGAGATTTTCACACGCAAATCATAATCCAGTTTTGTTTCTGGTAGTAGATTTTGCGCTTTGACAATTTTCTCTTGTAGTGCTTCTTGCTCAGTCTTGTATTTTTCTAGAAATCCTGGGGGATTTTGGTCAAATTCTGACCTTTGTTCCACGATTTGCACCCGCAAGGCTGGTTCTTTGACGGTGTGGATTTCAGCGTGCATTCCAAAACGGTCAAGCAACTGGGGACGCAATTCACCTTCTTCTGGGTTTCCTGAACCTACTAGTACAAATCTAGCTGGGTGACGAATAGAAATACCTTCCCGTTCTACGGTATTCCAACCACTAGCGGCAGAGTCGAGGAGTACGTCTACGAGGTGGTCGTCTAGCAGGTTGACCTCATCGACGTAGAGAATACCTCGGTTAGCTTTAGCCAGCAGTCCTGGTTCAAAGGCTTTGACACCTTCTGATAAAGCTTTCTCGATGTCGATAGTACCGCAAACCCGGTCTTCTGTAGCACCTAGGGGGAGGTCTACCATTTGAACTTTTTTCAGTTCTATGGGAACTTCTGACCCTTGGTCAACCTTCTGGCGGACTTCATCGCTCATCAGGTCAGGGTCGCGGGGGTCACTGTTGAAGGGGTCATTGGCCACCACAGAGATTTCTGGCAAGAGGTCAGCCAACGCCCGGATAGTTGTGGATTTACCTGTACCGCGATCGCCCATAATCATAACACCACCGATTTTTGGGTCAATCACGTTCAACAACAATGCCAGTTTCATTTCTTCCTGGCCTACAATTGCTGTAAATGGAAATACCACGCGACGCGCACTTGCCGTGGATTGAGCAGTTGGAGTCACTAAATTACCTTAATAATATCTTTCTTATTACAGTTCTTTATTGTGCCACAGTTGGGGCTGGGGAAAGATTAAAAATGAGGGGTGGGGATGTAGGGGTATAAAAAAGCAGAGAGAAAAATTCTACCCAATGCCCCATATTAAAACATCCGCCGACGTTGACGCTTCCTATCTGTTTGGGGTTTGTGTAGGGGAACGACTTCGGCTTCACTACTTTCTCTAGCGACCCGAATGAGCAAGGCTGCACCTATCAAGCTAGCAATCATGGAGTTACCACCATAGCTAAACATGGGCAAGGGTAAGCCTGTTGTGGGTAATGCACCTGTTGCTACAGCAATATGCAGCAATGATTGTCCTACCATAACGATGGTGATACCCATTGCTACTAATCGGTGTATGGGATTTTTCGCCTTCAGTGCCACCATTAATCCTAAGGTGGCAAATGCAGCTAACATTAGTAACAGTACAATACTGCCAACAAAGCCAAATTCTTCAGCAAAGACAGCAAAAATAAAATCTGTGTCTTGAATTGGTAAATAAAATAACTTTTGTTGTGACATTCCAAAACCAGCACCCCAAGTTTTGCCAGAACCTACGGCTAAAAGACTCTGTACCAACTGATACCCGTCTCCTGTCGCATCTGCCCAAGGATTGAGGAATGACATCACACGCTTGCGTTGATATTCTTTAATACTGATACTGAGTAATCCTAATAAAAATCCACCGATGGCTGTTCCAGCTAGATATTTGTATGGTATGCCACCAGCTAGGGCAATTAGCCAGATAGTCATACCGCAGAGTGCAGCTGTACTTAAGTTAGGCTGGGCAAGAATTCCTAAAATAACTAAGCCAAAAATAGCCAGCCAAGTCAAACGCACTCGCCAAGTTAGCTTTTCCCATTGTCCGAACAATCGCGCACTTTGCAGGACTAAGAAGGGTTTGATTAATTCTGATGGTTGAATAGGAATTGGCCCAATGGCTATCCAACGAGCTGCATCAAAGGCTTTCTTACCCAAACCAGGAATTAAAGTAACAAAAATTAATAGTAAAAATAGTCCTAAAAACCAGTGGGATGCGCCTAAAATTTTCTGCAAAGGTCGATTCACAATGATGTTGAATCCAATCAACGAGGCGAAAACCCAAAGAATTTGCCGCTTAAAGTAATATAATCCGTCACCTTGACGGACATCAGCCACCACATAGGATGCGGAAAACAGAATAATCAAGCCGACAAATAACCAAATAAATGTTAACCAACGCAACAACCGTGCTTCTAATGCCCAGCTGGAGACAGAATCATCAAAAATTGGAATCAGGCTGCGTAGATTCACGATGCAGTTATATGTAAAAGGTAAGTAGTTGTTAAAAGTTAGGAATTACACTCATAACTTATAACTCAAAATTCATGATGTGATACACTGCGGCGATCGCGCCGTTGGTGTAATTTGGTCTAAACGGACTGTCTGTGGCTGTATCTAGGATTTTCTTCACAGTCAAGAGTACGTCAGGGATGTTAAGCACCTGGTTAATTTTGCTAGCTCTTTTAAGTTGGCGATCGTACAGTCTTGGTAATGGTAATGCTACCAAAGGTACACCGATGGAGGTGCATTCGTAAACTGTGTTATAGCCCGCACCACCGACAACTACATCAGCAGCGGCTAAACATTCTATTCCCGGATGGTGAGATAACCATAACGTCTTGAGTTCGTCATCAGAGCAATGGGGAGATAAAAATCTGACAGCACATTCAGGAAAGGCCTGTTTTAGTTGTAGGGTAAGTTGGTTAAATAAAGGTAACTCCGAGGCTTGCCCTGCTGCACATACTAGGATAATTTTACGCGTATCACCAACTTTGAGAATATGCGATCGCGCAGTTTTCCTATCTGGTAATTCCCCAGCATGACGAATTAACCAAGGTTCTGTGTGTATTACCTCTGGTAAATCACCCAAAGGTAAATCTGTTCCTTCCCCTGGTACAATCACGGCATCGAAATTTTCAGTTACAAATGGCCGTAAATCCTTAATTTTTACATAACTAGGGTTGATATCTCGATGAATCAAAATTTTTGGTATATTGTGCAATTGCGGTAATATATCTGCTAATTCACCGCCCAAACCTCTAGGAAAGGTATCAACAATTAAACAATCATAGTGAGTGTTGCTAAGAATTTCTCGAACTTGCTGACAAGTTACACTGAAACTTTCACAAGCAGGAATCAAATATAATAAGCACCCCTCATTACTAATATGTTGTGCATAAGGACTATTAGTAATAATATTCACTCTTCTTTGATTAGCGGCAATTCTCGCCAAAGACAAAGCACGAGTGAGGTGTCCCCAACCACCACCAAGGGCGTAAATTAACCAAGTTTTAGTCAATGGTTTAATTTCTCTTGATTTTTCCTTTTGCCTGTTTAACTTGCTCCCATGTTGCTTTCAAAGTCGCTGTCTCTTTCAGTTTCTAAACTCATAGCATCGGCTTCTGTAAAGTCTACATTACCTGTCTCTGGGTCATAGTAATAGCGATCGCGGTTATAGTAATAGTCTCTACTCCACGAACTAGAGCGATAATCACCATAGTCAGAATAGTAGGCGTAATCTTCCTCATAAGACTGGTTACAGTACGGACAATCACTGGTGTTCGTGCGTCCACAACGACGTTTGAATAAAAAACCGACCATGCGATCGCACTCCCAACCAGTTTGATTTGTAGCTGTAAAATTAATCGTGATTTCACAGTTACCAATTTGGATGCGATCGCCATTATTGAGGCTAGCAATTGTTAACTGTAGACCATTGATTTGAATACCACTGCTAGTATTCTGATCTATGATCATTAACTCCTGATTTTGCCAGTTAATTAAAGCATGATAATCTGCAATTAAATCATCCTTAATCACAATTCTAGAAACTTTTTGCTCATCTATTTCTTCTGGCATTGATGCAAATTCTTTGCCAATTGCTACTGGTATTTGTAATAATGGTTCACGGCGATCGCCTGTATTCGGATCTAGCCAACATAATTTTATTTGCAAATTTAATCAACCTCCTTTTAAATTCACTGCGTAAGCTAAAGCTGCTTGTTGTTCGCGGGTCAGTGCATCTAATCCAAAACAAGCAAATGCGATAGGAGACATATTTGACTTTGTGGAAAAGACTGTACTCCCAGATGCGTTTCTTAAGGAAATTTTGTCCTCTTTAATTCTGATTTGATAAACTATCTTTTTATCTGGTGTAGAAATTTCTAATCCAGTTTTATTGACTGTAATTTGATAAATCAGTTTCTGGCTAGTATCTTCTAACTGATAGTTATTGTTTTTATTCCGCTTCAGTAAATATAAATCTTTTTTCTCAGAGTTCTTTACTATCCAAGAACCTTCGGAATTGATGACATATCCCAAAACTTGATCTTGAGCATTTTTAAATTTAATTACTCCAGACTCATCAGTTTTAATTCTGGCTAATTCTTGTTCTTTTGCATCAACTAATTTTGCACCATCTGGACGTTGTTTGACAGCAAATAAATCTGCACCACCTTCAGTTTTAAATTTAATTTTTTCTGTCTTATCTGCAACATTAGCTATAGGATTTACGATTGGCGTACTATTAGTATTAGATGGAAAATTATTTGCTTGATTATTGTTGCTACAACTGACTATAAATGCTAACCAAAAAGTGAAAATTAATATCTGAGTAATGGAATTTTTCATGTGTTTATTTAGTGATAATTTTTGCTAAATTTAGTACTTGATAAATGCTCAAAAACATAGCTGTAATTGTTTGATATACTTTATCTTGGATTTCCACAAATTGTGGTGCAACTCTAGCAGTAATATAAATTACTTCGTCTGTAATTCTTAATCTTCTGAGACTCGATGATACAGGTAGTTTAATAGCATGATTAACTTCATTCTGCAAAATCTTCACTGCACCATACCGATTTTGTGAATAAGTTAACTTCAAGCTAATGTCTAATCCACCTGATTTGCTTTTTGACTTATATTTGCTTTTGCCACTACTACCACGTTTCCAACCATATTGCTTTTTAAGAATTGAATTTAAGCTCAGTTCAAAATGTGTTGTATCTAAGAACTGTCCTTTAATTACTAACCATTCTTGTGCATAGTTATCGATTTTCCATCCCGATTTATAAGGATGGTCTATGGTTGCTGTCTTATTTTCTGCTCTTTCAAGAGGTTGAAAAGATAAACTTAAATCCAAGACAGCATCTTCCTTGATATCCCTATCAAGCATTTGTATGACTTTTTGGGTTAATTGATAGCGATAGTTGTTCAAATTTAATCTTTGGAATTTAAATCGCATGAATAATGTATAAATTCCAGCAATTAATAAGACAAAAGATATCAGAATTGATAGTAATGTAACTACTCCTAATAATTCCGCATTACTACTAAATATGGAGATAAAGAATATTAAAATAAATAAGCTTAATATCCCCAAAAAGCAAAATAGTGACTTTTTGCCATATTCTTTCTGTTTCTTTTCAGCTAAACTATCAAGCTCCGCGATATCTTGTAGCTCATCTAAAATATATTTGACTGAAGACTTGATTATATAGGTGCGCTGCTTACGAATTTTGTCTATTTTAATTGCCATTTTATTGCAATTCCATTCTTGATTATTTTTAAATTTTTATAAATTTAAACTAATTAAAATATCAATATTTAAGTTAGAAGATATTCCAACCAAAATATACAACTTCCGCCGCAAGTATATCAAAATAGAAAATTACGTGTCAACGCAATATATAAATATCTATGAACAAGTCGAGAATCGTTTATATTAGTTTTGATACTGTTCCTGCACCCAAGGGAGCAGCAATTCATATTCAAGCTTTTACTCTTGCTTTAGGCGTAAATTTCGGTGATATCCAGTTAGTAACAGTTTCGCCAACCACGGAATTGACAGAATCTACACAAATTTATCCACAAGTCAAACAAACAACACTACCTGCTTTGGGTGATAATTTAATTCAGCGAGTGATTTACTTTCGTAGGTTATTGAAAGTCTGGCTGCAAGGCAAACGATTTGATGCTATTCATATTCGCTCAATTTATGAAGGCTTTGTGATTGCAATTAACAAAAATCAATACTGTGACAAGTTAATCTTTGAAGTGAATGGCTTGCCTTCCATAGAATTAAAATATCGTTATCCTGCGATTGTTGATGATCGCGAACTTTTACATAAATTATATTCTCAAGAACAAATTTGCTTGTCAGCAGCAGATTTAATTGTCACCCCTAGTACCATCACTGCTAAATATTTACAACAACAAAGAAATATCTCAGCATCTAAAATCAGAGTAATTCCGAATGGTGTAGATTTAAACGTATTTACCTATCGTCTACCTCAGCATAGTAGTGATATCCCCATGAAAATGCTATATTTTGGCACACTGTCGGCTTGGCAAGGTGTAAATCTAGCTATTGAGGCCTTGGGACTGATAAATCGAGATATTTCTGCAAATTTAAATATCATTGCACAGGCGAGAGAATCTCAAACCCAAGCTATCAAACAACTAGCATCAAAATTCGGTGTAGCAGAAAAATTAACTATTTTAGAACCGATGTCACAAAAAGATTTGGTGACAAAAATTCATGCTTCAGATGTGATTTTATCTCCCCTCACACCCAGCGATCGCAATTTAGTTCAAGGTTGCTGTCCTCTGAAAATATTAGAAGGTATGGCAACGGGAGTACCCGTAATTGCTAGTGATTTACCAGTAGTGCGGGAACTAGGGGAAGATGGAGTTGATTTTTTATTAATCAAGCCAGGTTCAGCCAAGGCTATTAAAGACGCAGCGTTAAGACTGCATCATGAGCAGGAATTAACCACCCAACTTGCAACTAATGCCCGTCAGCGCATCACCTCCAACTATACTTGGCAACAAGCTGGTGAAACTTTAATCAATGCCTATCAAGAATTAGGCATTAAGCGATCCATGACCGTTTGAAGTTGCTGTTTTTCTTGGGTGATAGAATGGGCAGATAAGATGCGATCGCGTGCTGCTTGCTGAATTCTCTGTTTTTTTGCCAATGGCATTGCTAAACATTCCAAAACAGCTTCACCTAATCGGTGTAACTGAGAACGAGGAAGCAAAAACCCGTTTTCACCATGTGAAACTATCTCTGGAATACCACCTGCATCACTAGCAATACAGCAGCAACCGCAAGCCATTGCTTCTAAAAGTGCATTAGGCATTCCTTCCCACAGTGAAGGCTGAAGATAAACATCACACAATCCCAGATAAGTAGCCACTGTTTCAGGGTTAGGTAAATGTCCAGTAATAATCACTCTTCGGGCATTTTCCGGGTGATGATGTGCATACAATTGCATAGCCGATTCCTGAGTTGCCCTAACTTCGCCGATGATTAATAGACAAGCAGGACGTTGCTGACGAACTGTTGTGAAAGCATTCAATAAAAACTGCTGTCCTTTCTTCTCCCGTAGTTCGCCACAAAATCCCAATACCACTTCCTCCGCAGAAATTCCTAACGTATTCCGCAGATTGTCGTTGATTCTTTTCAACTCCTCCTCGCTGGTACGGAGATACTGAGAAGCTTCATTGATAGGTGAGAATGTTTTTGTATCCACTGTATTCTTTAACACCAAAACATCATCGCGCTGACTCAGTAGCCGAATCTTCCGCGCCATATCAGCACTAACAGCAGTGATTACATCAGCATTTTGTAACGTCCACTGCAACCGGGCAAAATCTCCGGGTGGAAACATTTCTTTATCAACATCATTACCGCGAACGCTAACGGTGCTGACAATTTCTTGAAATTTGGCAAACCATGTGGCAAGAAACCCGCTAGGAAAAAGATAATGACCCCATATTGCATCGTAATTACGATTCTGATGCAGCCATTCTAGAAAATTTAAAGTGTGAGGCATAGTCATATCCCAATGCCGATATAGTCCTATGCGATAGACCTGGGGTTTAATTTCTAGGGATTGCGGTGGCAAAACTTCACCAGGTTGTAAATAGCGGCTCCAAGCTACAACATCAACCTCTATCCCCAGTTGGCATAATATAGTAACTAGCCGCGTAGCACTACTAGCCAAACCACCTAAATCTGGTGTAAATCTTTCTGTTATCATCAAAAGTCTATTCATATTAGGAACAAGTGATTTTTTCAACAATAGTCTCAAATATGAGTGTAGGATAATTGTTTCCTGCCACTTTTGACAAATTGATTTTTAACTTCCCTAATTAAAACTTTTGATGTAAATTACTTATCCTACAAAACTCAATGACTTATCGGCATTAACTAAATAATTATTCATCGATAAAGGGATTTCAATGCAGAATTCTGTTCCCTTGCCGACTTCTGATAAACATCTGAGTTTTCCTCGATGCTTTTCCACAATAATCTGATAGCTGATTGATAACCCTAAACCCGTACCTTTACCTACAGGCTTCGTTGTGAAGAAAGGATCAAAAAGTTTTTCCTTAACTGCCTCTGTCATCCCTAAACCATTATCAGCAATTCTGATAGCCACAAAATTTGTTGGTAAAACTTCTGTGGTAATTTTAATTTGATTACAAGTATTACTTCTTGATGTAATTAAGAATTCACTGCTGCACATATCTAAAGCATCAATAGCATTACTTAAAATATTCATGAATACTTGATTGAGTTGCCCAGGATAACATTCTACCAATGGTAAGTTGCCATAATTTTTAACAATTTCTATCTTGGGATGATCAATTTTTTCTTTGAGTCTACTTTGCAAAATTAATAATGTGCTATCAATCCCTTGGTGAATATCAACCTTTTTAATTTCTGCTTCATCAAGACGAGAGAAATTTCTCAGAGATAATACAATTTCTGTGATGCGCTCAGTTCCTATCTGTAAGGAATTCAAAATTTTCGGAAAATCATCAAGTAGAAAATCTAAATCAATTAATCGAATATATTCTTGAATTTCTCTATCAGGATTACTATGACATTTCTGATAAAGATTTACCAGATCCATTAAGTCATGAGAATATTCCTTAATATATTTTAGGTTGCCATAAATAAAGTTAACTGGATTATTAATTTCGTGGGCTATACCCGCCACTAGCTGACCCAAGCTAGACATTTTTGCTGCTTGAATTAATTGGGATTGAGTGTGCTGTAAATCTTGTAGAGATTTTTTTAATTCCTGGGATTGTCTTTGAGCAATTTGAGTTAAATTATCTTTAATTTGTAGCGCACTCCGTAATTGTGCGCGTTGTTGAGTGAGTTCTGATGTTAACTTTTTAGTGTCAGCTAAAGCAGTATCTTTAGCTTGTAATAAAAATAGGAAATCAGTAATAGGATCGTGAATTGCGAAATCTTTGAGTTTAATCCCAAAATGAGCAAGACTAGCTGTATCAGTAATCCAAGGTGAACCCAAGAAAAATATAATTTCCCTCTCTGGTTCATACATCATTTGACCCTTCATTAACATTCCATTATGGATAAACTCCAAAATGAAAAGAGAACGGGTTTTTTTGTGTATATTATCAAAATCAACTTGAATGTTGGGACGATTGATCCGAAAGTTTTGCTCAATAAGACTACCAACTAATGGCTGTGGACTGATACGTTCTAGAATATCACCAGCCTGTAAAATTTCTCGTTCTTGGTTAAAGACAAAGTGGAACGGAAAGGTTTGAGTAAAAAGTTCTGGCGGGAGGCTGAAGTGAGGAGTTACCATTCATGTATTGCTCAATGTGGTTTATACTTCACTAAAAATTCATCATGTTCAGCACCATCATCCCGACTTTGGGTTTGGGTAACATTTACTTCTGTATCAAACCTCTTTCCTAATCCTTCAATTAGGCCAAGAACCATCGGGGCTAATCCTTCTCTGTCGGAGCGATAGTGTAGCTTGAGAGCATCTTCTTCCATCTCACTGCATTCAAATGAAGGAGGTTGCAATTTGGGAAAACTGACTCCTACACGAGCATGAAGATTGTCCAGATTTTCTAAAAACTCAGGTAATGTGTCTCCACTCATATCCATCATTTCGCCGTAGCCTTCTTCTGATGTATATTTCACCCAGAATTCCCCAAAAGCTTGCATAATCTGTGATGGAGACAAATTGAGTACCACACTAGCAGCTTTCACCAACCTGTGGGTCAGGTCATCGGGGTAGCCTTCCATACTAATAAAAACATCTACATCTACTTCAGCTTTCTGTTTAATTTTTTTCCATGTATCTTCACCAAAGTGACTGCACACCATATCTTGAATTGCTTTGTTTACCAATCCATACATAGTAGCTCCCTCTAAAATATGCAAACAACTAATACTTAACGTTGTTATTCCCTAAAGAAGTTATTGATAACACCTAGCTTTCCTGATTCAAATCCCCATTTAGCTGAATGTTTACTCTTTACTACTAACCTTAGTGAATCTTTTTCATTCTTGATGGTGAACAAAATTCATCGGGAATAACTGAATTCTATTGCTACAAGTTGGTAGACCTGCATCCGTATTTCTACTCTTTATGCTCATTAACAATTATGCGTTAAGCAGAAATAAGGAATCAGGAAAAAAACTATACTGAGAATATTCAGAGATTTGACGTTGGATTCCATTAAAGAATTGAACACGAGCATCCATTGCTTCTACAATAGCCAGTTTAATTTTGATATCTTCATCATTCATGATGAGACGGGGTTCAATAACTGCGGCTAGTTTTGCTGCATGACTGTCATCTACATCGATATGGAGTTCAAAAAAGATGAGTGATTCTTTTGGTAAAGGAGCAGCTCCTACAATTCCCGTATATAGTTGCGTATATAGAGAACTCACAATCCCTTCGGATGCGTAACAGACTGCACCCAATGCAGCTAAATAGCCATATTGATGTGGAATTCTCAAGTAAGTGTCTATTAAAGCAAGAGTTTCTGGTGCGGTTGGTAGTGCAGCTAGATTATTATCGTCAATGCCAAGTGCGCGGGTAAATTGACGAAATAATTCTGGGTGGGACTGATGAATATTGCCTTGTCCCATTTCATCAAATAAGTTTTCTAAGATAACTAACTGGGCAACTTCATCTTGACAACAAGACAAAATACTAGCCAGAATCCGATTAAATTCCTTGGAGAATTTATACATCTGAACAGCTAATATCTGTACGTCTTGGAGACTTAAGTTACCAGTACGACAGCGAGTGAGAAATTCATGATTCCATAGAGAATGATTAGCCGTCAGTTCACTGTAGGAATGTTTTACTAAGGATGACATAGTTTTTTATTTTGATACTTGTATAGCCAGATGAAGAGGTAGATCCTGTAGAGGCGTAAAGAAAGACTCATCTAATGCAATATGCTCTGGAGTAACCCGTAGTTCTTTTAAAACTGGCATTTTAGTAAAGCCTGCTATATTCAGACAATTAAAGTAGTCTTCAAAAGTTTTATGAATTAATTGCACATTTAACCAAGAACCATCTCGTTTCCAAATACGTCCAGGAAACTGCTGATCTCGTTTACTGAAGTATCCTAAACCATCAACTTGAAAATAGAACGGATATGCTGCTTCTCGCATATAGGGAAAGGATGGATGAGGAACGCTAAATATAAATCGGCCACCAGGACTGAGAACGCGAGCAACTTCTGCCATACATTCTTGAGTCTGAGCAATTGTCAAATAATTAAATAAGAAAACAGCAACAACTAAGTCTAATTCACCGTCACCAAATTGATGGAGGTTGGTAGCACAACCTACTTCGTATGTAATACCCAGAGGATTTTCTGCTTCTTGCAAACCTGCTGCTTCAATCATCCCTTGAGATATGTCTATTCCATAGACTTGTGCAGCTTTGCGTCGGCGTAACTCCCTACTGCAATAACCTTCTCCACAACCAAGATCTAATACCCGCATTTGAATGATTGGTTCACACAGTTCTAGAACAAAAGGGCGGGCTGTAAAGTCGGAAAGGGAAATAGGTTGTTCTCTAACCCAATTCGTAGCTGTGTTGTTATACAAATCTATGGTAGAAGTTTTATTATTTATTATTGTCATAGTTGATTATATTTTATACGTTTGAGTGATTTATATAAATAAATTGCTAATTAAATGTATTTATGTTTTATCACGCTCCGATTCTATTTTTAATGTTGATATTACTGATTTTTGATTCACATCAAGATGAGAGTATTTAACCAATTTTTATACCAAACCAGCCAAGCTTATCTTGTAGCTTATTATTCTCTTTAAAATCCCTATATATTTTGAACTTGTCTTTATGAAATTTTATCGTTTGATTAAGTATTTAATTGGAAAAATAGATTGTATTTACTAAAACAAAAATTCTGCGTTAAACCTTTATATAGATTTAAAATTTAGGTACAATATTCTATTTTTTTATCAAGATTATTGCTGTGTAAAAACAGTATATTTGACGAAGTATTAAAACAAATATATTTGATAGTTTGTAATAGCAGGGTTCATGAATAACTAGTTTGGCAAAGAGAATGATGCAAGGACTATTAACTGAATCACCACTAAAATCTGAGTCAGCATATGAACAGGCGATCGCATTTTCTGAGTTAGGCGATCGCTTCTTTGATGAGTTGGCTGATAAAATGGCGACAAAGCGAGATTATCGACTGCTATTTGAACATACATTGCAGCCCGAATTATTCCAACAAATCAGATTTGCCGCCGCAGCTTATATTTCAGCTTGTTTAAATAGTCCCATCATTCTTTCTGAAGCTGAAATATTGCAACGGCTATTAGAGTCTAGAAATAATTTGCCCAATTATATGGGTACTGGGTTATTAATGCCAAAGAGAGAACATATTCTGGCATTTAACTTATTCCAAAAGAGTGTAGCTGAGGCTTTTTACAACCTGGGAGCTAATGACCTAATCGATGCAGTAGATTTACCTGTCAATCTCCGCATGGTTTATGGACAAACTGATGCGGAAAAACTGCGTCTACCTTTTACTAGCTCTAAATGCCATAGTGATGTGTGGGCAGGTGTCCCAGCCGATGCCACTGTGGTTGTTTTACCACTTTTTGGTGATATTGAACATATCACTATTGAAGCAGGTGAAATGCCCCGTGAAATGGAACTACAGGCTATGCGGGTGATGTCAGACTTTGATGAAGGCCGAGATATCCCAATGGTTGTCTCTTACACACAAGCAAAGTTACAGCACGGTACTATGTATTTTAATGATGCGCGTGGATTGCATCAGACAGTTAGAAGAAAAGCTGAAGGTTTGAGAATTTCTGTTGATTTTCGCTTCCGCAGAAAATTTAATGAAGCTTACAGGGCAATGGTTGCGCCTAATATCGGTGGTGTTGAAGAAGATATGAGTGTGCCTTATGAAAACTGGCTCAAGGTTGGCAAAGAAACTCTCATCGTCTTCGATGAAACTGTTGAGCAGGCTAGAGAAAAACGTAGTATTAGTTCTCCAGTTCCTCTTTATACTAGAGGATATCGCTTAGTAAATATGTTCGACATTTAATTGCAATTTCCACAACAGAATGTGACAGATTCATGGGTTAGGGGTGCGAGGGTTTGCGCCCTTAAGAATTATTGATGTGTTGCAAATATTTTTGGAAATATATAACTGTCAAAAATTTACCAGTCAGAAAAAATAAAGAGGCCAAATTTGACCTCTTTGACAACTTTTTATAATAATTTTCCAACTATAAAAATTAGAGCAAACCAGCATTCGCGCCTTGTTTACCAGTTGCTAGTTCCACTTTAACGATTTTACCACCCATTTTTTGAATCCGTTGCTGTTCACGGAACCAGTTGTCGTAAGGAACAAGTTTAGTAAAGTAGGTGTTTTGCAGTTCGCGCTGGGTACGAATTCTGGTTTGGCTAGGAACGCAAGCTGTAATTTTAAATAACCGCGCCATTTGTTGAATCTCCTATGGTTCAGTGTGAAAACTTTTTTATTTCAAAAAACGGGAATGTTTTTACCCAGATGTTTAATTAATTTTGCCAAGGCTGGAAATCAAACATCAATACTAGACGGCTAACACTCATCACTAAATTTTAGTAAAATAAGCGACTAAACTTTCTAGCACTCACGGTTGATTTCCAGACCTGAATAAACTTACACCTAATTACTTAAGTGTAATCTAACTCTTAGCTTAAGCCAGAGGAGATGTAGTCGAAGTAAACACCCATTTCTTTACCAGCATCGGGGCCGACTAAGCTAGCGGTTACTTCTTTCATTGCTTGGATAGCTTGAACAGTAGAACCGATGGGTACGCCCAAGGAGTTGTAGGTTTCTTTCAAACCGTTGAGTACGCGCTCGTCTAGGATGGAAGGATCGCCAGCTAGCATAGCGTAGGTAGCGTAACGGAGGTAGTAATCCAAGTCACGGATACAAGCAGCGTAGCGACGGGTGGTGTACATGTTACCACCGGGACGGGTGATATCAGAGTACAACAAAGATTTAGCTACAGCTTCTTTAACGATCGCAGCTGCGTTAGCACTGATGGTGGTAGCAGCACGAACGCGCAGTTCGCCAGTAGCGAAGTAACCTTTGAGTTTTTCTAAAGCTGCGGAGTCAAGGTACTTACCTTGAACGTCTGAGGAGTTAATTACAGAGGTAATTGCGTCTTGCATGTTGTTATTTCCTTATTTCCAACCTTATTGCAATAGATTTCAGTTTCGTGCTTTGGAAACAGTTTCCAACTACTGCATTGCACCAACAACGTAGTCGAAGTATGCACCAGCTTCAGCAGAGTCTTCAGCAGACAACAAGCCAGCAGCAACGCTCTTCATAGCAGCAACACCACCAGCAACTGCATCGATGGGAGTACCTAGGGACTTGTACATTTCACGTACACCTACGATACCGATTTCTTCGATGGGGGTAACGTCACCAGCAACAATTCCGTAGGTGATGAGGCGGAGGTAGTAGTCTAAGTCACGCAGACAGGTAGCTGTCATTTCTTGACCGTAAGCGTTACCACCAGGGGAAACAACATCAGGACGCTTTTGGAACAGTTGGTCGCCAGCTTGCTTAACGATACGCTCGCGGTTATCGGTCAAAACTTGAGCGATGCGGAGGCGTTGTGCGCCACCAGAAACAAAGCTCTTGATTCTATCTAATTCGCCGGGGCTGAGGTAGCGGGCTTCTGCATCAGCATTCACGATGGACTTCGTGACGATACTCATTAATGGATTCCTCCAATACGAAATAAAACCAGAATTTGATTAAACTGGTGCGACTTTGAAATTGGCTTGGTTGAGATTTGTGGTCTCTTCCTACAGACTTAGCAGTTAAATGAGTAACTGCTGCTGTCACCAGATTACGAGGTTGGTGGAGTTAACACAACTACACAAGCTGTTAAACTCACTTACCTTACGCAAAATATTCTCCGGCATTCTGTTGAGCATTTATTGCTACTCTTAACAGTTTGTAACATTCTTTTTCAGAATTACTATGCAGGAGAAAGTACGAGATTGGTTACTGGGTATTGGGTATTGAGAAAAATCTTCCCAGTCCCTAGTTCCCAGTCCCCAATCCCTTAGAATGAGCGATCGCTTGACTTTGTTAGCGAGAGTAGGGAACTACATCTTCGCCAAAGTAGCTGCTATATTCCGCACTATTGACAATTGCTTCCACAGCAACCCGTAAGCCGCTGTCAGCCAAAATTTTGTTGTATTGGCTGATTTCTTCGTAGTTAGCGGGTAAACGTCCCAACAGGTGGCGGAACAGGAGTTCAACTACTTTAGCTGAGGGATAAGGGGTATAGAAGCGTTGGCAATAGCTATCAGAACTAGCTAGTTCGCGGACAAAATCGCGTACAGAAATTTCACCGTTGCTGAGTTTACCTTCCAGTTCAACCAGACGTAAATTTTCTGGAACTTGTCCGTTACATACATCCATAACCTGACAGTAAATAGCGTTGATTACTTCCTGTCTTTGTTCTTGGTTTGTACCTGCGCTGAGGCGGTGAATGCGAATGGGTTGGCGACTTACGTCTACAGCCTGTTCACCTCCAACATTGCTCGAACGACCCAATTCTTTCATTTGATCGAGGTGTCTAGCTTCAGCCGCTAAATCTGCGATCGCTTTTGCTAAAATTGGCGTTTTATCAGATTCAATGCGTGGTTTAACTGTCTTAAAGCTGGGTACAACCAAGTCATCGTTTTGCTTGGTGAGCTGATTGTACAGTCTTTGAGTATTGGGGAAGTTCGCAGCTGGGAGGGTGGGGAAGCGACGATAAGGTACAGTATCTTCACCAAATACCTCGCCATACTCCTGGCTGTTCATCAACGCCGCAATAAAGGCGCGAATCCCTTGAGTAGCCAAAATTTGGTTATACTTGCGGATTTCTGCCTGATCAAGAGGCGCACGCCCCAGGAAGTGCTTAGTTCCCAACTCAATTACCTTGGTATTGGGGTAGGGTGTGTAGAATTCTTTCAGATACAGGTTAGAGTAACCCAAACCTTCAATAAACTCTTTGACGGTGATTTCGCCGTTACCCAATTTGCTTTCTAAAACCGTAAATTCGTTTTTCACGATGTACGGTGCAATATCACGCTCGAAAATCTGACGGTAAGCTGCACTAATTACAATTTGAACTGCTACCTTATCGACAGTATTTGCTACTAGCTTGAAGACCTTAGTTTGTTCCCGTTGCTTGGTGACACCTTGCTTGATGCGGAAATCTACATCAGGTTCAGCACGTTTGTCAGTTACTGTACCTAGTTCTACAAAGCTTGGGGTTACTTGTTTAGCAACTTTTGCACCGACATCTTCACGGATACTACCGACACGCAATTGTCGCAGTGCTACACCCGCAGGAGTCAGATAGCGTTCGTAAGGAACAGTATCTTCCCCAAAGGCTTCGCTGTACTCTACGCTATCAATAATGGCATCAACCACAGCGTAGAAGCCTTTTTTCGAGGCGATATCAAAGTATTTGTTAATTTCTTGACGACCGTAGGTAGGACGACCCAATAAGCGTCTGTGAATGTACTCGATCGCTTTACAAACATACAGCGATGTCCAGTACATCTTGCGGAATACATCCGACTTTGCCAAGGCGCGGATAAACTCCCGCATAGAAATTTCGCCGTTTTCCAGCTTAATTTCTTGCACTTTCAGCCGTTGACCTTCGTAAACGTCTCGGCCAAATACTTGTAAGTAAGCTGCTCTAATTACTGCTTGAGTAGAGCTTTCAGAGAACTTAATGCTTGCTCCCTTAGCAGCTTTTTTCCCAATTGTGCCAGGTAGTTGATCCAGTTTGAACACCTTAGCACCTAGAGAACCAGGAGCTACACCTCTAGCACCAGGGTTACTCAGTTGGTTATTAATTCCAGGCCCTTGGTGAATCAAAATGCGTCTGGTATCTTTCCCGAAAGGTGCAGGACTGGTATTGGGATTGCGAGTTTCTTTCGGGAAAATCGCCCCAAACTGAATTTCCAATGGGTCGTTACCAGAACCGTAGGGGTGTTGATCTGGTAGTGGCTGTTCGTAAGCTGCGAATGTCGTAATAAATTGAGGTACTTTGCGGAAAGGTGCGCTGTAGTTAAACAGGTCTTGCTGTGGCCCCCAGTTCCGACATTCTTGGGCTTCTTGTCCCAAACCGCGCAGGTAAGGTACTGTCTCTTCCCCAAAGTAGTCGCTGTATTCTTGAGAGTCTACTAAAGCATCTACTAAAGCTGGTAGACCACCGTTAGAAATGATTGAGAAGTAGGTTTGTACTTCTTCACGGCTACTTGGCCCCCGTCCCAAAATGTGACGGAAGGCTAGTTCGATAACACGGCTGTTGATAAAAGGTTGGTAAAACTGTTTTTGGTAAAGGGGAGATTTGGTCAAACGACGCACAAATTCCTTCATGGAGATGTCGCCGTTTTTCACTTTGGATTCTAAGTCAGAGACAGACAAGCTGTAAGCACGGGTAATATCGCGCTCAAAGATTTGTCTATAGGCTGCTTTGACTACCTCATTTTTCTCACTAGCTGATAACCCAGGTTTCATGACAAACTTGGGTCTTCTTTCGGCGGCGTTGAAATAAATTTGGGGTAGTTGTAACCCTTGTTGGTCGCTGGAGGGGCGTTGACGCACTTTAGCAGAAGGTGTTGCTGCTTTAAATTCAGTCAGCAACACATCCATATACTGAGTCACAATCTCTGTAGCTTCAGCGTCTCTACGGAAGTAAGACAGCGATGCAGCTTTGATTTCCTGCAAAGCGACTAAAGTTGCTTCCCCAGAGCAAGCATTTTCAATGATTTCCCGCAAACCACGGGTATTCACAGCAATGATATTGGGGTCGCCTGCCACGATTGCATAAGTAGCATAGCGCAAGAACCAGGATAAATCCCGCAAGCTCTTGGCCATGTTGCTAGGGCCATAACGAGACACGTTAATTGGTCTAAATCCTGGTGGGGTTGGGCCACTAGGAGATGTATTGAAGATGGAGCGCAAATTTTCTAAGAAGCCACCACGCGTTTCCACGTAAGTGACAGTCCCTAGTTTCATGCCTTCTCTAACATCTCCACCTGCGCCAACCGTAGCCATTGCTAGTTCTGGTTCTGGTGCTGGCTTTTCTAAGAAAGCCATTGGCGAACCACCAACAAAAATCCGGTTAGCAGCACGAGAGACGATGATTTCAGAATTTTCTGTGAGAGTCTGGGCAATTTCTAAACGCTTTGCACCAGATGCAAAATAGCTTGCTAGTTCTTTTAGTTCACCCGTTCCCAAAAAGCGGTCTTGCTGCTCTGCTTGGGAAATGGTTGCTACAGCTAAGGTTTGATATAGTTGCGGGCGCGCAACAGAGCTTCCACCACTTGCCTTAACACTCATTGGATTTGTAAAACTCCCATCATAATCATTTATGTGTTAAGTCTGGGTTGCTTTGAGGCTTGACACATCGGTGTACTTATGCTTTATAAATAACGCCTTCAAAACTGCCAGTAAAATTAACCCAGTCAGCTTTTAGATTAGAACGTTTTGCGTTTGCACTGTTGAATTATTAAGAAGTATATACATTTTTTAGTCTCAATCCCCGTATTTCAAGAAGTGCGTACTCTTTCTAGGTTGAGATAAAATCTCATTTTCGTCACTTTTCTTCACAAAATCATCAGAACATTTAGTGTTGTTGCGCTGGAGGTGAATGTTTTTATTTTTTGGTACTCCATCAACAAATTTCAATGTAAAAATTTCATACTAGTATTTTTATTTGATAAAACCTGAGAATTACGGAAGAATAACTTTTTTCAATTGGATAAGCTGGTATTTCAGGATTTGTGTCCTCAAAATTGCCATGATCAAAAGTAATAAATCTAACTTTTTAAATATAGTTATTCTTTCCGTGATAGGTGTAAATTTTGCTCTTACCCCTGCAAAGGCCTTACCAGGGCAAAATATTCAAACTGTCTTGCAATGGGTGAAAACTAGCCCGTTACTACCAGCAAAGTTGGAATATGGTCATGAAACTCTCACCTATTACGGTACGAAAAAAAACTTGACCTTACACGTCACCGTTGATCAACAGATAGTCAGCAGCGAGGGTATATCCGTCGATGGTGAATCAAAGATTAAATTCACGAGAAAAAATTCTCCAGCCGTGAAACTGCTGCATGACATCTACGGTTCTCAAATTGCCAATGATTTCAAAAATGCCCGTCAAGTCATCACAATTGCTGATCATCAGTTTTACCGTGGACGAAGGTTTGCTTATATAACTTTTGATTTAGCGGGTACGGCTGATGCACCTACGTCCAATTCCAGTTTGAAGATTATCCCTTTGAATCTTTTACAGACAGAGATAAATAGTGCTAAGTACTGCCAAACTCATCAATGTGATATCTAGTTTCGTATGTAGTTGGTAATTTATTGCCAGCTAATTGATACTTTTGATGTTGATGCAAGTATAGCCAGTGGCTTTTACTGTGAATGGGCTGATCGCAGTACCAAGTTTTGATACTCATTTTTTTGACACTTGACGATTTCCGCCTTTTGAGAAGCGATCGCCCACCACACCTTTAGCCTAAATCTCATGTAAAGTAGAAGTGTACCCAGCAGTCGCCCTCAAAGTCAGAAATTTCTGAGTATCAGCAGTCATTGAATCGAGTTAGCAGCACATCGCTTCTCTACAAGAAACTCTATCAAACTGACTGACTACTCAAATCTGACTAAATATCACCACAGCAATAGCTGGAAATTCTACACAAATTCATTCACCGCTACATCCCAAACAACATGAAAAATCATCTTTTCCTTTGCCTGTAACCCTTCTCCATCCCACCCAAAAAAGAAGTTAATTGTTTTTTTCTAAAGTATTGTTACCGGATCGTGATATGATTCAGCTGACTGAATGTGCAGTCATCATAAGTTAGCTGTACTGGTTTCAAGTCCCGTGAGCTTGTCAGAAGAATCAATTGCACCGAATCCGACAACACCACAAGATGCTGAATCTGGTTTTGAGGACACAGAACCAGTCAACACTTCTATGCACGAGTTTCATCAACTCTACCAGAAGTTGTTGGTAATCACACTTGTCTTGACAGGGATAATATTCATCTGTGTATGGATTTTTTATTCCCTCAACACTGCTCTGAATTATTTAATAGGGTCGTGTACAGGTGTGGTTTACTTAAAGATGCTAGCTAAAGACGTTGAGGCACTTGGTGGTGAGAAGAAGCGTCTGAGCAAAAATCGTTTTGCTCTGTTCATTGGGTTGATTATACTAGCAACTCAATGGCGCGATCTACATATTATGCCCATTTTTCTGGGATTTCTCACTTACAAAGGCACACTCCTCGTCTACATGGTGCAAACTGCGTTCAATCCTGATTCCTAAAGCAATCAGGCTCACTAAAGACAATACACCCATCCTCGCTCCTTGGGGAAAATGCTTGAAGAATGCAAATGCTTAGTGTCTTAAACGCCTTTAATTCTTTTCCCCTAGCCGAATTAGAAGTGGGTCATCATTTCTACTGGCAATTGGGCAATCTCAAAATTCATGGGCAAGTGTTCCTCACCTCATGGTTTGTAATTAGCTTGCTAGTAATAGCTTCACTAGCCGCCAGTCGCAACCCCCAAAAAATTCCTAGTGGTATCCAAAATTTAATGGAATATGCCCTAGAATTTATTCGGGACTTGGCTAAAAACCAACTGGGTGAGAAAGAATACCGCCCTTGGGTACCATTTATTGGTACATTGTTCTTGTTTATCTTCGTATCGAACTGGTCAGGCGCACTGATTCCTTGGAAGCTAATTAAGCTGCCATCAGGTGAATTAGCAGCTCCTACCAATGACATCAATACGACAGTAGCATTGGCACTGCTGACTTCCCTAGCGTATTTTTATGCGGGTTTTAGCAAGCGGGGTTTGGGCTACTTCAAGAAGTACATAGAGCCAACACCCGTATTGTTGCCGATCGCCATTCTGGAAGATTTCACTAAGCCCCTCTCCCTAAGCTTCCGTCTTTTCGGAAACATTTTGGCGGATGAATTGGTTGTAGCGGTATTAGTGCTGCTAGTTCCTTTATTTGTACCTCTGCCTGTAATGGCCTTGGGTTTATTTACCAGTGCAATCCAAGCACTAGTATTTGCTACCCTAGCAGGGGCATACATTCATGAGGCAATGGAAGGACACGGCGAAGGAGAGCATGAGGAGCATTAACGCCCTCAGTTGTTAGCACAGTTCAAAAAGAGCATTTTCGCTCAAAATTTCGCCTGGCGCGATTTGTAAGAACTCGGTGCAGCGTGAAAAAAACACGTCTTAACTAGTTAACTTTTGTTATTTCTGTACTTAAAGCAAGGAAAATCAACATGGATCCATTAGTTTCTGCTGCTTCAGTTCTGGCTGCTGCTCTAGCAATTGGTTTGGCTGCAATCGGCCCTGGTATCGGTCAAGGTAACGCTGCTGGTCAAGCAGTAGAAGGTATTGCTCGTCAACCCGAAGCAGAAGGAAAAATTCGCGGTACTCTGCTATTAACCTTGGCGTTCATGGAATCCCTGACTATTTACGGTCTGGTTATTGCCCTCGTATTGCTATTCGCTAACCCCTTTTCCTAATCCCTGAAAGTTTGACCAATGTAGAGGCGTGAAATTTCACGGCTCTACAAACGTGAGATTGTGGGTATTAAGCTTTGATGTCAGTTGACCCTTATTGGCTATGGGTCTCTAAAATATCAAAGGTTGGATGTAATTGTTAGCCATGAAAACTGCTACTCCAACCTCAAGAGGAGAGAAATGTTTGATTTCGATGCTACCTTGCCATTGATGGCATTGCAGTTCTTGGTGTTGGCAGCATTGTTGAATGCTATATTCTATAAGCCAATTACCAAGGTACTGGACGATCGCGATAACTACATCCGCACCAATACCCTGGATGCAAAAGAACGCTTGGCTAAAGCTGAACGTTTAGCTCAAGAATATGAGCAGCAACTAGCAGATGCACGCAAGCAAGCATTAGCAGTTGCAGAAGCAGCTCAGACTGACGCTAAAACCATTACTGCCCAAAAGATTGCCGAAGCACAACAGGAAGCTCAAGCTCAAAGAGAAAAAGCTGCCATTGAAATCGAGCAACAAAAGCAAGAAGCTATGCGTTCCTTAGAGCAGCAAGTGGATAGCCTCAGCCAGCAAATTCTCGGAAAATTATTAGGGACAGCAGCTTAATTAGCTTATATGCTCCCAATCTGTCAAAAAATAAGCGCAACTGGGTTATATTCCCAGCGCGCTTAATCAGGTGTAAAAAAGACACCTCGCCCTGCGGGAAATGAAGACGCTTGATTTCTCATCATGAAGTGAAGAGGTTAAAATTTCCTTCGGGAAAATACAATGTACTAGCAAGCGAGCAGCGCACTTGTAAATGGGTATCATGGGCAATTTCTTATTACTTGCCGCAGAAGCGCACGCTGTTCACTCTGAGTTGGCAGAAAGCGCAGCAGAAGGTGGTTTCGGTCTAAACCTAGACATCTTAGAAACCAATGTCATTAACCTGGCGATTCTGATAGGCATACTATTCTACTTTGGACGTAAAGTTTTAAGCAATATCCTGAGCGAACGCAAGTCCAACATTGCCACAGCAATTCAGGATGCTGAAAAACGCTTAAAAGACGCACAAGCTGCTCTTTCCCAAGCGCAAGAACAGTTGACCCAGGCTCAGGCTGAGGCGCAGCGCATCCGCGCATCTGCCGCAGAAAATGCCCAGGCAACTAAAGAAGCCCTATTGGCCAAGGCAGCGCAAGACGTAGAACGCTTGAAACAAACAGCAGCAGCTGACTTAAACACCGAAAGAGAGCGGGCGTTGACCGAACTGCGGCAGCGAGTAGCCGCCCTAGCATTACAAAAAGTCGAGTCACAACTACGGTCTGGAATTGCTGACGATGTACAGCAAGCCATCATTGACCGTAGCATCGCTCAGGTGGGAGGACGGTAATGAAAAGTACTGTAGAAACAGCTGAAATAGCCCAGCCTTATGCACAGGCTTTGATGTCACTAGCAAAATCCAAAAATCTCACAGAAGAGTTTGGTAATGATGCTCGTACCTTAATCGACCTCGTGCAAAATTCTCAACAGCTGAAAAATTTCATTGATAACCCCTTTATTAAGCCAGAAACTAAAAAAGGGGTGATTACGCAAGTTTTAGGTGCTGAAGCTAATCCGTACTTACGCAACTTTTTGTTACTGTTAGTAGACAAACGACGCATTTTCTTCTTAGAGGAAATTCTACAACAGTATTTAGCACTGTTGCGGCAGTTGAATCAAACTGTGTTAGCGGAAGTCACTTCTGCTGTTCCCCTATCACCAGAACAGCAACAAGCAATTGAGCAGAAAGTTATCGCTCTCACTAAAGCTCGTCAAGTAGAACTGGTGACTAAAGTAGACAGCGATTTAATTGGTGGTGTGATCATTAAAGTCGGTTCACAGGTAATTGATTCCAGCTTACGTGGTCAACTCCGTCGTCTGTCTTTACGCTTAACTAGTGGCTAGGAAGAAGCAGAGGGGCAGAGGAGCAGGGGAGAAAACTAATAACTCTGGACTCAGCACTCAGCACTCACCATTCTACTGATTACTATCAAATTCTTCCGTCTTGCAAGAAAAAAAGATACACCATGAGCATATCAATTAGACCCGACGAAATTAGTAGCATTATTCAACAGCAAATTGAGCAATACGACCAAGAAGTCAAAGTTGCTAACGTAGGTACTGTTCTGCAAGTTGGAGACGGTATTGCCCGGATTTATGGTCTAGAAAAGGCTATGGCGGGTGAATTGTTGGAATTTGAAGACGGTACTGTCGGTATCGCCCAAAACTTGGAAGAAGATAACGTGGGTGCGGTATTGATGGGTGAAGGCCGCGAAATCCAAGAAGGTAGTTCTGTAACCGCTACTGGTAGAATTGCTCAAATTGGTGTGGGCGAAGCCTTGATTGGTCGTGTTGTCGATGCTCTGGGTCGTCCTATCGATGGTAAAGGCGACATCAAATCCAGCGAAAGCCGTTTGATTGAATCTCCAGCACCTGGTATTATTGCGCGTCGTTCCGTACACGAACCGATGCAAACAGGTATCACCGCTATTGACTCCATGATTCCCATCGGTCGTGGTCAACGGGAATTGATCATTGGCGACCGTCAAACAGGTAAAACTGCGATCGCAATTGACACCATCATTAACCAAAAAGGTGAAGATGTAGTTTGTGTTTACGTTGCCGTTGGTCAAAAAGCTTCTACCGTTGCTAACGTAGTCCAAACCCTGCAAGAAAAAGGCGCGATGGACTACACCGTAGTTGTTGCTGCTAACGCCAGTGACCCTGCTACCCTGCAATTCCTCGCACCCTACACCGGTGCGACCATTGCTGAGTACTTCATGTACAAAGGCAAAGCTACCCTGGTAGTTTACGACGATTTGTCCAAGCAGGCGCAAGCTTATCGCCAAATGTCCTTGCTGCTCCGTCGTCCACCAGGACGGGAAGCTTACCCCGGAGACGTATTCTACATTCACTCCCGCTTGTTGGAACGCGCTGCTAAACTCAGCGACGAATTGGGTAAAGGTAGCATGACCGCACTACCCATCATTGAAACCCAAGCTGGTGACGTTTCCGCTTACATTCCTACCAACGTAATTTCGATTACTGACGGTCAGATTTTCTTATCTTCTGACTTGTTCAACGCTGGTGTCCGCCCGGCTGTAAACCCCGGTATCTCTGTATCCCGTGTAGGTTCGGCGGCGCAAACCAAAGCGATGAAGAAAGTTGCTGGTAAGATTAAGCTCGAACTAGCTCAGTTCGACGACCTGCAAGCCTTCGCACAATTCGCTTCTGACTTGGATAAAGCTACCCAAGACCAATTAGCTAGAGGTCAACGCTTACGGGAACTGCTCAAACAGCCCCAAAACGAGCCTCTGTCTGTAGCTGAACAAGTGGCAATTCTCTACGCTGGTATCAACGGTTACTTAGATGATATCCCAGTTGATAAAGTTACCACCTTCACCAAGGGTCTAAGAGATTACTTGAAATCTGGTGCTAACCCTTACTATCAATCAGTACAAAGCAAGAAAGTATTGGCTGATGATGAAGAAGGTGCGTTGAAAGCAGCTTTAGAAGACTACAAAAAGACCTTCAAAGCGACAGCGTAGTTGGTCATTAGTCATTGGTCATTAGTCATTAGTTAACAAATTAATGGCTATTGACTATAAATTTTCGACTAGAGACTATTGACTGGGAACTTAAAAGAATATGCCTAACCTAAAATCAATACGCGATCGCATTCAGTCGGTCAAGAACACCAAAAAAATTACAGAAGCGATGCGCTTAGTAGCGGCGGCGCGGGTGCGGAGAGCGCAAGAACAAGTGCTAGCAACTCGCCCCTTTGCTGACAGACTAGCGCAAGTGCTTTACGGTCTGCAAACCCGTTTGCGCTTTGAAGAAGCCAACCTCCCACTTCTGAGAAAACGGGAAGTGAAATCAGTAGGATTGTTGGTAATTTCAGGCGATCGCGGTTTGTGTGGCGGTTACAATAGTAACGTCATCCGTCGTGCTGAAAACCGTGCTAAAGAACTGAAAGCAGAAGGTATTGACTACACCTTCGTCATCGTCGGACGCAAAGCTGCTCAATACTTCCAACGCCGTGACCAACCCATTGATGCTACCTACAGTGGTTTAGAACAAATCCCCACTGCTGAGGAAGCAACTAAGATTGCTGACGAATTGCTGTCTTTGTTCCTTTCTGAGAAAGTAGACCGCATCGAGTTAATTTATACTCGCTTCGTATCCTTGGTAAGTTCTCGTCCCGTAGTGCAAACTTTGCTACCTCTTGACCCCCAAGGTTTAGAAGCAGCCGATGACGAAATCTTCCGCTTAACAACCCGTGGCGGTCAGTTTGAAGTAGAACGGCAAAAAGTGACTAGCGAAGCACGTCCCTTACCCCGCGACATGATTTTCGAGCAAGACCCAGTACAAATTCTGGATTCCTTGCTACCTCTATATTTGGGCAACCAATTGTTACGCGCATTGCAAGAATCTGCCGCTAGTGAACTAGCAGCACGGATGACAGCGATGAGCAATGCTAGTGATAACGCTGGTGAATTGATTAAAAGCCTTTCCTTGTCTTACAATAAAGCCCGCCAAGCTGCAATTACTCAAGAGCTGCTTGAGGTTGTTGGTGGTGCAGAAGCACTCGGTTAGGAATAAGTCAATTGCTAACTATAATTAATAGCTAATTGCTGGTGAGTTTAAAACTAGCGATTAGCTATTTTTAGTTGTGGTGATGTTCAAAAGTCGGAAAATAAATTTTTAACTTTATCAGTGTTTAGCAGCTTCTTGCTCATAACATCTGAGAATAAGTGGTGCAAGTTTATCTAAGTCTTCAATAGAAGTAATAGTAACTTTTGACCATGCTTCCCCCGTAGTTGCTGGAACTTCTTGTATTACAAAATCTGGAGCTAACATTTTGGCTTCTTCTATGCCGATTCTGGCAGTAAAACTTTTCTTTGTTGAAGCTAAATATAGCCGTAAAAACCACCAAGTCACTTTTCTAAGATTAATGCCGAAATAAGATACTGTATCCTTATATTGAATTTCAAATTTATAGTTTTTAGATTTCTGAACAATTAATTTTATTTTTTCAAAAGCTGCTATTTCTTCTTCTGTAGTATTGATTTTACTTTTATCATCTTCCAGCCCATCTATTTCTTCATTTTCCACATGTTTATCATCAGATGGTTGAGTATTATTAGCCTCAACAGCCAGAGCCATTTCTTGATTAATAGAGCGAGTCATTAACTCTACTAAACTACCTTGAATAGATTTTTTAATAATGGGTTTAAATTTTTCAATAACTTTACCAGTTATCCGACTTTGGACTTCATAACCGGGAGCTACTGTACCAAGTTCGCTAACTAAAAAGCGAACAAAACCTTCAGACGGGGAACGTAAAATATTACCAATAAGTTGAGTTATAGCTTTTACATATACCATTTCTTCCGCTTGATTGGTAATAGCTGTAACATCAAAATTATCCCGGTGAAAGAATTTTAAATTTTCAATTTCTTTAGTTCCATATTCAAGAATATTGAAAGTAAAAAACGGCTCTTTGTCCATGACATTTTTATCACGTAAATCCGTGAAGAACCGATAATCAGTACCATTAGTAACGATAGCCACTTTTGTTGTTAAAAGCCCATTAAAATAACGGCTTAATTGCCCATCATGTGCCTCTGCCTTTTGACCACGAGCTTTAGCTTCTACAAGCATGACTATAGAGCCGTTAATGGATAAAGCGTAATCTACTTTCTCAAACTGCCCTGCTTTTTTTATGGCAAAATCTGCTACGTATTCTGGGATGACTTCACTAGGATCGTGAACATCGTAACCAAGAACGCTCAAAAAGGGAACAATCAATGCCATTTTAGTTGCTTCTTCCCCAGAGACATTATCAATTCGCTTACGAACTTGTTCAGACAGTTTAGCTATATCTTCAGCAAACCCCATATATGCAGACCTTAGTGTAGTTAAAACAATCTCGATACAATGTAAATCATTATACAAATCTTATGTGTATTAAAAAAGTATTACTATCAAAGGCAAGGCAGTAAATAACCATTCATGATAAATCAACCTTCTCCGCATTGCCCGTCTGAAAGCTTCAGATGTAAAGCATTTTCAGAAATGTGGCGAATCTACACCCCTCAACATGAATGAGGTTATAAGCAGAGGTAACACTTTTAAGCAACATAGGTAAAAAATATGAACATCCAACTAAAAGCGGAATATGAACAATTTATCCAAACTCGGATTGCTATAGGTAGATATGAAAATGTTGAAGATGTGATTATCAAAGCATTGAAACTGCTGGAGGCATGGGAGAAAAGTTATCAAGAATGGGAAAAAGAAACTGAGAAAAAACTAGCTGCTGGGCTGGCTGCTATCGAACGTGGAGAAATTGAGGATTCTGGAGTAGTGATGGCGCGACTAGAAGAGAAATTACGCCAAGCCCGTGAAACTCAAAGATAATGCAATACTGTTTATGCTACTCATTCCTAATCTAGCTTCAGCATTACCCACAAGCGAATCAGTGATTGAAAACGCTGAGGTTAATGAGACTGAACGAAAAGCGATCACTATACTCGAAAACAATTTTAATTCCTTGTTCTTGTTGTCAGGACAATGTGTGTATGCTAACTTAGGTGTTGAGAGTAAAATCTATCGACACTAAAGTTATGAGTCACTCACCGGAGTCTAGAACTGAACGGATAGACATTCGTACAAGTTCTACTGTCAAAAAACTATTGCAGCAAGCTGCGGCTGCAAGTCATAAAAATGTGAGTGAGTTCTTGTTAGAACACGGTTTAATTGCTGCTCAAAATGCTTTAACAAATCGTAAAGTCTTTGCGCTAGATGATGAACAATGGCAAGCTTTTCAAAATGCCCTTGACGCTCCCACAACAGAAAAACCCCGTTTGCGTCGTCTATTAACTGAGCCTAGCGTATTTGAGTAATTTACCTTGAATAATCTATATATTGAGAAATTATCAGCTACCCAAAATATTCAAGACTTTGATTGTGGGAAACCAGCTTTAAATAATTTTTTAATTAACTATGCTTTACAAAATCAACAATCTGACAGTTCAAAAACTTATGTAGCCTGTATAGATAATAATGTCATTGGTTACTACACTCTCACTGTAGCTTCTGTTACCCATCAAGATGCACCACCTCGGATAATTAAAGGATTGCCAAAATATCCTGTACCCGTAGCTCTTTTAGCACGTCTAGCAGTGAGTAAAGATTTTCAAGGTCAGAGAATAGGAAGTGGTTTATTAAAAGACTGTCTCAAACGTGTCAACGCAGCCGCAGACATTTTAGGGATTCGTGCTTTGCTAGTTCATGCTAAAGACGAGCAAGCACGAGCATGGTATGAAAATTTTGATTTTGAACCTAGTCCGACTGATCCTTTACATCTATTTTTAATGTTGAAAGATATTCGGAAAATGTTAGAGTAATCTTCCTGATGTCAGTTTGGATTGATGGCGATCACACTAAAATATGACTTCACTGAACAAAATTTACTGTCAATTATTTGAGACCATTTCTATCAGAAGCTACACTCTATAAATCCTTTAGAGAAGCTGTGTACAAAGTCTCTACAATTCAGCCTTAATCAGAATAGTGGTATCGACAAGCAATAATTGTTAAATACTCATCATCCACTGTATAAACTAACCGATTCGTGTCATCAATTCGCCGCGACCAAAAGCCAACTAAATTCTCTCGTAGTGCTTCTGGCTTACCAATTCCCTCAAACGGTAGTCGGATTGTTGCCTCAATCAGCTTGTTAATTCGTTTTAACGTTTTCTTGTCTTGCTCTTGCCAATATAAATAATCTTTCCAAGCCTCATCTGTCCATACTAGCTTTCTAGTCATCTAACAAATTTCGCTCCACTACTTTCCCCTGCTTGAATTGAGCAATAGAACGCTCCAAATGGGCTGCATTAGCAGGAGACTTGAGTAAATGAACAGTTTCCAGCAAACTATTAAATAACTCTAGCGACATCACCACGGCATCTTCTGAATCCCGCCTGGTGATAATAGTATAGTCGGCATCTTCCACCACCCGGTCTAAAACAGCCTTGAGGTTATTTCTGGCTTCGCTAAAAGACACGACTTTCATTTGCTTGATTATTGTACTGTTTATTGTACAAGTATAGCTATTTAAAAACATATACAGCAATCTCAAGCGACTGCGACAACAAAGCAATAATTGTTACACTGATGGGCAAAGATCCGCCTTTTCTACGGAACGCTCCGCAAACGGCGATCGCAATTCCTCAACTGATAGCCAAAATCTTACCTTGTTTACCCACAACTGTAAAATTGCGTATTATAATTAGAGTATAGAGACATGGGTCCGTAACGGTTTCGACAGGTTGGCGAACGCTGCTCTATGATTCAGGTCGAGAGTGAGTCATCTCTCGCAAATCAAGGCTCAAAACAAAAGTAAATGCGAATAACATCGTAAAATTTGCTCGTAAGCCTGCTACTGTAGCAGTTGCCTAATAATCTCTCACAGATTCGAGCGTCTTTAGTCTGACTCCGTTAAGGGCTAAAGACCAACCCCCAACGGACGCTCTAGCAAGTGTTCTCTGGTTGGCTTGCTAGCTAAGACTTAATCAGAGCATCCTACGTTCGGGATAATGAACGATTCCCGCCTTGAGGGTCAGAAAGGCTAAACCTGTGAACGAGTGGGGGGTCAATACCCAATTTGGACAGCAGTTCGACTCTGCTCGGATCCACTAAAATAACTGAGAATCCACCTAGTTTTAGGTGGATTTTGTTTTTAAAAACTTGTATTTTTACTGTAATCCTTGACAAATAAAAGCAGCCCAATAACGGGGATGTGCAAACGGAAATTGCTGAGTAGACTGTCCAATTTCTTGAATTTGTCTGTTCAATTTAGAATACATATTATATTCAAGCTGCCATTGTTTATATTCAATCGAATCCAAAGGATATTTTTTTCGATTTCTTGCTAGTTCACGTTCTCTGGTTTCAACTTCCTGGAATATTTCTTTAAGATTTGCCTTTGTAAATTCGCGTAGTTTGATTTGTGCTTGCTGTAATGCTTCGGGACGGTTTTTACCTTCTTGCCTTTGCTGATAGTAAAAAATGGAAAATAATGCTGTGGCTAAATCATTAACTGACCAGAGGGTACTAACTACACTTCTAGCACCAGCACACAAAAAAGCTGTAGAAAGTGTCAGAATATCATCAGTTAATGAAGGAATCCCTAAATGTGTTTCACAGCAAGATAGAAATACTTCTACAAGTTGAGGTAAACGCCAACTGGGTGTCATTAATTCCCCCAAGGTAATACTGCTGTCATGGGCTAATATTAACCGTGATTCTGAAGGATTATCTAATCGAGATTCAGCATGGTGACAGCAATGAAGGATATTAACCTGTTGTGCTAATTTTCGATAGTTTTGAGGAGTAGCTTGATTACTACCAACTAATCTATTTTCTCTTGGTATGTTGTAAATTTGGGCAAGTTTTTGTCCCTCAACTCTGGCACAGGGAAGGTTATCTTCTGCATCTTCCACAGTGCCATATTGTAGAGACAAGCCATCTACTATGTCTCGTTGCTGACAAAATTCTAAAATTTGGCAGCTTGGACTGTAACGAATCAGAAATTTATCTCCTAAATATTCCTGATATTCTCCTGTAGGCAAAGCAGCAAAGGGGATTTGATGTAATAAAAGGTAAGGGATTAAAATTAATTCTTCTATCTCTTGAAGATGTTGAGATATGAGTTGAGATATTTGTAAGCGTTCAGCTAATTCGAGGAGAAAACTGTAAATTTGAGTTTCCTATTTTTTTGGTTCATCTCTATAATGGAATAACCAATTCTGCTGAATCCAGCCCTGTAATATATTTAATCCTTGCCTTGTACAAGTGTGAAGAGTAATTTGGTTTTGCTGTACAACAAAAATATGGGTATCTGTGTCAGTAGTATAGAAACTTAAAATAGCAGTGTTAGGTTTGTCAATCAGCTTTTGAATTGCAGAAAATTCAGGCACGCTAACTTGAATCTCACCAGCTAGCACAGGATCTAAACGTCTAATATCTTCCCAGATTCGTTGTTTTTGGTTTTCTAAATTGGCGATCGCCTCATTATAAGCTTGCCAAGCAGCGCGTGTCTCACCGTGCTTATTTTTAGATTGATGGCGATCACGCTCTAGATCAATTTGTCGTTGCAATTCTTCATACTGCTGCAATAACTCCTGAACTGCTAGAGGAATTTCGTCACATTGGTAGAGGTCGTTACTTGCCATTAAGTCTACCAGGCTTTTGGCGCGCGATCGTTCTGCGTATTCAAAGGCTTTTTCTATTTGTCCAGCATTAATGCAGGCTTGTACCATCTTTTGGTAAACATCAATAGCTTCTTTTAAAATCTCCTGGCGGCGCGATTCAGAAGGTATCCAAGTACGGATTTTTTCAATAGCACTAATTGCTTTTTCATAGCCATAAATAGCTTCAGACCAAATTTGAGCATTAAATGCTGCATAACCAAGATTGCGAGCATTTATCCAGCAGTTGTTCGGAAGAATATCTGGCGAGTTGACTTGCAAAGCAGCTTTAAAAGCACCTATACCTAAGAGTAAGTTTTGTGTTTTATTGCCTTTTACACGCTTAAGGAAGGCAATTCCTAAGCTATTTTGAGTGTTTGCCCATTGTTGTGGACAGCTTTCAATACTACGAATCTTTAAAGCAGCTTGATATGCACTTATAGCTAATTCCAAATTATCTTCTTTATTTCCTTTAACACGAGCATTATAGGCGTTTCCTAGATTGTGTTGAATCTTAGCCCACTCTTCAGGAAATGACTGTTGGGTATGTATCTGTAAAGCTTGTTGATGATAAGCAATTGCTCGTTCTATATTCTCACTAAATTCTTCATCAATTCGCTTTTGGTAGGCAACAGCAAGATTTTCCTGAATCATAGCCCAACTTTCTGGATCAGTTCCACGCTTGTATACCTGAAGGGAATTTTCTAGACAGATAATAGATTGCTTTTGATTCTCAGATACGTTGCCTCTAAGACGCTTACAGTAAACATTGCCTAAATTATTTTGCGTCTCTGCCCACATTTTTGGGTAAACTTCATAGGTAAAAACTTGCAAGGCTCTTTCAAAACATACGATAGATTGTTCTAAGTTATTCTCGTAATCTCCATGTATACGATGAAAGTAAGCTTTTCCTAAACAATTTTGTATGGCTGCCCAAAGATTGCAAGATACTTCACGAGGATAAATTTTTAAAGCATTTTGGCAAAAAATAAGCACTTGTTCTAGATTCTCAGCCTTGTCTCCTCTAATTCTACTTAGGTATATTTCCCCCATTAATATTTGAACTAAGCCCCATTCATTAGGAAAATATTTTTGAGTATACAGTTGTAAACTTTGCTCTAAAAAGAAAATAGCTTTTTCTATATTCTCTGAGCGATTTCCAAGTTCTCGCTCATAATAAGCAGATCCTAATGATTTTTGTGTAGCTGCCCAATCTTCTAAGAATTCCTCCTGAGTGTAAACTTGTAATGCTTTTTCAAAATGGCTAATAGCCGACTCTATATTCTCAGAACGATTACCAAATATTCTTTTCTGGTAAGCTTCTCCCAAAGATTTTTGTAGGCCAGCCCAATCCTCTAAGAATTTTTCCTGAGTGTAAATTTGTAGTGCTTTTTTAAAACAACTAATAGCAGAATCTATATTTTGTGCTTTTTTAAAATCTACTTGTTTTAGATAAGCAGAACCTAGATTATTTTGAAGTGCTGCCCATATTTCTGGAAAGTGATTTCTTCCACAAACTTGTAAAGCTTCTTGACAGATTGAAATTGCTTTTTCCAGATTATTTTCTTCTTCACCTTGAATACGACTTACATAAACACCTGCCATATCATTCTGAATTTTTAACCATCTATCTGGGTAAGCCAGTTTAGTGCTTATCAATAAAGCGTTTTCAAAATAAGTAATTGCATTTTCACAATTTTCTGACTTATCACCGTATATTCTTGGACAATAAGTAGTACCTAAATTATGATTAACTCTAGCCCATTGTTCGGGAAAAACTTCATAAGTAAAAACTCGTAAACTTTTATTAAAATATTTAATTGCTTGTTCCAGATTTTCTGCTATTACTCCACGGCATCGTTCTCTGAAAAAGAGACCTAAATTATAATGAATATTACCCCACTCTTCTGGATAATAACTTTTATTATATACTTGTAAAGCAGACTGATAGCCAGCAATGGCTATTTCTAAATTAATTTCTTTATTTCCCTTCCTAAACTCACGAAGCCAGTAACTAAATATATATACTGCTTTTGCCTTCTTTTCTGCATTGCTTATAGTTAAATTAGGCAAACTAGATGCAGCCCAATCTTGCAATACTTCTACAAATAGATCATCTAACTTTTCTAGGTTATTTTCCAAAAGTGAATAAACTGATTGCCCTTTCTGAAATCCCTGTTCAGTTACTTGTAAAACTGTATCTAAAAAATTCCTGTATATTTTACGTTTTTTAATGCTTATTGTTTTTGTCTTATATCCAAATCCTTTACCCATATTGATTTATTTAATATCTAGTGATAGAGACTAAAAATTCTTGCAAACTTTTCTAGTAATTCTTCAGCTAAATCTAACAACTCGATTTCATCAATTTCATTACTAGTTCCGCGATTAGTTTCTGCAACTGCCAGATTACTAGCCAACACATTTTTCACAGCAAAAATCCTGTCTTCTTCATCCTCCAAACGCAGACATTTTTCTAATTCTGTAGCGATTTCTGGAATTGCCTTTGTACTCAAACGCTCTCTGACTTTCACTGCTACTAAATCATCACTTTCCAGCAGTTTTACCAAAGCTGTTCTCATGGCATTATCTTCACTGGAAAATTTTGCGATCGCCGCACGAACATATTCCCGTACAGTCATGTTTGCTGCTGATGCTTTTTGTGCAACTACATCTGGTACATCTACTAGCAATAGACCTTCATTATCACTGGCTTGATATAGGTCATCTCCTTGTTTAACTGCTACTAATAAATCAGCACCTAAAGTATGTAAATAATGCAGAACTGACTCTAATTCATGTTCTTTTAATGGCGACTCCAACTTAGAGACTGCTGCTTGTTGCACTCCCAGTTTTTCTGCTAGTTGTGCCTGAGTGAATCCGGCTTTATTACGTATTTCCCGCATAGCATCAGTGATATAGAGACGTAGGTACTCCAGCTTCCCTGCCAAAATCACTTCTGAGTCGTCACTAATCTGTTGCTGCAACCAAGCTTGAAAATTAGGCTTTTTCATCGTTCCTCTGCTGTAATTCACGCAATCTGACTCTTGCAGGTTCTTTGTCTTTATCTTTGATAGCGTCGTCGTATTTTTTCATAAAGGCGTGTAGCACCACAAACCTCTGAGGGGTAGCAGTCGTTAAGATAAACCTGGGATTATGCTCACTCTTCGTCATACGTAACTCATACAGGTCATCTTCCAATTTCTCAAAAATCCCACTGGTAAGTGATGCCAATCCTTTGTTGCAAAGGTAGCCAAGATTAACTTGCAAACGCCTAGTTTCGGAAGCACTCAGTAACGGCTTTGGTGGATTTTCTGGTTGTTCTTCTTCAGGGATCATCCGAATGAAAAAAGCAAGTAAATCTTTGGGTATTTCCCCATTGACATCTTGATAAAGTTCCCACGTCCAAGTCACTTCCTACCTCACAATATAGTATTCCTCAGAAGGAATGTCAAGATTATTATTCCTTACAAGGAATAACATATAGAATGAGGACGTGCAACTAAGATAATCAAAGCATGACTATAAAAATGGTGTGTTCAAGCAAAGTCTTGACACACCAGGTTATTGATATCAATTGTCGTGACTAATTAAGTCGCTGATTCTGGTGATGCTTCTGATTTTTCTGGTTTGAGTAAGGGGAAGGCGATTACGTCCCGAATACTGGCAGAATCAGTTAATAACATGACTAATCGGTCAATCCCAATACCTAAACCGCCTGTGGGTGGCATTCCATATTCCAAAGCGATGAGGAAGTCTTCATCTAAGCCTTGGGCTTCTAAGTCGCCGGCGGCTTTCTTGGCGGCTTGGGCTTCTAGGCGTTCTCTTTGGTCGATGGGATCTGTTAACTCGGAGAAACTGTTAGCAGTCTCCCGCCCAACTATGAATAATTCAAACCTTTCTACTAGCCCTGCTTGAGAACGGTGGGGTTTAGCTAGGGGGGAAATTTCTACAGGATAATCAATCACAAAGGTAGGCTGAATTAAGGTGGTTTCTACCTTTTCTTCAAAGGCTAAATTCAGTAGTTTACCAATGGATGGGGCTTCATCTACGCCAGGAATACCAGCACTTTTACTTGCTGTTTTGGCTTCTTCCAATGTTTGAAAAGAATTGAAATCTAAGCCTGTATATTCTTTGACTAAATCGTGCATTGTTACCCGTCGCCAAGGTGGTGTTAAATCTACACTTTCGCCTTGGTAGGTAAGTTGTAATGTACCCAGAACTTCTTGGGCGACGGTGGTAATAATACCTTCCGTTAACGCCATCATATCGTTGTAGTCGGCGTAGGCTTGGTAAATTTCAATGGAGGTAAATTCGGGATTATGGCGAGTAGAAATGCCCTCATTGCGGAAAATCCGTCCTAATTCAAAGACTTTTTCAAAACCACCAACAATTAACCGCTTGAGATGGAGTTCTGTCGCTATTCGCAGATACAATTCCATTTCCAGGGTGTTGTGATAAGTAATGAAGGGACGCGCATCTGCACCGCCAGCTTCACTCTGCAAAACTGGGGTTTCAATTTCTAGAAAATCACGTTCTTCCAAATAGCGGCGAATCCCGGCGGTGATTTGGGCGCGTCGGCGGAAGGTTTGCCGGACTTCGGGGTTAACAATCAAGTCAACGTAGCGTTGACGGTAGCGTTTAGCAACATCTGTCAATCCGTGCCACTTGTCGGGTAGGGGCAGGAGGGATTTGGTGAGGATGGTGTATTGTTTGACGTAGACCGATAATTCGCCCTTTTCAGTCCGTTTGATTGTACCTTTAACTCCCAGGATGTCACCTGCATCTGTGAGTTGTTTGAGGTGATTAAAAGCATCAGCATCAATTTCTGCCATGCTTTCTTGGATACGATTTTTCTCTAGATAAATTTGAATTGTGCCGGTTTCATCTTGCAAGGTGAAGAAAGCTAGCTTACCGAAAACACGACGCGCCATAATGCGTCCGGCAATGGCAACTTCTACATCAACTTCTTCACCACTGGGTAAATCAGCAAATTTTTCTTGTAACTGTGCGGCGTGGTGGGTAGATTCCCAACGGTAGGCGTAGGGATTACTTCCTAGCTGCTTGAGTTGTTCTACTTTCTCCAGCCTGGCGGCACGGATATCTTCTTCCGACATGGTAACGAACTTTCAAGGGGCAAGATTAATTATAGATAGGGATTGGGGATTGGGGACTAGGGATTAGGGATTAGGGAGGAATTTTTATGATTTGTTGAAGTTGGGATTTGTAATTGATGCGATCGCTACAATCAAAACACCATGACACAAAATGAAGCGATCGCTCCCATCATATCCCTATAAGCGATCGCTATTTTTTTGAACTAGATATGAGGCGAAACCTCAATTAATTAGGGAATATCGAGCTAAAGCTGCCTTGATTTTTAAGCTGGTCAATTGTTCTATAGCTTTAATTAAGTGTTCCTGTTCTGGTTGCAAATCTAATGCTAGCAAGGCTTGATGTAAATTATGACCAGAATGCAGTTGATGTTGGAGTGCATCACGTTGGGAGAGATTTAAAACTGCCACTATTTCTTGATTGCGGCGTTGCAGCATCCCTTGGAGTTGTTGACGCTCCATAGGTGTTAAATCCAGTTCAGACCAGTTAGGGTAGTCAACAAAGACGTTGCTAATAGGAGTAGCAATCACCTTAGCAGAAGGATGAAACCCAAAAGGGGCTGCCAAGGCAATACCCGGTATCAAGTTAAAAAAGGCAAGAAGAGTAGCTAATAAGGGTATCGATAGCCACTTGGGACAGTTAATTGCCATGATTAGCAGTTCCTAGGCGGAATTGGATGTTATTTGTCTGTAATTTGTGCTGTCAGGAGTCACATCTGAGATTTTCCCACTCTTGTAGAGATTCAGAACTTAGGCAACGAAACTTTTCGCTATGAGAGGGTATAAGGTAGGGCTGATTCTTTGTAGCTAGAGAAAATTTAGGAATCCAATACTTTTGTTCCTTGATTATTTTGTTTCGCTAAGTAGGCTACGCAGAAATTAGGAGTCTGATTTTTCTCTGTAGAACATGAATTAGCCCTAGGGTATAAGGGGGTAAGGGTGTAGTGGTGCGGAGGTAGTAGATACATACACCTTTAGCCAAACCTTTGATTTTCCGTTTTCATCAGTCTGAAAATAATCATCTCTAATGCTGAGGCTACACCTGATACGAAAAAAACGGAGTCTCTTAGACAACCGTTTTTTAGGAATGAGGCATGGGGAAGAAAAACCTAATGCCCAATACCCAACTATTCAGATTTTTTCCTTTTATCAATTTCCCGTTGTAGTTCTTCAATTTGACGACGTAACTCTTCGGCTTCTGGGTTAGGAGTTTGGGCGTTGACATTGACTGCACCAGAGGCAGGAGATCGCTGATAATTACCTCGGTGGATTTCTTGATATTCTGATGATGTTGCCCACTGACGTAAATATTGCACTCTTTCTAATGGGAAAGGATGAGTCAGCATCATCCCTTGTGCGCCGTTATACATTAAAAATTTATACACTTGATTAAGTCCATCTTCATCTAGTGCTTGATAATCTTCGGACTGTCTAATAAATTCTTTTAAACTACATTCATGGATATATTTGCTACTACCACCAGACAGTTTCATCATCGAAGACATGACAGTATCTAAGTCATCAATCACTAACAATGCTGCCCGGTCTGCGGATAACTCAGCTTTTCGCCGCCATTCAAAAAAAGCGTAAATTAAGGCTTGAGTGACAAAATTGCCGATGCCAAAGGTTAATTCCCCAATAACGGAAGCGGCACTCATTGCCCACATCGCCATTTGATTTAAAATAGTATGACCACATTTAATATGCCCCAACTCATGGGCTAACACCGCCCTAATTTCGGCTTCATTAAGTAAGTCCAGTATCCCTGTATTGATCACGATACAAGGATGATCTTGACCCATAGCATAACTATTTGCTTGAGGATTTTGGGTCACAAATAGCGTTGGTTCTGGATAGATATCCAAATCACGCACACATTCACGAAACATATGGTAAATAGTGGAATATTGGCGCGGCCCGACTTGGATGGTGTTGCCCATTAAATAAACTAATTGAGGGCGTTCGTAAACAAATTCCACAAATTTACGAGCAATTAGATCAAATCCCGGTAAATTGCGTAAAGCTTGCTCGGCTTGGCTGTCTAGCGGATGTCTGAAGGCTTCGCTGGAAATTCCTGTGTAGGTTGGCATAATTCAGGGTGATAGGTAATTAGTCATTGGTCAGTAGAGACGGGATTACACTCTTACGAAAAGCCGCTCTTACGAGCATTTATGCGTCTGTACAGGAGTCATTAGTTCTCATTTTGATAGTTTTTGACCTTTGTCTGTTGAGTGTTGCCCTCATGGGTTCGCCAGTCGCACCCCTCCGAGAAAGCAAGCTACATGGGGGAAATCCCCTTCGCTGCGGGACGCGCCACGAACGAGGAGCGTCTCGCAACGAAGACCACGCTGGCTTACTGTTGACTCTTGAGTTCTGACAACATAATAGAAGTGGGGCTATTGGCTCAAAAAGTCACTTTTTTATGGGATTAAAAGCGTGTGATTGAGGCAGAAGTTCATTTATCATTACATAACTTCCTGCGATCGCAGGCGGGTTTCCCTTCCTGGCCCCATCATTTAACGATGGCTCGGTTGGTAGCACGCGCCTTGCGCGTAGGACGCAGCGCATTAATTCAAGTAGGAGCGGTTTGTGGCTATCAAGGCCGGTATCGCACTAGTTTTATTGCCTCTGCTTTAATGTGGCAGGGTTCTGTAATTATTGTTGCCACAGAAGCCGTACAGCAACGTCTACTGCGAGTGGAAATTCCCCGCTTACAGCAATGGTTGCAAGTTAATAAACCAATCAGGACAGGTGACGTTTGGCCTGGTTCTGAGTTCCAAGGATTACTCCTTACCTCTCCAGAAGCTTGGTTAAAAGGTCAGCTATCATCTAGTAATAATTTTCCTCCAGGAATTCCTACAATTATCGATGGTGTCGATGATTTGGAAGATTGGGTGCGTCAGCAGCTTACCGACACCATTCAACCCCAAGATTGGGATCAACTGCTTCTCGCTTGTCCTGAACAAGCTGAGGTCATTCGTTCTCTCAGAGCGCAACTCACCCATGAACTATTCCAACATCCGGCTAATCCTTACGAATGTTATTTGATTGCTCAATCAGAAGCAGATATTTTAAATAGTTTGTGTACTGTTTTAGCATCAGTCGATGGCATTCCAGGTGTTTGGCAACAATTCTGTCAGCAGTTCCGAAAACTGAACGATAATTCTGTTCCTAACCTTTTCTGGTCAACTATTACCCGTCGTCAAGGTTTATTTTCTTTACACTACGCACCAATAGAATTGGACAGTATTCTTGCACCGATTTGGCAAAGACAACCTGTGGTCTTAATTGGTAGTGCTTTAGAGCCAGAAACCGAAGCTCCTTTGTTTCGGCAACGTTTGGGGTTAAATGATGTCACTTGCTTAAAGTTCGCCTCTGATAGTCAATCAGAAGCCATTCAGCTGCATATTCCTTATCAACTACCTTTACCCAATACACCAGAATTTCAAGGAGCATTTATTCATAAAGTGCGGACACTCCTGTGTTTGAGTTCCACCGCACCAGGATTGACGGTTGTGTTAGTGGGGGATGTGCCGCTCAAAGCCCAAGCAGGCGCAATTCTCGCCGCTGAGTTTGGTTCACGGGTACAAGTAGAAAAAACTTGTTTAGATGACAATGGCATTTTGATCAGTGGTTGGGAATTTTGGCGAGAACATCAAGCCGTTTTGCCTGCACCTCAATTGTTAATTATTGCAACTTTACCTCTACCATCTTTAGAAAACCCCCTCATCGCTGGTAGGGTCGCTTACTACAAGCGATCGCATCAAGATTGGTTTCGTTTATTTCTTTTACCCACAGCTTTGAATGAATTACAACGAGCAGTTGCACCTGTACGCGAAAGTCAAGGCATTGTGGCTTTATTAGATAGTCGTGTAGTCAACCGTAGCTATGGCTCGCAAATTCTCTCCGCTCTAAGTCCATTGGCGCGTCTTAACTATCTAGATCCGAGCTTATTTGCTCAGGGTAATGAGGAAAATTCTCTTTAGATGTTTATGTTGAGCAATATAAAGTTTATCTGTTCTGTAGTAACGGTAAAATACCTGTTGATATTAACTGAGAACCTGCATCGAATTGTGGATTTCTGATTATGGGTGAAGCAAAGCGTCGTAAAGAATCATTGAAAGAACAATACGGTCAAGAAGCTCGGATTTTACCTTGGATTCCTATCACTAAAAGCCAAGCAGAACTATTCATGAAGTGGACTACTCGTGGCACTTGGGTCTGTATTGGCATTTTAGTATTTGTCTGGGTGACTATTCGTTTTATCGGCCCGGCATTTGGCTGGTGGCAAGTAGTTTAATCAAATTCCTAGCAGACCTAGCAGATCAAAATTCTTGCCATGTTATAGAATGTTAGGCTAGAACAGCCTAACTTAGTTATCTTGCAGAAAATCAGCCCAATAAATTCTGACTTGCGCTAAAAGCCATTACAATCAAGGCTTTTACTCTGTTTATCGTGCTTATGCTATTCAAAATAAAAGTTATTTCTACCCATCGTTAGAGTGACTAACTTGTGCCGTTCCATATGATTGGCTAACAGAGTTGGTAGAAAATTAGCCTGATGCAATTTTGGAAGTATCAAATATTAATTAGACAATAGTAAGTCGAGGATGTAGTGAAAAGTAATTATTCTTCTAATGTAGAAAACTATAACTGCAATTTAAGAGATATTTTGACCAGATTTATGAGCAATAAATAGTGAAATCATGAAGATACTTATGCTTCTTCATCTCGTCTCAACACTCCGGTCTGATATCCATAAGGGATTTGTAAAGTTTACAGCCCAATAAAGGTCATATTTAGTCGCTTACCCTTATGATTACTGGAACTGTATGTAAAAAGGTAATGAAGAGCAATCAGTGGTTCTTCTGTGGTTGACAAAGCATAAAACTAGGTTAATCTTAGAGCGATAACTGCTACTAAAGAAAGAACCTGACAGAGTTATGTAAAGAAAATATCAAGTTTACTAATTCTGCCCGATAACTTAGATCTACAAACTGAATAGTTTGATACGGCAGCTAATGCAGTTTTTTCTTAATCTAAGCCAAGGTAGCTAATTAACTACCCGATAAATATCTGGTAATTGTAATGAATAGTTTACAATACCTATGGATGGGAAAATCTAAAGAAAATATAAAAGAAACTCAAATGACTGTGGTGTCTGGAGGACAAAAGTGTTTCTAAGACTAGCGCATCAACATCGGCAGTTCGTTCAAGACTTGGTAATGAACCTACAAGCCTTGGCAATTGTACTAGAACGACGAGGATATCCTGCATCTTGCTACACCTGCGGCGACCAAATGAACAGTGCTTCATTTATGGTCAGCTTGGGAAATAATCACTTGATTCGGTTTTTAGTCTCCGACTACGGGATTACCTGGACAGAGATGCGAGACGATCGCGAGTTGATGAAATTAGAAGGTGCAGAAGCTATCAACCAATTGCAAGAACTAGCGAATCTCGTCAAGCAACCTACACCAGTAATTGCAGGTAGTAAGGTTTTGGCTAAAAGAGGTTAAAAATACCAATTACTGTGGTTTTAATGACCACAAGCCTTCTAGAATCGAGGTTCTTGTCGAAAATCGATTCACTTTCGGCTACAAATGATTAGTTCTGGCTGAGTTAACGATTTTTCATGGTTTTTCAGTAATTAGCTAGCTAAATGCTGTGCTGTGTCTGTTTTATAGTTCAAAATTCATTAAGTCACATTTAGTCTGAATTCTGACTTCGACCCCTGTAGTGGGGTGTTGATTGATGTGTAAAAAAACAAGAAAAAAGCTATATTTAGCTGCTTTGCAGCAAATTTAGATAACAGCTTGAGATTTGCTGCATTATACTAATTCAGAATTAGTTTTTTGAATTAAGTTAGCGTATTTGGGCGTAGCGAATTACGTCTGCGTTAGCTTAATCTCCAAAATACATAAGTAATTCTTTTATAAGCCATTACCAATTAAAATGAAAGATGCCCAATAGTAGGGGTGATGGAAGTTGCCAGTATTGGGTACAGCAATAGACTGGTTGTTAGTGGGAAAATCGCCATTGATCAAGTTTAGTTGGGCTTGTTGTAAGGCACTGGCTTTCGTAATATTGCCTGTAGCTAGTTTGGCGTAAAAAGCATTCATGAGAACTTGAGTACCACCATCATCTACAGTCCAAAGTGAAGCGATCGCTGATTTAGCTCCGGTTTTTTGGATTTGGTAGCCAAAGCCTAAAATTTCTTGACCGTTGCCTAACTTACCACCTAAACCAGTTTCACAGGCACTCAACACGACTAAATCTACATTGGGTAATGACCAACTGGCAATTTTTGATAGATCAACGCGATCGCCATTGCCAAATAAGATAAAGGAATCTTGCGGCTTACCCACCACAAAAGCCGCATGAGTTGCTAAATGGACAATTGTATAGTCATCCATTTGTGGAACTGTGATTTCAGGACTAAAAGCCTGATCTAAAAGTGTTTTGGTTTGGGGAAAAGTAGAAGCTAAAGTTTTGACTTCGATCGCGGCAAAGGGTAAGCCAGAAAAAGCTACACGGCGATTACCCAATGCTACTTGATAACTACCTTGAGTAAAAGCACCTGCTAAAATCCGCAAATCCTTTTTTGGGTTAGTGTTCAAGTCAGTTAAGCTAGCGGCTGTGATATGATTAACACTGAATTTCTGCACTAACCATTGTTTCCCATCATACAAGGCAGACAAGGGAATATAGCGTAACTTACCATCTGGTGCATACAGTAGAGTTTGCGTTCCTGCTTGCTGGAGTTCAGATTCTAAGGGTCTGATCAGCCAATCATGCAATTGACGCGCAGGTGTTTTTACATCCCGACTAGGATTAATTAAAGCTTGACGGAAAGCAGTAATTGTTTGATGAAGTTCTTCCTCGCTAACAGCTACTGTACGATGAATTGGCGGTGATTCTGGTGTTACCAAAACCAATTCCAAGCGATCTGGAAGAACCAGAGGATAGATAATTGCCGATTTTTGAGGTAGTCTAGCTAAATCGTCTCTGAGAGCGTTAATACTCTCTAAATCTAAATTTTGTTGCCTAGCTGTTTGGCTAATTTGTTGTAGTTGGGTGGTGATAGCTGGACTGGAGAGAAATTGGTTAAAGGCTGCTAATTGTTGCTGTTGTTGCGTTACCAACTCTTGGAGGCGTTGCGTTTGTTGTGGCGATCGCGCTTGGGGTGGTATGTTTCTGATGCTACTTAATTCTTTGCCGAGTACCACCGCATTAGTTAAAGTTTGTTCCAGTTTTTGTTTAACAGCTTTTTCACCGGAAACAATATCAATCCCCTTCGCCGTGCGTTGATTACCGGCGACATTCTGAATATATCCTTGCAGTTCTTCAACTTTCAGTAAATCAATTGTCCTTTGTGCTTCTGTGACACGACCTTGTTTAAGTAATTTTTCTCCTAGAAGTCGGTATGTCTGAGCTACAGTGATGTTGTAAGCATCTGGTTGAGATGCAGAGAAAACCGATGGTTGCAAGCGTGCTAATTCACGGTTAATTACACAATGCTTGTAGAAGAAAATGGCTAACTCTGGTTGTTGTTGAATCCTAAATAACTCACCCAGATTACTGTAAGTTTTGCCCAACTGTACGCGATCGTCTATTTGCCGATAGACAACTCCCGCTGTCATATAAGCCTGCAAGGTTTGGGAATATTGACCTTGAGCCTGGTAGACTCTACCGATATTATTTAAAGTCACACCTTCCCAAAAGGGCGTTCCTGTTGTTCTGCTGATGTCTAAAGCTTTTTGTAGCATGATCATTGCAGCTGAAAACTGACCTTGCTGAGATTGGGCGATCGCTTGTATATTCAACTGTTCAACAGTCTGGGAATTGTGAGAAGAGGTTTCTTCCACACTTGATTCCATCTGTTGAGTCGGCGGTTCTAATGTTCGACAACTCACCAGCAAGACCAATGATAAAGCCATGATTGGCAAATACTGAAGATTAGTGTGCATAAAAAAACACTCCTTTAATTGAGGAGCGTAAATACTAATCAATGGAACTCATTTTATAATTCAATGCCTTTTTGTGTTATTCCATAATTTGGAAAAACCTAGTAATTGATCAGAAGATGTTGGAAGAACAATCTAGTCAAGCGCAACTACCACCCACCAGTGCGATAGAAATCCCCTCAGTCAGCGAATTTGATACATGGTTTGCATATCCTATCAAAGTCCATCCCCACCATACTGATTACGCAGGTGTTGTTTGGCACGGTACTTATGTTACTTGGATGGAAGAAGCACGGTTAGAATGTTTGCGTTCTATAGGGATTGATTATGTTGATTTAGTCGCTGTGGGGTGTGATTTACCAGTTGTAGAACTTTCGATCCGCTATCACCGCGCCATTCAATTCGGCATGGAAGTGCTAGTAAAAACTCGCATGGCAGAAGTTACTGGTGTCCGCATTAATTGGGATTATGCTATTGTTTCCACTGATGGACAGCAACTATATGCTACAGCCAAAGTCACCTTAGTAGGTTTAGATCGAGAAAGAGGTAAGATTATGCGGCAGTTACCTACTAGTGTTCAAGATGCTTTTGTCAAACTTGCCGCACCAAAGAATAATTGATTAATCAGAAAATATTATGCTGTAGAGGTGAGAGAATTTATCATCTCTACTTGCCAAGATTTATCTGTGACGCAATTTGAGCAAACTTCATAATTTGTTGCCAAATATCTTGCGGTGTAATGCCAAACCCGACATGTAATAAAACAAGAATTGCCGCAATAGTCAAGGCGTTACTAATAGTTGATTTTAATATCTTCCAAACAATGATAAAGGCAATCCAAGCAATAATTAAGGTAGGGATCATATAAAATTGAAGCTTTTAATTTACGGTAATAGGATGTTTTTTGTGAATAGTAAGCACTGAAATACCGAGTAAATTAAGGACTAAAACCCTGACTACAAACTTGAGTAATTAGTATTCATGTCAGGCTTTATGATCGTTGTGTTATTTTTGACTATGGTAGTAATAATTTAATAATTAGAGTTTTGGGCAACTGATCGTCTGATAGTTATACCACAACAAAATATATTAATTCCGGAAAGAAAAGCAGCCTTTTAGACATAATTATGCAGACGATTTTGATTTTACCGTAGTTAAATCCAGGGAATAGGGTATTCAATTTTGGATTTTGGATTGGGATAGAATCTAAAATTTTCCGTCCCCAATCCCAGATCCTAGTAGCTTTTTCAGCGTACAGAAATTATCCGCGGTTCGTTAGCTAGATTTTGAATAGCTGTTAAAACTTCTTGTCTAGCCCATTGATCTGCTGCCAAAATGTCATCTAAAGAAGGATTTGCACAGTTATCATGTTGATGGCGATCGCACACCCATTCAATAGAGCGAGGAATGTCTAAAAATTTGATTTTCTCATCCAGGAATAAAGCTACAGCCTGTTCATTAGCAGCATTCAACACAGCAGGCATCGAACCGCCAGCCTTACCAGCCGCATAGGCCAACTGCATACAAGGATATTTTTGGTGATCTGGTTCGCGGAAAGTCAAATTACCAGCTTTGACTAAATCTAGTCGCTCCCAATCAGTATAAATGCGTTCCGGCCAGGACATGGCATATAGCAGGGGTAAACGCATATCTGGCCAGCCTAATTGTGCTATTACCGAAGTATCTTGTAATTCAATCAGTGAGTGAATAATGCTTTGGGGATGGATGACGATTTCGATATCTTCGTAATCTAAACCAAATAAAAAATGAGCCTCGATGACTTCTAAACCTTTATTCATCAAGGTTGCAGAATCAACAGTGATTTTTCTTCCCATTGACCAGTTAGGATGTTTGAGAGCATCAGCAACCTTCACCTCTGCCAACCTTTCTACATCCCAATCCCGGAACGCGCCTCCAGAGGCCGTGAGTAAAATTCGCCGCAAGCCCCCTTTCGGTACACCTTGGAGACACTGAAAGATTGCCGAATGCTCAGAATCAGCGGGGAGTAATTTGACACCATGTTTTTCTACCAAGGGTAAAACTACTGGGCCACCGGCAATCAGAGTTTCTTTATTTGCTAAGGCGATATCCTTACCAGCTTCAATGGCAGCGATAGTTGGCAGTAACCCTGCACAACCAACAATACCAGTCACAACGGTTTCAGCATCACCATAGCGGGCAACTTCAATAACTCCAGCTTCACCACCCAGTAAAATGGGTTGGGGATCAAGGTCTTGTAAAGCGGCTTGTAGTGCTGGTAATTTTTCTGCGGCTGAAATTGCGGCTATTTGTGGTCGGAATTGTCGAATTTGGGCTGCGAGCATTTCGACATTGCTCCCAGCGGCTAATCCCACAATCCGAAACTGATCTGGGTACTGAGTGACAATATCTAAAGTTTGCGTACCGATTGAGCCGGTAGAACCAACAAGAGTTATAGCTTTCACAATTGCTTAAGGATTTACAGCTAACTCTCACTATAAATTGCTAGGGACTCATTCAGAACAGCGATCGCAACAATCAATACCGACTTTTTTGTGGTAAATTTACTACAATAAATACGCAAACTTGGTATATCAAAATACTAAATATATAACTGTTAATGCCTAAAATGATAAAAATGTTTAAGCAGTCATAAAAGTATCTCTTTTGAATTTGGTGTAAATCATCATAAAACTACACATTTAAATTAGGTTTCACAAAAAATAAATCCAAACAAGACTCATGGCTACAGTTCAGATATTGATTAGAAAAGTTTTATGGAAAAATCATCTTTTCTTCCCCATCACAATGTGGTTTCTGAGTCGAGTAATTATCTGGACTACTATGTTGTTGATTACACCAAATTTTTTTGCGTCTATCAATCAACACTGGGGAATTTTTGATGCGTGGGACGGTTTACATTATCGAGCGATCGCCACTACTGGTTATGAATTTATCAATGACGGCAAACAACATAATTTAGCTTTCTTTCCCCTATTTCCTTTCAGTATCCGAGTATTAATGCAATTGGGCTTATCTTTTGAAGTCGCAGGATTGTTGATCAATAACTTGGCATTTTTAGCAGCCCTTTACTGTTTATATTTATGGCTTAAAGAGTTCTACGGCAAAAAAATTGCTCAGTGGGGTACTGCTGTGCTGTGTTTTTATCCCGCTTCGATGTTTACAGGAGTGATTTACACTGAGGGATTATATTTATTTTTAAGCACAGCGACTTTACGAGCTTTTGATCAGAAGCAGTATAGCTTGATGGCAATTTGGGGGGCAATGGCCACAGCCACACGGCCTACAGGGTTAGCTTTAATACCAGCTTTGATTATGGCATCAGTCAAAGAACGTAGAAGTGTGATCGCTTATTTAGCTAGCTTGGCCACTACCGCAGGAGTACTACTATTCAGTCTCTACTGTGCTGTACGATTTCATGACCCTCTAGCTTTTATTGCTGCTCAACGTGGCTGGCGACCCTCTTTGGGATTTGACTGGCAAGGGTGGTTAAATATGCTCATGCAAATTGTTGTAGGAGAAAGAAATTGGCAGTTTGGTTGGGTCAAGACTTCATCAGGATTCATTAATGACCCTTGGCATCCTCTCATCTTCACCGTGATTAGTTTTGGTGGTTATTGTTTATACTACTTCCGTAAATCATTGATTGCCGCCAAGCTAGTCTATGGCTTTTACACCTCAGTTTTATTATTGCTAATCTGGGCCGACGTACATTTCATGAATCAACTACTCAATGCTTTTATGGTTTTGGGTGGTATTTACTGCCTGTGGTATTGTCGTCAACAACTCACCTCAGTCACAATCATGTACGGCTTTTGTGGTGTCGGCTTGCTGTTAGCTTCCGGCGGTACTATCTCCTTAAGCCGTCTTGCCTATGGCATAGTACCCTTGAGTGTCGCAATGGGTATGTTAGTTTCTCGCCATCCGCGTTTGGGGTCGTTCACCTTGGGTTTGTTTGTCGTTTTGCTAGCTAAACTCGCTGTCGGATTTGCTCAAGAACAATGGGTAGGTTAATAAGTAACTTTTTCAGGTAGTATTTTCAGGTAGTATATTTGATTGCAGATTAGTCATGTATCAGATAGTTCATTATCCTTCAATCCACATTACTCAGGATGCTTGCTCAGAAATATTTAGCAATTAAAAATTGCTTACTATTGGTGGTATGAAAATTAAATTCAATCAGCTTGCTGCTGTTGCTTGGATGACGGGCATCAATGCTTTAATTCTGTTTGCCTGCAGCAGTGTACGCCATGCTTTATTTCAATCAGCCTCTGCTGATTTAGGAATTTTTGATCAAGTAGTTTATTTAATTAGTCAGGGACAACCACCTATTTCTTCTTTACTGGGCTTTCATATCCTTGGTGATCATGCTGCTTGGATGTGGTATCCCTTAGCTTTGCTGTACAAACTCTATCCCAATGTACATTGGTTGTTTGCAGTGCAATCTATTGCTTTGTCATCAGGTGCTTTACCCATTTGGCTTTTAGCACGCCAAGTTGGTTTGACAATACAAATATCCACAGCAATAGTCATTGCGTACTCATTATACCCATTACTTTTTAATATTAATTTATATGATTTTCACTTAGATACTATGATACCAAGTCTCCTTTTGTGGGCAACTTGGTCAGCTAGGACAAAAAGAATTTGGTGCTTTTGTTTAAGCCTGATCATAATACTGGGATGTAAGGTTGTATTTGCACTAACGGTTGCAGCAATGGGAGTCTGGTTACTTACTTTTGAAAAGCGGCGTTGGTATGGTGTAATAGCACTACTGGGAGGCCTGGCCTGGTTTGTGATCGCTACTCAATTTATCATTCCATTTTTTGGCGGTTCTGCTGCTTCTATAGACCGCCACATTCATCGTTATAGTTATCTTGGCAACTCTTTTATTGAGATGGCTAAAAATCTTTTATTCAATCCAGGACTCGTCTTGGGTAACTTATTTTCATTAGAGAATTTATTTTATTTATTCTTGCTACTAGTGCCTGTAATTTGGGGAATTTCACTGCGGAATCTCACACCCTTAATAGGAGCTATTCCTTGTTTAGTACTTAACTTATTAGCTGATTCTCTACAACAAAAAGACTTATTCTTTCAGTATTCTTTGCCAATAGTGCCATTCTTGTTTTTAGCAGTAATTCAAACTATAGCAACTGGTAAAGGGTGGTTACGAAACAAAAGGTTAATTATTTTGTGGTCTTTAGTGACATTTTTAGCTATGGCCAAGTACGGCTATTTTTGGTCAATATATTTGAAATCTCTAGATACTTGGCAAGCTATGAGAGAAGCTACTACTTTAGTAAAAACTCAAGGTAGTGTATACACTACTGCTGAAATAACACCCCATTTAACTCACCGCAAATTAATTCAATTTACTAATAGAGAAGCACCAAAAAAATTAGATGAATTTGATTATATATTGCTAAATATACGTCATCCAGGCTGGTTAAGTAATCAAGATTTTGCTCAAAGTTTAAGGGGTAGCCTACAAAATAATCCTAAATATAAAGAGATATATCGCAAGGATGACGTTTATTTATTTATGAAGTAAATATTTGCAAGATTTTAATTGATTGATGGTACCATTAAACTAAAATTATCGGCAGTTCCTATAATTTTTTTAACTGGTAAATTTATCTTGGCTAAGGATGATTGGTCTAATAATAAATAAGAATGATTTGACCACATCTTTAATAAAATTGGATCAGATGCTGCAATAACTTGGCAATCACAATAAAAATCTAAACTGGGACGGTTGTAAGCAAAAGAAGTATAAATTTTTGTACCTGGCGAGACATTTGCACGAATTAATGCAGCGACTGGTTTAACTGGAAAGGCTTCGTTTAATTCCCAGATCCAAGATTGTGAAGTCATCAATAATATTAAAACTAAATACATTCCAGTAAATAAAACTGGAATAAAATTGCGATCGCCCTTTTTAATTAGCCATGCTACGCTACCCATGCTAATAGTTATCACTATACTCATAACTATTAATACAGGCTGAGGATCATTCTTAGCAAAGTAAAGACAACCCCCTAGACCTGCAATAGATAACACAAGAAATATTATTATCCAAATCCTACCTTGCGGATGCTTATTTTCCCAAATATCGTGGATTTCTGCACCGATTACTAAAGCTAAAAATGGATATATAGGCATCACATACCAAGGCAACTTTGTTGGCATGAGAGAAATAGTTCCTAAATAAACTATTACGCCTACTAAAACTAAACAACCCCAAGTAGTATGACGCTGTTTCCACGCTAAATAAAACCCTCCTGGTAAAAATAACAGCCAGGGAAAACCATATTTCAAAATCTCCACTAAATAATACCAAGGAGAACCTGTATTCCCCTCAACAGGTTGTATGAGTCTGTTAAAGGTTTGGCTTTGCAAGTTTATTTGTAAAAAACTATTCCCATAATGCTGCCACTGTGCAATGTACCAAGCGATCGCAGGCGCACTCCCTAAGAATATTCCGATCCACAAATAAGGATTTTTCCACCAATGAAATTGTCTATCTATTAAAAGAAATAAAACAACAATTCCTCCCAACAGCAAAACTATCATTCCTTTAGTTAGAGTAATTAACCCTAAACCCAATCCCACACCCAAAGCGTAGCGGAGATTTTTCCGTGACTGAAAAAGACAAAAAAGCACTAGTAAGAAAAAAGTCACCAGTGCGCCATCTAACATTGCCAATCTACCGTGACGCACTACAGGCAACATTGTCATGTAAACTAAGGCAGCAAATAAAGCTGGTAGATTACATTCAAAAATCAATCTTCCCAATGAAAATAGTAGAGGTACTCCTAAAGCAGTCAATGCTGCACTAGGTAAACGCGTTGTCCATTCATTTACACCTCCGATAGAATAAGCCCAAGCAATCAGTATGTGTATCAAGGGTGGCTTATTATGATAAGGCTCTCCTGCCAGAGTTGGATAAAGCCAACGCATAGAACCAATAGGCGATCGCCAAATTTCATGGGCAACTTGTGCTATTGTTCCCTCATCCCAATCTCGCAAAGGTGAGTTACCCAAGCAGATGAGCCAGAGCAACAGAGATAACATAGACAAGCTTAGTAGCCATTCTTTTTTTCGGAATGGACGCATATTCAAAAGTTTAGATAGTACTTTGACAAATTCTCCGTAATTAACAGTGACTAAAAATACAATTTAGCCCTCTCAAATTTTATTAGTCTATATGCTATGTAATTCAGTATTTAACATTTAAACTTTATCTGAGAAAATTTCAGTAATTCTACTGTAACAACATATATTAAATTTTAATATTAATAATGTAAGCAAAGAAATGAATTAAAGATTCCAACTAAAAATTGTATCGTTACTGACTACTCCATGTATCTATCATTCAAGGAAAAATTGAATTTTTAATAACATCTGTTCACAAAAAGGATGAAAAGAGTATATGGATTAACTAATAAAAAACTCTTTTCCATGAGAAACTATCCTCATGAGATTACAGTCTATCTGCTTGACAGGAAATCAGTCTTGAAATTCAGACCACTAAAAAATTTAACTTTTTCTTTAAAAGGTAGCAATGGTATTAAGTATTAGAATATGTATTATCCTTTGTAGTCAAATCGAATTCCCAAGAGATCAAACACTTGCTCTTCAATAGATATTTTGAACAGGTAATCTCTAATCAAGATATACGTAGTAGCTAACTCTGAATTTCATAACATAAGCTTTACTAAAAACCAAATTGTATATTGCAGCACAAATACGACTGTAATTATAACTAAGTTACAAGGTGAAAATTATGAAATTCTTCATTCTTCTTGGGTGAATATAAGTAGCATTCAATAGTATCAAATATTTTAAATAAACTATAGGGAGTCAGTATTCAAAGTTAGATGCTATTGCTTAAAGCCAGAGCGAAGAAAGCTAGGGTGTAATTTTTTAATTTCTGTAAATCTGTATTCAAAATTTCAGGATTATCCGATACTGTCTGCGTATCTAAATATTGGGGCTTAAATGTGTTAAAAATTACCATCAATATAGGGATTGATGGTTATTACCGTGGAGGAGCTAGGAAGTGGAAAATAATAAGTCGTTGCTGTGGCCACAAGGAATATTGGTTGGGCTGTTTGCTTTAAGTGCTAGTTTGAGCGTCGGTTTGATGATGTTGGTTAAACCAAATACTTCTGATGCTGAGAGCAGACAAAGTATCAATATCACCAATGTGTCTATGTCTGCTGCCAGACCGGGAACTCAGAAGCGAATTGAAAGCTTAAAAAGCATGATGTTGACAAGTTGGCAGCAACAGGCACAAGCCAAAGGTCTGTCTTATGCTTTGCCTCCCCGTTTCCAAGGTGCAATTATCAAGTCAGCAACACTCAGCAAAGGTCAAAAAATAATTGCCTTGACTTTTGATGATGGCCCTTGGCCTCAATCCACAGAGCAAGTGCTAGATATCCTCAAAGAAAATAACGTCAAAGGCACATTTTTCGTTGTGGGCAGAAATATTAAGAATTATCCAGATATACTTAAGCGTGTAGTCGCTGAAGGTCATGCCATTGGTAATCATACTTGGCATCACTGGTATCATGCTATGAACCCTCAATTAGCTGCTTATGAGGTGGCTCAAACGACGAACTTAATCTATCAGGTTACTGGTGTAAAAACAAATCTATTTCGACCACCCGGAGGAATAATGAACAATGGGGTAGCGGCTTATGCCAAAAATAGTCAGTACGCTATTGTCATGTGGTCATCAGATTCCATTGATTACTCGCAGCCTAGTGTACCCAAGTTAATTAATAATATTTTCAGACTAGCAAAACCTGGTGGAATTGTGCTGATGCACGACGGTGGCGGTAATCGCTCCCACACCATAAAGGCTTTACCAGAAATCATTGCTAAATTTCGCAGTCAAGGTTATAGCTTTGTGACTGTTCCTGAACTTTTAGAAATGCAAGAAAAAGATCAAAAGTTATTGGCTAATAAAAAATAATTAGTTATTAATCGTTAGTCTCAAAGCCTGAATGTTTGACAATGACTTGTGGATTTTGATTTGTTTTAACTCCTGAATAGGATTAAAAAATAAGACTTTGATTTTAAGCAAAAGTTGCTGTTCTAAACTGTATTTATCCGAATTTGAAATAAATCTTATATTTACTGGTCATAAAAAAAGACGCAATATCTATTGCGTCTTTAGGCAAAAACTTTTTAGCATTTTTACCTGAATTATTAGTCATCAGTCACATTCAGTGACTAATGACTAATAACCGATAACTAAACTGAACTTAGATGTTTTTCAACCACAACTTGGGGATTAGCCTCTGGACTATCAGCTTCGGAAGGAGGTACTAATTGCCAGAATCTGGGTAAGAATTCTGACCAATTCTGCAAAATGAATTTAGCTTTGGCTGAAGCTGTCCGTTCTGCATGAGCGGTGATTAAATCTTTTAGCTGCTTCTCACCAGCTACTGTCATCACTCTTTGAATTTTGACAATTTCTTTGTTGACTAACTCAGGGAATGCGCCGTCTTCATCTAAGAAGTACGCTAATCCGCCAGTCATCCCGGCAGCTACGTTCCGTCCGACTTTGCCCAGAACCACAATTACGCCACCAGTCATATATTCACAGCAGTGATCTCCTGCACCTTCGATGACTGCTACGCCTTTGGAATTGCGAACCGCAAAGCGTTCTCCGCCTAAACCATTGGCAAATAACACTCCACCTGTAGCACCGTAAAGACAAGTGTTACCGACAATTACATTTTTTGATGGGTCATAGTTTGCCTCAGATGGCGGTTTAATGATGATTTCGCCACCGTGCATTCCTTTGCCTACGTAGTCGTTAGCTTCTCCTTTCAGAGTCAAAGTTACGCCAGGAAGGTTAAACGCACCAAAGCTTTGTCCGACGCTACCAGTGAATTCTAGGTTAATTTGACCTTCAAAGCCGCTATCACCGTATTGAGAAGCGATCGCACCCGCTAGTCTTGCTCCCACAGTTCTGTCAGTATTGACAATTGGTAAGGTTTTAGTAACTGTTGATTGGTTGCGAATTGCGGCTTGAATGGCTGGATCAGCTAGTAGTTGATCATCCAGCACTGGGCCATTGCTGTGAACTTCTTCATGCACTAACCAGCTACGGTTGGTTTTGGTGTCTGGTAGTTGTAGCAAGCAATTGAGGTTTAATGATTGGGTTTTGGTAAGTGTCACACCTTGGCGGGTTGTCAATAAATCGCCACGTCCGGTGATTTCGGACAAGGAACGATAACCAAGACGAGCTAACAAACTTCTGACCTCTTCTGCAATGAAGTAGAAGAAATTAACAACATGTTCTGGGATACCTGTAAATCGCTTCCGTAGTTCTTCTTTTTGGGAAGCTACACCCACAGGACAGTTATTGGTGTGGCAAATTCTCGCCATGATACAACCTTCTGCAATCATGGCAATTGAGCCGAAGCCGAATTCTTCTGCACCCATCAACGCACCCATTACCACGTCCCAACCCGTCTTAATACCACCGTCTACGCGTAAAATTACGCGATCGCGCAGGCTATTTTCCATCAAAACGCGATGTACTTCTGTTAATCCCAGTTCCCAGGGCGAACCAGCGTGTTTAATGGATGAGAGGGGTGATGCACCTGTACCACCGTCATGTCCAGAAATTTGGATGATATCCGCGTTAGCTTTCGCTACACCAGCGGCGATCGTCCCAATCCCGATTTCTGCGACTAACTTCACCGATACCTGTGCTGTGGGGTTAATTTGGTGCAAGTCGAAAATTAACTGTGCTAGGTCTTCGATGGAGTAAATATCATGGTGTGGTGGTGGTGAAATCAAGGTCACACCGGGTTTGGAGCGTCTTAACATCGCAATGTAAGGACTTACCTTTGGCCCTGGTAGTTGTCCGCCTTCCCCTGGTTTTGCACCTTGGGCAATTTTGATTTCGATTTGTTTAGCACTAGCTAAATATCCTGGTGTCACACCAAAGCGTCCTGATGCGACTTGCTTGATGGCACTAGAAGCGGTGTCACCATTGCGTAACCCATTTAGGTGGGGAAGAGTCGGTGAATGACCAGACGCATCGACATCGTTGAGAACTTTATAACGTACGGGATCTTCGCCACCTTCACCAGAGTTAGATTTCCCACCTAAACGATTCATCGCGATCGCTAATACTTCATGGGCTTCCCGTGACAATGCACCCAAGGACATTCCCCCAGTACAGAAGCGTTTAACGATATCACTAACTGACTCTACCTCTTCTACAGGAATGGGAGAGCGATCGCTTTGGAAGTCCAGCAAGTCCCGTAAGGCTGTGACTGGTCTACCTTGGAGATGCTGCTTGTAGACTTCGTAGTGGTCGTAATGCTTGCCATCTACGGCTTTATGCAGTGCTTTAGCCAGTTCTGGGCTGTTCATGTGGTACTCACCACCAGGACGGTAGTTGTAAAACCCTAGGTTTTCTAACTTCTTAATGGTGAGTTCTGGGAAAGCTTTGCTGTGGAATGAGAGGATTTCTTGAGCTAAATCACTGACACTCAAGCCGCCAATGCGGGAGGTTGTACCCTGGAATCCCAGTTGTAATAAATCTCCACCAATCCCAATGGCTTCAAAAATTTGTGCAGCTTGATAGCTAGAGAGTAGAGAAATTCCCATTTTTGAGAGAATTTTCAACAAGCCAGACTCGACAGATTGGCGATAGTTAGCGATCGCTTGTTCTAAGCTAATGGCTTTCAGCTTACCCCGCTCCATGAAGCTTTGGGTTTTGGGGTCGTACCACCAATCACGCACAGTATTTAAAGCCATATAAGGGCAGACAGCACCAGCACCATAGCCAATTAAACAAGCAAAGTGATGGGTACTCCAGCACTGGGCAGTATCGACTACTAGGGAGGTTTTCATTCGCAAACCTTCCCGAATCAGGTGGTGGTGTACAGCACCCACTGCTAATAAGGGTGGAATGTAGCTGTATGCCGATGTGATACCACCATTGGCGCGATCGCTTAAGATTAAAATCTTCGCCCCGGCTCGCACTGATTCCGCAGCTTGCTGTTGTAAAGCCTGAACGGCATCTTTTAAACCTGTTGGGCCGTTAGCGATCGCAAATAGCGTCGATAATTCAGCTGTGCCGAACCCCGACAGTTTAATTGCTTCTAATTCTGTTTCTGTTAAAACTGGTGATTCTAGCTTTAATCTTTTGGCAAATTCTGGCTTGGGTGCTAATAAGTTACCCCTTTCACCCAGTTCCACCTTCAAAGACATGACTAGTTTTTCTCTCAAGGGGTCAATTGCGGGGTTGGTGACTTGTGCGAAACGCTGTTTGAAATAGTCATACAACAGGTGAGGTTTATCCGACAGCACCGCCAGAGGAATATCATCACCCATACAGAACGTTGGTTCTGCACCATTGCTAGCCATTGGGTGAATCACCATTTCGACATCTTCTGTGGTGTAACCAAAGGCGATTTGCTGACGTAGGAGGGTTTGTTTGTCAATGGTGTTAGTGGTTAGATGTCCATTTTCAGAGACTTTGTGTCCATTACCGTTACCATTACCATTGCTGGCTGAAGATTGTCCAACAATTTGTTTAAGGTTTTGGCGATACTGGCGCAACCATTCACCGTAGGGATGTTTCTTGGCTGCACGCTGTTTAATTTGCCAATTTTTCAGGACTTCGTGGTTGACTAAATCCACAGCAATCATTTGCCCAGGGCCTAGTCTGCCTTTTTCCACGATGTTGGCTTCAGGGAAGTCTACGACACCGGCTTCCGAAGCCACCACAATATAGTCATCTTTGGTGATTACATAACGAGCTGGTCTTAAACCGTTACGATCTAAGGTTGCTCCCACTTTTTGTCCATCGCCGAATACTAACAGTGCCGGCCCATCCCAGGCTTCTTGCAAACCACTGTAATATTCATAAAAATCGACTATTTCAGGATAATCAGCTAAAGATGGTTGATTGTTATAAGCCTCTGGCACCATAATCATTAAGGCTTCTTCTGGTGAACGACCAGAACGCACTAGTAGCTCTACAACATTATCTAAGGTGGCAGAATCACTACTATTAATATTGGCTACCGGTTTCAAGTCTTCGATGCGATCGCCCCAAATGGGATGATCTAAGGTAGCTTCCCGCGCCACCATCCAGTTGATGTTACCTAATAAGGTATTGATTTCACCGTTATGACCCAACAACCGCATCGGTTGCGCTAGAGGCCACTTTGGCATGGTGTTAGTACTAAAGCGGCGATGATATACAGCAAACGCACTCTGATAAGCGGGATTTTGTAAATCCTCGTAGAATTCTCCCAAGACCGCAGAACGCACCATGCCTTTATAGACTATTGTGCGGCTAGATAAGGAACAAATGTAGAGTTCTTCTGTAATACTTTTAACGGCTTTAAATATGCGTTTCCGTGCAATATATAGCTGCTTTTCTAGCTCTTCACCGCTTTGTTGCGATCGCAGAAAAACTTGTTCAATCTGAGGTTGATTTGCTCTCGCTTGCACACCCAATAAATCAGGTTTTACTGGTACTACTCGCCAGCCCAATACGGTTAATTTTTCTTCATTCGCTATTTTTTCAAAAGTAGCTTTAGCTGTTTTGGCGACTTCTGCATCTTGGGGTAAAAAGATCATCCCCACCGCCATACTGCTATGAGATGAAAAGTCTATCTGTCCAGGGGAATATTCTGCTTGCAATAGTTCCCAAGGAATAGCCGTTAAAATTCCCGCCCCATCACCAGAATCGTAATCTGCGCTGCAACCTCCCCGATGCTCTAAACAGGTTAAAGCTACTAAAGCCTTAGCCACAATTTCGTGGCTGGCTTGATTTTGACGATGAGCAATAAAACCTACACCACAGGCATCTCGTTCTTCTACTAACCACCTTTGCCCTTGGTAGGTATCCCTTGAGTTCATATTTGCTGTGATTTCTTGGTTTAGATTCATCGGTTGATCATTCATAGCCTATTCCTGAGATGTCCTGAGATGTTGAGTCACGAACTTCGCCACTGCTGGTGAGAAGAATTTCTAAATTTCGTCCCGTATAAATACCCAAAAGTTGCCGAAATTTTAGAGAAAAAAAATTTTAACTGCGGTTGCTTAAATTGCCCACGTTAAAATGTTGACCTTATTTTTTATGTGTTTATCCTATGTAAGATGAAATACCTTTATTTTGACATTATATTTCTGTTGTGAAGCTCGGTATTTTCTCAGTTTTTTGTTCCTGTAGGGAATATACTCTTCAATCAGAAAATATGTTTGCAACTAAGAACAAAACTCTAACTAAATGCTTCACTGCTTGACAGACAGAAATTATCCTGATTTAGTAGCAAAATCAGCGTATTACACTATAGGCTCCTTTGACAATTCCTCAGTATTGTTGTTTTTGATTTGAGTTTTACTAATATTTTTTTGCCACCAAAATATGGCTACTGTTCTGCACTCACTAAAGTAGCAACAGTAGCAAATATCCTTGTGAGGATCTAATATTCTAATCTAAATTTGATTACCAAGACTATTTACTATAGTTCGGTCATCATCAATGCTAGTTAAGTATTTGGTGACAGCGATTTTAGCGACAAACTGCTCAATCTAATTGATAAGAGATAACTAGCCAATATATAGGCTATCACGTTTTGACGAAAGATGAATCATTATTTTTTAAGATTTCCAGACAATTAGTTAATCTGTAAGTTGAATGATCAGTGAATGGATAGTTGGGCAAAATTAAATTCATCGGTGGAGATGGGGAACAGGAAACAGGGAACAGAAAGACAATGTATGTAATTAATTTTGTCTGGACACTCATCAATTATGGTAAAGATGCCAAATTATTGCCGAAAATACAATGATTATGTGATTGTTAAAAACCTGACTGACCGATTGTTTCAGGTGACTAGAGTGCCAATTATAGCGATCGCACTGTGTTTGTTGGCTACCAATGTCCAAAAGTCACTAGCTAATACCCAAACCACTTCACCAGTAATCTCACAGTCTCCCACCGCTCCTGTAAATCGAACAATATCTTCTGGTAGTCAAATTTCCTTAAACGGTCGGACTGTATCCGGTGCTTGGTTACAAGGTGTTGACAAAACAAATCCAGCCAAAATATACATCAGTGATGCGGCTTTGAGGCAACTACTTGGCATAGACTTATTAAGTAGTAATAACACTACCAGACAACCCATAGAGTGGTTTTCTGCCAGTAACAGGCCACTAGTTTTAGCAACCAATCTATCTAGAGGATATCGCTATCTAGATGTCACGAATTTAGCACAAACTTCAGGGTGGCAGATGCAAGTGCAAGGCAACACACTCGTAATTGCCACACCCCCAACACGAGTCAAAAATATTAGTGAAAATCTCAATCCTGGGCAAACATCTCTGATTATTTTGGACTTGGATCATCCTACTCCCTGGCAAATCAAACAAGGATTACCAATCAAAACCCTTCTGGATGATCCTAATGCACCCACTCCCAATAATTCTGCACCAGTTAACAGAGAGTGGACAATCACCTTAGATGCGATCGCTGATCCAAGTTTAATTCAACGTTACACACCCATACCAGCTACAGCACCCGATCTATTCAAACAATTACCAACAACACAAAAGTCTGAGTCATTGATTCAAAAAGTTGAGGTTGTCAATAATCAAACAGTGATTACTCTCAGCGTTCCCTTGGCTCTTGCTTTGCAAGTTACTACCATCAATAACCCCAATCGCCTAGTCATTAATCTGCGTCCTGATGCTCTGAAACCAAAGAACATCAACTGGGCTAGAGGATTGCAATGGCGACAGGATTTTGTCAATTTGGGAAAAGACCGCTTTGGGATAGTTTGGTTAGAAGTCAATCCCCGGACTGCGGGTTTAGCAATTAAACCGATTTGGGCAGCTACTAATACCCTAGTTGGCACAGCCCCTTTAATTCAAACAGCCGAAAAAGATTTAGCTGTAGCTGCAATTAATGCTGGTTATTTCAACCGCAATAATAGATTACCGTTAGGTGCAATTCGTCGAGATGGTCGGTGGTTATCTAGTCCCATTCTCAACCGAGGTGCGATCGCTTGGAATGATGCTGGACAATTTTATTTTGGTCGCCTCACTCTCCAAGAAACTTTAATTACATCAGGTAATTTGCGTTCACCAATTTTATTTTTCAACAGTGGCTACGTACAGAGTGGTATTGCCCGTTACACTCCAGTTTGGGGACAGAGTTACACTTCCTTGACGGACAATGAAAGGGTGTTTATTGTCCAAAATAACAAAATCACTAATCAGTTTACAGGTGATAAAGCTGGTCAAACCAGTTTTCCCATTCCCCTAGATAGTTATTTGTTAGTATTACGCGGCAATGCAACCGCCCTGGCATCACAGTTACCCATTGGTACTGATGTACAGATTACAACCACTACTAATCCAGCCGAATTTAACCGCTACCCTAACATCATCGGAGCAGGGCCACTGTTGTTACAGAATGGGCAAGTCGTCCTGGATGCCAAAAGTGAACAATTCAGTAATGCTTTTATTACTCAAAAGGCTAGTCGTAGTGCTATTTGTACAACTGCCAACAATACTGTACTCATTGCTGCCGTACATAACCGTGTAGGTGGTTCTGGCCCGACTTTGGCAGAACACGCCCAATTAATGAAGCTTTTAGGTTGTGTCAATGCCCTCAACCTAGATGGTGGAAGTTCCACAAGTCTTTACCTAGGAGGACAGTTACTCGACCGCTATCCTAACACTGCGGCCCGTGTACACAACGGGATTGGTATTTTTCTTCAGCCATAGTAATTGGCCATTGAACATCGCGTATTGAAGTAAAAGTCTCCTTGATCTTCCTTGCCTCCCATCCCCCATTCTCTGTTTCCTCTTTAAAGTTGAGAATAAGCTGCCATAACACTTAATGAAGAATTGGTGTAGACCACATAATTTGAGCAAAGATGAACGATCTACTAAAGTTTCACTTTGCTATCTTTAGCAAGGTGAAACCAAATTGCTGATTTTCACGGTTGTAAGATTGCCCTAAATTTTCCATCAATTGTTAAGAGTAATGACGGTTTGTATATGTCTTCAAATGAGGTAACTATGGCTCAACATCAAGAAAACACTAAAACTAGCACTTTATCATTGCCAACTGCGATTGCTAGCCGGAGTCTTGCTGCTACTGAATTACGTCCTTGGGGTTCTTTCACAGTTTTAGAAGAAGGGCGCGGCTACAAAATTAAACGGATTGAGGTCAAACCAGGACATCGCCTCAGCCTGCAGATGCACCATCACCGCAGTGAACACTGGATTGTAGTTTCTGGCACAGCTAGGGTAGTTTGTGGCGAGCAAGAAATCTTACTAAGTAATAATCAGTCAACATATGTACCTCAATGTACAGCTCACCGTCTAGAGAATCCTGGGGTGATCCCCTTGGTCTTGATTGAAGTCCAAAATGGGGAATATTTAGGTGAAGATGATATTATCCGCTACCAAGATGATTATGCCCGTACTGCGAATTAATTTGCTGATAGAACTGTTATGGTTTTGAGTTGACAGGATCATTCCGCAAACCGTCTCAATTTTACATGGCAATCTCTAGTCCCTGCCTTATAACTGGTGGGGGCTTCAATATAACTAAAATCTAAATAAATTTAGCCTAACTTTCCGAAACAGCAAAAAGTTTTTATTTTTAAACTACTGATTGTTGCAGCTCAGTCATCTGCAATACTTAGATATAATGTACTGAATTGCCTTAATCAAGTTTCATGATTCATTTAAGCCCAGCCGCCGCCAGTGAAATCAGTCGCTTACAGGCAAAACAACAGCCCAACAAACTTTTTCGGTTAGCGGTTAAATCCGGTGGCTGTTCCGGTTGGTTTTATGATTTGTCTTTTGATGATCAAACCAGAAAAGGCGATCGCCTTTTTCAAATTGGCACCCTTGAAGTAGTCATAGACGCTGAAAGCTGTGACCACGTTAACGGTTTAGCTATAGATTATTCTGAGGATCTCATGGGTGGCGGTTTCCGCTTTCATAATCCTCAATCTGTTGTTACCTGTGGCTGTGGTAACTCCTTTTCCACGACTACACCATCGGCGGTTTAACAAAAAAATTAAAAATAATATGAAAGTTTGACATTAATCCACAAAAAAAGCTATAATCAGGATTTGTTAAAACTTAGACTAGCAAGCAGCTTCACGCGCTGTAACTCATGCCAACCATACAGCAATTAATACGTAGTGAACGCGAAAAAGCGCGTCAGAAAACCAAGTCTCCTGCTCTCAAGCAATGCCCACAACGTCGGGGTGTTTGTACAAGAGTCTATACGACTACACCCAAAAAGCCTAACTCCGCTCTGCGGAAAGTCGCAAGGGTAAGACTGACCTCTGGGTTTGAAGTTACAGCTTACATTCCCGGAATCGGTCACAACTTACAAGAACACTCAGTTGTAATGATTCGCGGTGGTCGGGTTAAAGATCTACCTGGTGTGAGATACCACATCATTCGCGGTACCTTGGATACAGCCGGAGTTAAAGACCGTAAACAAGGCCGCTCCAAATATGGAACTAAGCGGCCAAAAGAAGCGAAAAAATAAAGCAAGTGATTAATCGTAAACTATTGCGATTAGTCCCTTGTATTAAAAGCGTCCAGATTGCATAACAAACTGATTCGTCGCTTGTTCTGAAAACTTGTTTCCAGAAATTATTCTAGCTTCTCCCCCAAAACTACACTCAGCGAGCAAGTGTAGTTAAAATTTCAAACGTTGTAAGCGACAGCAACGTTTACATCAAACAAATCAGACTCAAAAGGCGTTGTCGCTTTGTTGTCCCATTTTTGGAGGAGACAAGTCTGTATTAGGGTGATTGCAGCCGTAAAGCAACCCTTTGTGAAGACAAGTCTGTAGCGACTAAAGCGCAGAGAAACCTCTGTCTGATAGCATATAATTTCGTTGCCAAAATCCGAATTAAGGGTAAAGTATGTCTCGTCGTGGTGTTATTCAAAGGCGTCCAGTTCCGCCTGACTCTGTATACAACAGTCGGCTTGTGAGTATGATCATCCGACGGGTGATGCGTCATGGCAAAAAATCACTGGCTGCGCGCATCGTTTATGATGCAATGAAAACTATAGAGGAACGCACAGGCACTAATGCACTGGAAGTATTTGAAAGAGCAGTGCGTAATGCTACACCTTTAGTAGAAGTAAAAGCTCGCCGGGTCGGTGGAGCAACCTACCAAGTACCAATGGAAGTGCGTACAGAACGCGGTACAACCCTCGCATTGCGTTGGTTGGTACAATTTTCCCGGTCTAGACCAGGACGCACAATGGCTAGCAGATTGGCAAATGAATTACTTGATGCTGCCAATGAAAGCGGGAACGCTATTCGCAAACGGGAAGAAACACACCGGATGGCGGAAGCAAACAAAGCATTTGCACACTATCGTTACTAAGTACAAAAGCGGTATATCGTGCATCTAAAAGCGGTATATCGCAGAATTACCAAACAAAAGACGGTTTTCTTTAAAAGTATAGAATCTTAACAAAGAGTAATATACAAGATATCATGAGGCAAAAACCATAGGAGGCTACTGTGGCACGTACCAACCCGCTAGAGAAAGTACGCAACATCGGTATTGCGGCGCACATAGATGCGGGAAAAACAACTACAACAGAGAGAATATTATTTTACTCTGGGATAATTCATAAAATTGGCGAAGTACACGAAGGAACTGCCGTAACTGACTGGATGGATCAGGAGCGGGAACGGGGTATTACCATTACTGCGGCGGCAATCAGTACCAGTTGGAAAGATCATCAAATTAACATTATCGATACTCCTGGCCACGTAGACTTCACAATTGAAGTTGAACGCTCTATGCGGGTGTTGGATGGTGTGATTGCAGTATTTTGTTCTGTGGGCGGTGTACAACCCCAATCAGAGACAGTTTGGCGGCAAGCAGACCGTTACAAAGTGCCTCGGATTGCCTTCATTAACAAAATGGATCGCACAGGCGCGAACTTTTACAGAGTTCATGAACAAATGCGCGATCGCCTACGTGCTAATGCCATTGCTATTCAACTACCAATTGGTAGCGAAAGCGAATTTCAAGGCATTGTAGATTTGGTGCGTAAGTGTGCATATATTTACACAAACGACCAAGGCACAGATATCCAAGAAACCGATATCCCAGCAGAGTTGCAAGAGCAAGCTGAAGAGTACTACACCAAGTTGGTAGAAGCAGTCGCAGAAATCGACGACAACTTGATGAATAAGTACTTCGAGGGCGAAGCACTCACAGAAGAAGAAATCAAGAATGCTCTGCGGAAAGGTACAATTGCTGGCACAATCGTACCCGTACTTTGTGGTTCAGCCTTTAAAAACAAAGGTGTGCAGTTGATGTTGGATGCGGTAGTAGATTATCTACCAGCACCAATTGATGTACCAGCAATTCAAGGTACAGTCGGTAGTGGCGAAACAGTTGAGCGTCGTGCTGATGACAACGAACCCCTAGCGGCTCTAGCCTTCAAAATTATGGCTGATCCCTACGGTCGCCTCACCTTTGTTCGTGTATACTCTGGTGTACTGAAAAAGGGTAGCTACGTCCTCAACGCCACCAAGAACAAAAAAGAACGGATTTCCCGACTCGTAGTTCTGAAAGCAGACGAAAGACTTGACGTTGAAGAACTACGCGCAGGTGACTTAGGTGCAGCACTGGGCTTAAAAGACACCTTGACTGGTGACACCCTTTGTGATGAAGGCGCACCCGTCATTCTAGAATCCCTGTTCATTCCTGAGCCTGTCATTTCAGTAGCGGTTGAACCCAAAACTAAAAATGACATGGACAAATTGTCCAAAGCTCTGCAATCTCTCTCAGAAGAAGACCCCACCTTCCGCGTTAGTGTTGATCCAGAAACTAACCAAACCGTAATTGCGGGGATGGGAGAGTTACACCTAGAGATTCTCGTAGACCGGATGTTACGTGAATTTAAAGTGGAAGCTAACGTGGGTGCGCCACAGGTAGCTTACCGCGAAACAATTCGCAAAGCCGTTAACAGAATTGAAGGTAAATTCATCCGTCAAAGTGGTGGTAAAGGTCAGTATGGTCACGTTGTGATTGACCTAGAACCCGGAGAACCTGGTACTGGCTTTGAATTTGTTTCCAAAATTGTGGGTGGTGTTGTACCCAAAGAGTACATTAACCCCGCAGAACAGGGAATGAAAGAATGCTGTGAATCTGGTGTATTAGCGGGATACCCACTCATTGACGTAAAAGCTACTTTAGTTGATGGGTCTTACCACGATGTAGACTCTTCGGAAATGGCTTTTAAAATCGCTGGTTCGATGGCCATGAAAGAGGCGGTAACAAAAGCTTCACCGGTACTCTTAGAGCCTATGATGAAAGTTGAGGTAGAAGTTCCCGAAAACTTCCTAGGCGACGTAATGGGCGACCTCAATTCCCGTCGTGGGCAAATTGAAGGGATGGGATCTGAACAAGGTCTTGCCAAAGTGACTGCTAAAGTCCCCTTGGCGGAAATGTTTGGCTATGCTACCGATATCCGGTCGAAAACCCAAGGTCGGGGCATCTTCTCTATGGAGTTTAGCCACTACGAAGAAGTGCCTCGCAACGTGGCTGAGGCAATCATAGCAAAAAGCAAAGGGAACGCTTAATTAAAAAAGGAAACGAGCATTCATGGCACGCGCAAAGTTTGAACGGAATAAACCCCACGTTAACATCGGTACTGTTGGCCACGTTGACCACGGTAAAACAACTTTAACAGCAGCTATCACCATGACCTTGGCTGCTTTGGGTAAAGCTGAAGCTAAAGCTTACGACCAAATCGACAACGCACCCGAAGAAAAAGCACGGGGTATTACCATCAACACCGCTCACGTTGAATATGAGACCGATAGACGGCACTATGCTCACGTTGATTGTCCCGGACACGCTGACTATGTAAAAAACATGATCACTGGTGCAGCGCAAATGGACGGAGCGATCCTCGTGGTAGCGGCTACCGATGGCCCTATGCCCCAAACTCGTGAACACATTCTGTTAGCACGTCAGGTAGGTGTACCTAACCTAGTAGTCTTCTTGAACAAGGAAGACATGGTGGACGACGAAGAATTGCTAGAGTTGGTGGAACTAGAAGTTAGGGAACTGCTTTCTAGCTATGACTTCGATGGTGACAATATTCCCGTTGTTAAAGGTTCTGGTCTGCAAGCTCTAGAAGCTATGGTCAAGAACCCCAAAACCCAACGCGGTGAGAATCCTTGGGTAGATAAAATCTATGAACTGATGGATGCAGTAGATTCTTACATCCCAGACCCAGAGCGTGATATTGACAAGCCTTTCTTGATGGCTGTTGAAGACGTATTCTCCATCACAGGTCGTGGTACTGTGGCAACCGGGCGGATTGAACGCGGTAAGGTCAAAGTTGGTGATGTTGTGGAACTAGTAGGTATTAGAGATACCCGCAACACAACCGTCACCGGGATCGAAATGTTTAAGAAGAGCCTTGATGAAGGTATGGCTGGTGATAACGCTGGTGTACTACTGCGTGGTATCCAAAAGACTGATATTGAACGGGGTATGGTAATTGCTAAACCCGGTTCTATTACTCCTCACACCCTATTTGAAGGTGAAGTATACGTACTCACCGAAAAAGAAGGTGGTCGGAAAACACCTTTCTTCTCTGGCTACCGTCCCCAGTTCTACGTGCGGACAACTGATGTAACCGGCACAATCACCGCGTTCACCTCTGATGATGGTGGTGAAGCTGAAATGGTGATGCCTGGCGATCGCATCAAAATGACAGTAGAATTGATCAACCCCATCGCCATCGAACAAGGTATGCGCTTCGCTATTCGTGAAGGTGGACGCACTATCGGTGCTGGAGTCGTCTCCAAAATCCTCAAATAGTAACTTTTTACCCTAATAACAAAGAGCAGAGATGGTGAAATCCTCTCTGCTCTTTTATCTGAACCTTGATAAAGGAATTAGATATTGCATATTGGGGATTAAACATTGGTAATTAATATTTTTGATTATCTACTACCCAGTCCCCAATCCCCAGTCCCTCACTTAATCAGAACCTGGAAAATTAAAGATGGCAACTCTACAACAGCAAAAGATTAGAATTCGCTTAAAGGCTTTTGATCGCCGATTATTAGATACATCTTGCGAGAAGATTGTAGACACAGCTAATCGGACTAACGCTACAGCTATAGGCCCTATCCCCTTACCCACAAAACGCAAAATTTACTGCGTACTGCGATCGCCTCACGTGGACAAGGATTCGCGGGAACACTTTGAAACACGTACCCATCGCCGGATTATCGACATTTACCAACCCTCTTCCAAAACAATCGACGCTCTGATGAAACTAGATTTGCCATCAGGTGTAGACATTGAAGTAAAACTATAATTAATTCAGTGTCAATAGTCCACAGTTCACTGTGGGCAACTCCTTGGCTATTAATTATTGATTAGTGTACGAATATTTACTCAGCCCTGAAGAAATTTATCTCAGGGCTTTTTATTAGCTATAAAACAGATGATAGAATGTAGACACATTACACAAATTGGAACAATTAGCCTTGTTTCCAAGCTCTGAAATAGCCCATACATTAAAACGTTTCATCTAAAAACTAAAATTAGGATCACGGGGAAAGCAGAGAATAATAAATTTTTAGAATTAAATTTATACTCAGGTAACAATGACATCTTCTTCTAGAATTGCAGTTCGTGAACTACCTCTGTTCCCGTTACCCGAAGTAGTTCTGTTTCCCACTCGACCATTACCCCTGCATATTTTTGAGTTTCGCTACAGAATCATGATGAACACGATTTTGTCAAGCGATCGCAGGTTTGGAGTACTAATGGTTGACCCGGCCACAGGTCAAATCGCTAACGTTGGTTGCTGTGCAGAAATTATTCACTACCAGCGTCTACCAGATGATCGTATGAAAATGCTCACCCTGGGACAGCAAAGATTTCGTGTTTTAGAGTATGTGCGAGAAAAGCCTTACCGTGTTGGCTTGGTGGAATGGATCGAAGATCAGCCACCCAGTAAAGATTTACGACCTTTAGCCGCAGAAGTGGAACAACTACTCCGTGATGTAGTACGGCTATCAGCTAAATTAACAGAACAAAACATCGAACTTCCAGAAGAGTTACCTGATTTACCCACAGAGTTATCTTATTGGGTAGCAAGTAATCTTTATGGTGTTGCTACAGAGCAACAGTCCTTACTAGAAATGCAAGATACTGCGGCTCGTTTAGAACGAGAAGCAGAAATATTGACGACGACTCGTAATCATTTAGCAGCTCGTTCTGTCCTGAAAGATACCTTTAACCAAAAGTCATAAGCCATCATCTCATAGTCAAGACTCTTGTATAGTGATTGGCATAACATTGTAACTACCAAAGATTTTCAGAACTTCTGTATAAGTAGTTAGTTCAGCTAAAGCAGATTGCATTTGTGGCGTGCTGACAGCAGCTTCCAAATCAATAAAAAATAAATACTCTCCCAACGATCGCTTTGTCGGACGAGATTCGATGCGACTGAGGTTAATTCCTAGTTCAGCAAATACCAGTAGGGTTTTTACCAATGCTCCCGGTATATTAGCAGGAACACTAAAAGCGACTGAAGTGTGAGTGGGAGTATGTAAACGTAGCTGCTGCGTAATTTCTGTTTCCCCCTGGCTGATTACCCAAAAACGTGTACAGTTTTCTGGATAATCATTAATCTGATGAGCTAATATTGGCAGATTGTAAATTTGTGCGGCTCTAGTGGAAGCGATCGCAGCGGCGGTGACATTTTCCTCTAAGGCCTGTAAGGCTTCAGTAGTAGAATTAGCAGCAATCAAACTCACATTGGGGAGAAACTCTCCCAACCAATTTTGACATTGTGCTAATGCTTGGGGATGAGAATAAACAGTTTGAATGTTATTTAAACTAGAAGCGCAGGAAATTAACGCATGGGCAATAGGCATGACTAAGGCGGATTGAATCCGCAAAGTGTCTAACTGCCATAACGTATCCATTGTCATTGTAACACTGCCTTCAATCGAATTTTCTACAGGTACAACTGCTAACTGTGTTTGTCCTTGGGCAACGGCTTTTAGTGATTGAGCAATACTAGAATAGGGACATAAGATAGCTTCAATACCTATATTTTGTGTCAGCCATTTAACATAAAAAATAGTCGCTTGTTCTGCGTACGTTCCAGGTGGCCCTAAATGAGCAATTGAGATAGTCACCTTGTTGCTTCCTCGGTTATTTTTAGTTTATAGACTGTATCATAGGCAAAATCAGTCTATTTTTAACTAGAAGTTGGTGGGGTCACACAGCGATAGAGTTTGTAACTATATTCACCAGCAAAGTTGCCATATTGTCTATCTAGCGTGCAGTTTTGGGATACCAAATCAACTGGGGCGCGATATTCAACTAACCATAAATCTAGAGGTCGAGGAAGTTGAGTTAATTGTTTTGCCAAGGTTTGCTGGCCTTGAGTATAAGTGGGAGTATTTGGATCTTGAGCAACTAAGAAAAACTGTAAATTTTTCACAGTCTGAGTTTGCAATTCCCAAGCTAACCCCATCATTCTGCCTGTTTGACCATGATGGATATGCGTTGTGGCAATTAGGACATTATTTCTAGAGGCTTTGTGAATAATCGAAGAGAGAACATCAGGACGTTGATTTTGCAAGTAACCCAAATTCTCAGCAACTATCATACCTCCCAATGTTGCCATCAATAACATGATGCTGACTGCAACTTTACCATGTCTGAAAAACTGTGATTTCGGGACTTGATGCCAGCAGCCTGCGAAGGCAACACCTAAAAGCAAAATTATCGTTGGTGCGTAATAAAACTGAAAACGGGCAGCCAGGGTTAGATCCTTTCCTAAAGTGTAGGTCAATAATAAAGTTAAAGCGATCGCTGCTAGGACATACCCAATTAAAATATGCAGAGTCAGATTGGTATCAGCATCTTGTTGGTAACTTTTTAATCCACCAATTACCTGTGGCAGACTCCATATCAAAAACACCAGAGTCAGCACACCGGAAATAATCACCATTTTTAAGGGTAAAGTTGTCAGTGCAGAAGGTAACAGCAACAGCATACTCATCAGCCAAAGTAGCAATCGCGCCAACGGTTCTAACCATCTAGTATGCGGGCTACTAGCCGCTACCCAACTTGTTAAATCACTCCCAGGAATATTTTGTAGATTAGGTATCCAAACGAGACATCCGATGAAAGTGCCTATAACAACTATTCCCATCCGCCACCAACTTATGTGCTGCTTTTTAAGCAGCCAAATTTGCCCTACTAATACCAAACCTTCCGCACAAAGGGTCAACATGAAAAAATAATGAGTTGCTACCCCTAGACAATTAATGACTATCCACGTAAATACTAGCCATATAGGTAAAGATTGCTGACGATGAAGTTTTTGAATTGCTGTTACTAGACAACATAAAGAAACAATCACCAACAAAATCACCAAACTATAATGACGGGCTTCTCTAGCCAAAAAGATCGTATAAGGTGAAACTGCCATCATCGCTGCAGCTAGCTGACCCACTAATTTAGAGCGAAAAGTAAAGTAGCCAAAGCAGAACATCACAGGAATTGATACTACTCCCAATAAAGCACTAAGCGATCGCACTACGAATACAGAGGCTAATTCCCCAACAGGTGAAAAAAATTTCATCCACAAATGGGTAAGTATAAAATATAGAGGAGGATGGGTACTTTCTGTTAATAAATTTTCAATGACTTTGCTGATACTAGTTACAGATGTTGCTTGCAGTGGTTGTAACAAAATATCTGCACTAATGAGTTGATTAAGTGGTACTGTGCGAAAACTATTGCCCAAGCTAAACACCATCGTGGCGCATTCATCAGTCCAGGGTGGTAAAGAATCTAGATGAACAAAACGTAGACTAGTCCCGACAACTAGCCATAGCAGTAGCAGTAACAGGTGAAAGCGAGTCTTCATCTAGGATTTCCAAATTGAAAAAGTGGGGTGAGCAATATCTGTAGTTTTGATAATAATGAGTGATAAATATTACTGTTATTCTTAAGTTGCTAAAAAAGTCGCTGCTTTCTGCACACAAAGGTCTAGTATTTAAGCTATAATTTTATTTTTAAGAATTTAAATATAAACTACCAAAGCATTGAAATATCTAAGGTTAACTATAAGCAAATATCTCTTGTGTGAGCAATCCAATTTTTTAAATAATCTTTGACTGAATTAAAAACAATAAATCCCTAAATTAATTAATAATAAAATTATCAAACAATTACTGTCTTTAACTCATGGCTACCAGGTTTACTGCCTCCCAATCGGTAGAAATTGCTGTGGAACAGCAAACTATTCCTATTCAGCACTACTTGCGTCAGCCGCAACGTCTAGTTAATGCTTTAGTGGATCAAAGGCGCATTCAGCAGCTTTCTGAGGAAGTATTTCGTTTAAAAATGCGTCCCTTGACCTTTATGTCCCTGAGTATTCAACCCACTGTAGACATGAGAGTTTGGGCAGAATCCAATGGCACAATTTATTTGCGATCGCTAGATTGTGAAATTTTGGGTTTCGAGTATATTAATCAGCGTTTCTCTCTCAATTTAAGAGGTTATTTGTCTCCATACCAACTCAGTGGTGATACTCGTCTGAGAGGTCAAGCTGATTTAGAAGTGCAAGTAGACTTACCACCGCCATTTTCCTTCACACCCAAACCGATTTTAGAAACAACAGGTAATGGTTTACTCAAGAGTGTTTTGTTAACAGTAAAGCAGCGATTAACGCATCAACTGTTAGTAGACTATCGCCAATGGGTAGTTTCTCAAACTCACAACCAGAGTTTAGACAATGATGGTGCTAATTTACCATTCCTAAATTTAGAGTAATTTTTTGTGTAAGGGCATAGGAGTTGTTAACCCCTATGCCCTTACACCCTTACACCCCTACACCCCTACACCCTTATTTTGGCAAGGACGAAAAGACTTGCGATGTAGCGCACAAGAACCATACTTTTGCAGTGCTAGTAAATGTTTTTTACTACCATAACCTTTGTTATTTTCTAAGTCATACATGGGATATTTGGCAGCCAAACGCATGATTAAATCGTCACGCCAAACTTTAGCCACAATACTAGCAGCCGCAATAGAGAGCGATCGCTCATCTCCCTTAATGATAGTTTGTTGTAGTATGGGTAAGTCTTTTACCAACTGATTGCCATCTATCAAGCAAAGTTGAGGCTGTACTTTTAGCTTTTGTACAGCCCGCTTCATCGCCAAAAGTGTCGCCTGCAAAATATTTATCTGGTCAATCTCAGCCGTTGACGCATAACCAATTTTCCAGTCTGTGGCTAGCGTATAAATTTGCTGCGCTAGCTGACATCTGCGAACACTCGATAGTTTTTTACTATCTTTGATCTCGGATGCTATCAATTCAGGCAAAGCATAAGCTGGTAGTATCACGGCGGCTGCGACTACAGGGCCAAACAAACAGCCCCGTCCAACTTCATCAACTCCGGCGATGACACCCGGAGTATTTGCCAAAGTGGAAGAAAACTCTAGCCAATGAGTTTCGTTGAGAGGTGTCGGCAGTGGTTTTCCGTCCACCGTAAGCGATGGAATAAGCCCCGCCTTAGGTGATCTCAAAACCTTAGCAGTTTGCTCCGTCTCTACCATATAGGTACGTTAACTTTCGTCACTGTCTGACTCGACCGCAGAAGAACGTCGGCGACGGCGACGGTTGGGAGTATTGGCCGTTGCTTCACTATCTTCAGAGCTGATTTCTGTTACTGGTGGCTCTGGTGTAGTGATAGGAGATGATTTAGGTTCTAATTTCAGTTTGGGTGGAGTAAATTCTGTAGTTGTTGTTTCAGAAACTGTTGCTCTGGAAATTTCTTCTGGTGGTGATGTGGCTATTTGTCCCGGCTGAACAATGTTAATGATTACAGATTTGGGATTTTTTACCTCCTGTTCTAATTTAATTAGAGGTGACACTCCCATCAAGGCAAAGATATCCTGTTCTGGTTGTGTCATTTCCACAGTCCGAATTTCCGGTGGTTCTACCACAGGTTTAATTGGCTCTGCTTTGCTGACTTTAGTGCGTTCTGCTCTTTCCACCCAACCGGATTTACCCAAATTCGGTGACGGTAGCTCTGGTGTTGTGCCTATTTCTACATCGTTATCAAGGTCTAAATCCGACTCATTGATATAGCCCAGAGGATTGTGAGTAATGCGATTTTCATCTTTGCCATTCGCACCATTAATACCAATTCGACTTCGACGAGTGCGAGTACGACGTTTATTATGGTCGTTGAGTTCTTGATAGCTAGGATGATTCATCAAATTGAGAGATCCCAAATCAGCATCACTCTCGAACACTTCACCAAATCCATCGTAGGTGTCCCGTACATCTGTCAGGCGAGTAACGGGTAAACGAGGTTCTCTTGGTGTTTCTCTTTGGGTTTCTCTTTGAGGCAAGGATACAAATCTATCTGGTATTTCTACTGGGGTAGGTAAGCGGCTTTCGGTTTCCCCTGGTAGACGGACTGTATGGCCTAAACCACCACAAGAGGAGCAAGTTTCACCAAACAATTCGTAAATGTTTTGACCTTGGCGTTTGCGAGTTAGTTCAACCAAACCTAACTCGGTGAGTTGAGCAATTTGAGGACGAGCCTTATCTGCTCTTAGGGCTTTGTTAAAGTGTTCTAAAACTTGTAATTGGTCACGTCGTGATTCCATATCAATGAAATCAACCACGATAACCCCTGCAATATTTCTTAAACGTAGTTGACGGGCAATTTCTGTGGCGGCTTCGCAGTTTGTCCACAACACCGTTTCCCTGGCTGTTGCCGATCGCGTAAATGAACCAGAGTTAACATCTATAACAGTTAATGCTTCGGTTGGCTCAATAATGATATAACCACCAGAAGGTAAGTCTACTCTTGGTTTGAGGGCTTCGCGGATAGCGGCATTAATACGGAAATATTCTAAAATTGGGGAGCGATCGCGATGGTGGTCAATTAATAATCCTTGCGGTGTTTGACCTCCACTCCAGTTTTGCAAATACTGTTTGACTCGCTTTAGTCCAGTACTGGAATCCACTACAATCCTGTTGACATCTGCACCGTACATATCCCGCAACACACGCTGGATAAAATCATCATCTCTATTTAGTAATGCTGGCGCACGGGTAGATTGGGCTTCTTGTTGAATCGCTTCCCACTGCTTTTGCAGCACTTCCAAATCTTCGATAATTGCTTCTTCGGGTTTACCTTCTGCTTCTGTCCGCACCAGTAGACCCATACCTGCGGGTTTGATTAAAATTGCTAATGCTCGTAAACGGTTACGTTCATTTTCACTTTTAATTCGCCGTGATAAATTGACACCTCTGCCATAGGGCATCAATACTACATAGCGGCCGGGCAGAGTGATATTACCGGTGAGCCTTGGGCCTTTTGTGCCTGTCGGCTCTTTCATTACCTGCACCAACACTTTTTGTTGTGGTGCTAATAATTCTGTAATTGCTGCTGCTGTGCGCTTTAGCCTCAGTGGGCCTAAATCCGTTACATGAATAAAACCATTACGTTCTGGATCGCCGATATTGACAAAAGCCGCGTCAATGCCAGGTAAAACGTTTTCTACTACACCTAAGTAGATATCACCGATTTGATGATGCCCTGTGGCTACAACTAACTCTTGTATTTGATCTTCGGAAAACACGGCAGCAATTTGATGCTGCTCCGCGATGATAATTTGTTTTGGCATTCAATTTCCTCAAAAATCGGCAGCGTCAACGGACTTGGAGGTTTGTTATGCCTCTCGCCCCTGCCAGCCTCCAAAGACGCTGTTAGTAATAAAAATTGTGAAGTCGAGCTTCAAAATTAAAGAGCTATTGGCTAAGGAATTGCGTTCACACGCCTGATTATTCCAGAACGGCTGCATACTGTTTAATCAAATAAATCAACCGTCCGTGGTTGATTTCTGATGCGATACCTTCACCCTCTAGGGATTAGGCATTCAGCAGTTGTTTTAAAAAGCATAGATAGAGAAGTTGACGGGAGTCTGCTGTTAATTACCAGTTCACAAAGTAGCTATAGAGAGAGTGTTCTTTAATCTGCCTTAGTTTGTCTGGGATAAAATCCAAGAAGCTTCACTCTGATATCTTGCTCGTTGCTCCCTGATTAACAGGGTAGTTGTGAACCAGTTCGTTCAATGCAGCGTCAGAAAATTTCTCTTCATATTATTCTAACGCAACCTTGCTAAAAATCAATTCCTATGATGTGCTATTCAGGGCAACTGCTAACCAGATGCCCTCTAGAGATTAGATTGATAAAATTAGCTGGTTGCGATGGATGTGCAGAAGATGAAATTTTGTAAAGTCTGTTTTGGAGGTAGCTGAGTTTCCATCAGCAACTATTTCCAGCATAGACAGAATTTGTTCAGGACGCAACAAGAAGCCATCTTGGCGACAGCTACCGACATAACGGACGATGGCGATCGCTTCGGTTTCGTTGTTGCTAGTGGAGATTAGTTCTATCTCAAATAACCGTGAGCGCAGATTTATCATCTGAGTTTTACCAGATTTGGTAGTTTGCTCACACAAAATTTCTTCTTGATTCTGAATTGCTGCTATCCACTCTTGCCATTGTGCAGGCGTGACTTCGCTGGGGGCGGAGATAGTAATTAAATACTCTGCTTTTTCTAGTAACTTATTAGCGGCTGGAGCTTTTAAGTCTACTTCTGTCACACGATATACAGGGATATCGGGGGGCAGTTCTTGAGCTAATTTTTGATGAAATACATCCACTTCTATAAGCTCAGTCAACTCAAAATCGACAATCTCGCCGCTACTAGTAGCTCCCAAAGCTAAAGCACTAGCTACAGCAATTCTGGGACTGGGATGAAAGCCGTTAGTATAAGCTACTGGTAAACTTGCCCGGCGCACCACTCGATCCAACAAGCGCATCAAATCTAAGTGACTCAGTAACGCCATGTTACCTTGTTTTCCAAACCAAACACGTAGGCGTTGGCTTTTAGTGATGTTAGGGACAAACTCACCAGCAAATTCTGGAATAGCAGGCGGCTCGATAACGATATTGTGGCCAAAATCTGTGCCACATACGCCGCAGTGAGAACAGCCTTCAAAAGAACAGTCAGGGACAACAGCTGCTTCTAGAGCGCGTTGTAAGTCCTCAATCAGCCATTTTTTGTCAATACCAGTATCTATATGATCCCACGGCAGAGGAGCTTCGAGGGATTGGGGATTGGCGACTGGGGACGGAGAGTCACTCCTGCACCCCTGCTCCTCTGCTTCCCCTGCTCCTCTGCTTTCTTCCTGTGCTGCAAATAGATTCCATTCTCCGTTTTCGACTTGGCGGTATTTCCAATCTAGACCAGCTTCGCTAATCGCTTCTCCCCAGGCGGCAAAAGCTTTATCTAGGCTGTCATACCAAGAATCCATCCCTGCGCCCAATTCCCAGGCACGTTTTACTACTTTACCCAAAGAGCGATCGCCTCGACCAATAAAGTCTTCCATCGCCGAAATTCGGACATCGGTGAAATTGACTTTCACACCCCGGATGCGCCGGAATGCTTGTCGCAATAAGTCTTGTTTGCGTCGGAATTCCGCCGTGGAAACTGAGTGCCATTGAAATGGCGTATGGGGTTTAGGAGTGAAGTTGGAAATGGTCAGGTTAAAGTTGAGCGGTCTTCTACCTTTCCCCCGACATTCTCTTTGTAACCAGCTGACTGTTTCTGCAATGCCTAGGACATCAGCATCCGTCTCTCCTGGTAAGCCGATCATAAAATACAATTTAATTTTATCCCAGCCTTGTTCCCAGGCAGTTTTGACACCTCGTAATAGTTCTTCGTTGGTCAAACCCTTATTGACGATATCTCGCATCCTTTGTGTGCCAGCTTCGGGGGCGAAAGTTAACCCACCTTGGCGTGTACCACCCAGGATATTAGCGATGTTTTCATCAAATCTATCTACACGTTGGCTGGGGAGGGACAGGGAAATATTTTCATTTCTTAATCGATTTTTAATTTCCATCCCCACAGATGGTAGGGATAGATAATCTGAACAACTCAAGGATAAGAGCGAAAACTCATTATAACCAGTCGCTCTCATGCCCTGTTCAATAGCTTCCACTACTTGCTCTGGTTCTACATCCCTGGCTGGTCGAGTCAGCATTCCCGGTTGACAAAACCGACAACCGCGGGTGCAACCACGACGAATTTCTATCGTCAAGCGATCATGTACCGTTTGTACGTAGGGGACTATTCCAATAGAATAGGCAGGAATAGGGGTAGCTACTCGCCGCAAAATGCCTTGGGGTACATCTGGGCGTAGTGGTTGTACTAAGCCATCTTTTGCTGGGGCGTAAAACTGCGGTACGTACACCCCAGGGACTTGTGCCAAGTCTAAGAGGAGATTTTCCCGACTTAATCCAGCTTGTTTACCTTCTTCCAAGACTAAGCCGATTTCCGGTAAGAGTTCTTCTCCGTCTCCCAAAGCAAAAAAGTCGAAAAAGTCAGCATAGGGTTCAGGATTGGATGTTGCTGTTTGTCCACCGGCGAAGATGAGGGGATAATTTCCCTGTAATCTTTCTTGCCATGTCAGAGGAATTCTCGCCAAGTCCAACATCTCTAGAATGTTGGTCGCTCCTAGTTCATAACTGAGACTAAAACCTAAAATATCGAATTCTTTTAAATCTCGCTTCGACTCAACGGCAAACAGGGAAGTGTTTGTGTCCCTGAGTTTGCCTGCTAAGTCTGTACCTGGTAGATAAGCGCGATCGCATAACTGTCGAGGTTGGGCATTCAAAATATTATACAGAATGATATGCCCTAAATTAGATGAACCGACTTCGTATACTTCTGGGTAGGTCAATACCCAGCGGATGGCTGCTTTGTCCCAAGGTTTATGTACTGCCAGTTGTTCGTTACCTAAGTAACGGGCTGGCTTTAAGATATCCGGTGTGATTAATTGTTCAAATGCAATAGCCACTGTGCCAACTTTGAGCTACTTGAATTACAGCTACTTCTTTCCTCCAACATTAGCATTGATTAGCTCTTTGATTGGCTTTTCTGGTGGCAATTTATAACTCTTTGTCGACTCAGTTAGCCATAAATAAGGCGTGTGTTGTTGTGTTGGCAACCCATACGCCATGAATTATCCCTCAGATATCTCAAAAATTTCATCTAGTTGGGTCAACTCTAAAATTATTCTAATAGCTGGGGACACGGAATCAAGCCGAAAACCCTTGCCTAAACTCTGAGCTAATTTGAGTGCAGATACTAGAGACATGAGTCCAGAGCTATCAAAAGACTCGACTGCTGCTAGGTCTACTAACAAACTGGCAACATCGTCTTGAGCCAGAGTTGTTGATAATTCACGCTCAAATTCCAAAGAATTGGTCGCATTCAGGCAACCCTGAGGACGAATAACTGCAATTTTCGGACTGTTTAGTAGTGCTTGCATATAGCCATCCTAATTAGAGTTATTTAACCACTAAGCTTGAATTTATTTGAACATAAACCGTTTGGTCGAGCATCGACCAGATGTCTTAAATCTCTTTGCTGAATCTTTATTTTTTTTCCATGTCTGTTTAAAGATTGTCATAATTTCGGAGTGAAATGTATTCATCTATACTTTTTTTCTGGGAAGTTCAAAAAAGAATCAACATAGGCAATCACAGAGCAGAAGACGACAAAACAGTCATCCACAATTGTGCTGAAAACGGATGCCAATCTATAGAGATAAATCAAATTTAACCGCTTTATAGCAATGGCTAAGGTGCATTTGCTGCTCATGGTATTTACGGTAATTGTTAAGTTTAATCAGGAAGTATCTACTTAATTTAAGCGTGATCTAAATCACTAGTACAGTAGTACAGTGATCACATTTTATACTGAACTTCATCTTGGATAATTTAGTATCACCGTATAGCGGGTTCATTACTTATGAGAACTAAATATGTAATTCGTCAGTTAGTGGAAAAAGCTCTCGATATTAAAAAACTAACTCCAGAGATAGAGAACGAAATCAACTCAGAATTAACTCAACAGGGCTATATATCTGATACAGATTACGAAGCTTTAGAATTATTGATGGCAGAGATGGATGCTGGACGTATTCAGCTAGTTTCTAGTCTGGGATATTAAATTCAGTGATTGCTGGAGGATTTTCCTCTCAAGAATTTAATTTATGAAAATCTAGCAAAACTGCTGCTGCTCCTACAAGATATTTACTATTTAATTACCTAGTGTGGCGTAAACTGTGCTAATGAGCCTCCACTTGTGCATTAGTAAAAAGTCGCCATGCAGCCTGCTAAACGTTTAGAAAAAATTCCTCCTTATCTGTTTGCTGAGATTAACCGTAAACGGGATGAACTTGTCGCTCAAGGAGTTGACATCATTAATATGGCAGTGGGTGATCCTGATAAGCCGACTCCTGCTCATATTCTCCATGCGATGCACATAGCAATTGATGAAGTGAGTAATCATAACTATCCACCCTATTATGGTATGCCAGCGTTTCGTGAGGCAGCAGTTGAGTGGATGGAACGACGATTTGGGGTTGAGGAATTAAACCCGAATACAGAGGTTATATCTTCTATTGGTTCAAAGGAAGCCATACATAATACTTTTTTAGCCTTTGTGGAAACGGGAGACTATGTATTGATACCCGATCCTGGTTATCCCGTGTATCGAACAGCCACAATTTTTGCTGGGGGTGAGCCGTTTACTATGCCTTTGAAGGCAGAAAATAAATTTTTACCTGATCTCAGTCTCATTCCTGAAGCTATAGCCCAGAAAGCAAAACTATTGTGGATTAATTACCCGAATAATCCGACTGGGGCTTTAGCAACAATAGAATTTTTTGAGGAATTAGTGGCGTTTTGCCGGCAGTATGATATTCTACTGTGTCACGATCATGCTTATTCCGAAATGGCTTACGATGGCTACAAGCCACCGAGTGTATTGCAAGTTCCAGGGGCTAAAGATGTAGCAATTGAGTTCCACAGTTTGTCTAAGTCTTACAATATGACAGGGTGGCGGATCGGATTTGTAGTTGGTAATGCCGATGGGGTTAAAGCCTTGAGTCAAGTCAAAACCAACGTAGATTCTGGGGTTTTTAAAGCTATTCAACAAGCTGCGATCGCAGCTTACAATACTGATGAAGCTGAACTAAAAAGCTTGATGTCAGTGTACCAAAACCGCCGTGACATAGTTGTGAAAGGCCTACAATCTTTAGGCTGGCCAATTGAGCCACCAAAAGCTACACTTTACGTCTGGGTACAAGTCCCTTCAGGATATTCTTCCACCGAATTTGCTAACCTCCTACTAGATAAATGCGCTATCTTAGTTCCTCCCGGTAATGGCTATGGTGCATCGGGAGAAGGTTACATCAGAATTGCCCTCACAATTCCTGAGCAACGTTTACAAGAAGCAATAGAACGGATGCAGGATGTTGGAATTCGCTATGCTTAGATCATCGAGAATTGGAAATTGGGCTTTGGGAATTTATTTTTTAACCTCTAGCTCCTAAGCTTTCCTGATAAGCTTGCCAGAGTTGGTAGATAAATTGATGGAGTTGTTGTTTAGCCACTGTGTCAAGTTCAGATTTTGGTTCTTTTGCCAAAAGTTGACTTAAAAAAGTAATGACTTCTGTATCTAGAGCAGGTCGAAACAACTCAATAGGCCAAAGCAAATCAGAGCCATCCCGGAGGTCAATCATGATAGGTAGTTCTGGGGTATGAGTGACTAGCAAGAAGGGACGTACCCAACAGAGATGGCGGGAAACCACAACTTGAATGACTTCTGCATACAGATTCTTATCACCATGCTCCAAAGACACAATTTGTCCTGGTTGAAAGTCGAGACTCATGTCCATAATTACTTAATGTAGGGCAGTAGCACGGGTCAGTTTGTGGTTTTTTCTATCTCTATTTTAAGAGTGGGAGGGAATATTACTGTCAAGCTATCTTGTGAGTGTTACAACTTAAAAGCAGGAAAATTTTTATCCGCTATGAAGTTTTGATAAAAATGCTCTAATATAGGTGAATAACTTTTAAGCGATCGCTAGTACAGAACACTGTTGTAGTTAATCAACAATAAGAGAGCAAAAGTTGTGTCAGTCGAAACCATTGAGAAGCGTTCTACATCCCGCAAGCTTGCGCCTCGGTATCGCGTTTTGCTCCATAATGACGACTACAACTCTATGGAGTACGTAGTACAAGTGTTAATCACTACAGTACCAAGCCTAACTCAGCCTCAAGCCGTTAGCATCATGATGGAAGCTCACACCAATGGGCTAGCCCTAGTAATTACCTGCGCTCAAGAACATGCAGAGTTTTATTGTGAAACTCTCAAGAGTCATGGACTCAGCAGCACTATAGAACCTGAAGAATAGTTTTTAGTCATTGTTTATGGGAAAAATCAAGAAAGGTGAGGATTGTCAAGAGTCTACAAAAACATTTTAAGGACGCAAAATTGCACTTTCACTACACTAATGCGTCTCGAATTTCTTGGAAATGCTAATGTATGATGCGGTATAAATTACTGATTTTGAATTAGTAATTACAAATTATTTGTTCTCAATTGCCCACAGGCAGCATCAGCTTCTAAACCACGGGAGTAGCGAACGCTAACAGCGATTTTTTGCTGTTGCAGAACTGTGACAAAAGCTTGAATGCGATCGCGATTTGGCCGTTTATAATCAACTTCCTCAATAGGATTATAGGGAATTAAATTGACATGACATTGAAATCCGCGCAGACGCTTGGCTAGTTCTAGGGCGTGTTCTGGTAAATCGTTCACACCAGCTAACAGAATGTATTCAAAACTTACACGTCTGCCAGTAATTTCCACATACTCCCGACATTCAAGCAGTAAATCCTCAATGGGATAAGGGCGCGCACTGGGGATAATTTGCTCCCGTAGGGCTTGGTTGGGTGCGTGGAGACTCACCGCTAAGGTAACTTGTAGATGGTGTTCGGCTAACTCACGGATGCGATCGCGGATTCCCACAGTAGATAAAGTCAGCGATCGCTGCCCAATCCCCACATCTTGATTTAAAGATTTAATTGCACCTAAAACATTCTCAGTATTTAACAACGGTTCGCCCATACCCATAAACACGACATGACTCACACGTTGCTGAAAATCTTCCTGTACCGTTAATACTTGATCAACAATTTCATGTCTGCCTAGATTCCGTTTGTAACCACCTTTACCAGTAGCGCAGAAATCACACGCCATCGGACAACCTACTTGCGTAGAGACACAAACGGTTAATCGCTTGTCTGTAGGGATGCCCACAGTTTCTACAATCTGCCCATCAGATAGTTGCAACAGATACTTCACAGTGCCATCTGGTGCAACAGAACGGTAGTGAATTTGAGAACGCCCGATGGGGATATCTGCAAGATCTGCACGCCATTGCTTGGGGAATACAGAAATGTCGGCTAGCGATCGCACGCCCTTATGATATATCCAATCGTGGAGTTGCTTACCTCTGTAAGCGGGTTGTCCCTGCTGCTGTACCCAAGCAGTTAACTCCGCCACTGAAGCACCGAGTAATGGAGGTAAAGTTGTTGTTTCTGAGATGGTTGAGTTAACTGGGGAAACAAGAGGCGTAGCAGACATAAAAAATCACAAATTGATGCTGAACCTCTATCGTACAACTTTTCCATTTGGGAATGGGGAATAAGGCATTGGGAATTGATTTGAAAATTTCTCCCTTGTCTCTCCAAGTTGTTCGTAGCCTTTTCGGCTAACCAAAAGTTGAGCCATTCCAGCCCCACATTGCACCCTTAGCATCAGCAAACTCAATGTAAATCCTGTTTTGCGGAACACCGAGAGTTTGATTAATTTGCTGGCAAAAATCTTGACTCATTGCCTCAGTTTGATTGGGCTTCATTGTGCCGATGCTTTTAATTTCTATGTAACAAACTGGTTCTGTATTCCCAGAAAAAGTCATAGGAATTCCTGATTCAAACGCAGTCATCACATAAGATTCTGGTTTGCCTAAATGCTTGGCTAACTTAGCTGATAGGCTTTTTAACATTGCCTCAATTTCAGCTTTTTCCGGTGCAGATGCAGAAGTTTGGACTTTAATTAGAGGCATAGTATCAATTCAAAATTTAAAATTCAAAATTTAATATTAACCTAATTTGTTGGTGTAAGAAGCCATAAGTCCCAATACCTAATGCCCCATGCCTTATTGACGAAATAATCGACTGTACTCAGGATTATATAAACGCGATCGCCCTTTTGCCTCCGTTAATGCTGGACTAATTACATACAGCGTTGTCCGCATCAGATGTTCTTGCTGCGTACAGTCTGCCATTTGCTTAAGAGGTACAACCCTAATTTTTTCATCCGGCCAGCCGATGCGAAAGCAAATTGCCACGGGGGTATCTGCTGGATAGTGTTCTAATAATTTAGCTTGGGCTTTTTCTACGTGACGCGCACTTAAATATAAGCACAAACTAGCTTGATGGGCTGCTAAAGAGGCTAACTCTTCTGTTGCGGGTACTTCTGTACGTCCACTGATGCGCGTTAAAATGATGGTTTGCACTACCCCAGGGACAGTCAACTCAACATTGAGTTTCGCGGCTGCGGCTTGAAAAGCACTAATGCCTGGGATGACTTCAAAGGGAATGTTGGCTTCAGCGAGAAGTTGCATTTGCTCGTGCATCGCACTGTAGAGACTGGGATCACCTGACTGTAGACGAACTACAGATTTTTGCTGCGATCGCACCCGTTCAATCATTAAAGGTAGAATCTCTTCCAAGGTTTTATCAGCTGTGCGAATAATTTCTGCATCTTCCCGACAAAACTGCAAAAGCTGTTCAGGAATTAAAGAGTCGGCGAATAAAATCACATCTGCCACAGCAAGCAGTTTCTGAGCCTTAAGCGTTAGTAAATCTGGATCTCCTGGACCTGCCCCCACAATATAAACTTTCGTTTCTAGGGTATTTTGATAAGCTTTCATACAAAAATTTCAATAAAGCCTCAGTAATTACCGAGTAAAAATTCCAGCCCCAAAAAATTTTTTGGAAATTTGCTCAGTATCTTTCCGGATTACCTCTATAGGAGTAGTAGAGAGAAATGGTAGATGCACCCTGGTTAAGCCCTAGAGAATACTCTGGGGCATTTTTTATTTTTAGCTATTAGCCATCAGTCATTAGTTCTTGGCAATGGGGCATTGGGCATTGCATTTTCTCCCTTGTCTACTTTGTCTCTCCTATCCTCTGTCACCTGTCCCCTGTCCCCTCTCAATCCCTTGCTCTTCTTTCAGAGAAACAACATCAGGTAAAGGGCGTTTACGGAGATAAAGCCAGGCTAAACCAGCTAATCCCACAACCATTGCACTGAGGCTGACTACTTGTGCAATTCGCAGCGGCCCCAACATCAAGCTATCAGTGCGAAGTCCTTCAATCCAAAAACGTCCCATGCTGTAGGCTACCAAGTAAACCATAAATAATGTTCCTACTCGCAGACGTGGCTTACCCGATAAACCACGAAAGAATAGAGTTAGAAGTAGACCAAACACCATTAAATCCCACAAAGATTCATAGAGGAAGGTGGGATGAAAATATTCATAACTGGCTAAATTTAGAGGACGGCGTTCTGGCGGAATGTATAATTTCCAAGGTAAGTTAGTAGGACGACCAAAAGCTTCTGAGTTGAAGAAGTTACCCCAACGCCCGATCGCCTGTCCTAAAATCAGCGAAGGTGAAACTAAATCTGCTAACTGCCAAAACGAAACCCGCTTGAGCTTTGCAAAGAGTAATGCTGCCAAAGTCCCACCAATAATCGCTCCATGAATGGCAATACCGCCTTGCCAAATTGCAATAATCCGGGCTGGATTTTGGGCATATTCTGACCATTCAAATAAAACATAATAAATTCTGGCAGCAGGAATTGCTGTGATCACCAGCCAAATTGACAAGTCACTCAACAAATCTGGATTAATATGACGACGTTTTGCTAAGTATTGGGAAAGGCTGACACCAATTAAGACAGCAGAAGCAATTAATAAGCCATACCAGCGGATAGTAATTGGCCCTATTTCTACCACAACAGGGCCGGGAGAAGTGAATAAAAACGCCAGAGGCAGAACGGAAAGATCCAGTGCCATGTAAATTTCCCTAAATCGTCAATGGTTAATATTCAACGGTCATTAGTCATTATTAATTAGTTAACATGATGTGCAACTTATTATTTAAACCCCCCCATAGCTTGCTTTTTGAAGGTTACTCCTCCCCTGCAAGGAGAAGCCACCGTTGGGGAGACACTGCGTTGGGCGGCATTGCCGACTTGTAGCAAGTGTCGTCGGGTTTCCCTCGTTCTAGCAAGCGGCGTGGCTTTGATTCTTTCTCCCCTTCTTTTGTCTACAGTGTACACACAAGTCTGATCAGCTTATCCTGCATCGTTATTGATCCCCCTAAATCCACGCCACTTGCTTTAAGCCGGGAAACCCGTCCAACGCAGTGGCTCCCCTTAAAAAGGGGGACTTTGATTCTAGTTTCCCCCTTTTTTTAAGGGGGGTTAGGGGGGATCAAGCCACATTTTGCACTTAGCAACAAAGATGTGTGTACACGGTAGCCTTCTTTTGTAGGGAAGGGGTTGGGGTTTAGGTTTAAGAGAATGTAGTTGCACACGGCGTTAGTTAGTTTTTCTCTTCTGCTCTCTTGTCTCTCATTCTTCGTTCCCAATGCCCAATCCCCTTATTCCGATATAATCTCCTCAATAACTTTGATAAATTCAATTAAAGTGATTTATTGTGATTGCTATTTATCCTGGTAGCTTTGATCCCATTACTCTGGGACACCTCGATATTATTCAGCGTGGTAGTCGTTTGTTTGACGGGGTAGTTGTGGCTGTATTGCGTAACCCCAATAAAGTACCACTATTTAGCGTACAGCAACGTATAGAACAAATTCGCTGGGCAACAAAACACATCTCTAATGTAGAAGTAGATAGCTTTGATGGTCTAACTGTCAATTATGCTCAGCAACGAAAAGCACAAGTTTTGTTACGGGGTCTACGAGCTATTTCTGATTTTGAAGTAGAACTACAGATGGCACATACTAATAAAACACTTTCTACCCAAATCGAGACAGTTTTTTTAGCAACATCAAATGAGTATAGTTTTTTAAGTAGTAGTGTGGTAAAAGAGATTGCAAGATTTGGTGGTTCAGTTGATCACCTTGTCCCCCCTCAAATTGCCCTAGATATATACAAATGCTACAACCACAAGTATCCAATGGCGAACCCAATCGCAACGGAAGCTATCCCCCAGAATACGCCAACGGAATCTCTCCTGGAGAAATTCCCCCAACAGGAAGCGTAGATATCCAGCAGGAACTTGATCGCTTGGAGGAACTTGTCCTGTCTAGTTTCCGCATTCCCCTCACAGGACGCACAATAATAGATGAGGAAAAACTATTAGAACAGCTAGATTATATTAGGGTTTCTTTACCTTCTGTGTTTCAGGACGCAGCCGCAATTCTGGAACAAAAAGATGAAATTCTCTTAGAAGCTGAAGAATATGGACAGCAGCTTGTTGATGCAGCACAAGCCAAAAGAGCGCAGATTTTGGCAGAAAGCGATATCATCAGACAGGCCCAACAAGAAGCTGAACAATTACGGCGACAGGTGCAGCAAGAGTGTGAAGCAATGATGAAAGAAACACTCAATGAAATTGACCTGAAGCGGCGTGCTTGTCAACAAGAATTAGAGGAAATGCGACAAATTGCGATCGCCCAAGCTCAAGAAATTGAAGGCGGTGCTGATGAATACGCCGATCATGTCTTAGAAGGGATTGAACAAGACCTCAAAGATATGTTGCGAATTATCACCAATGGCCGACAACAACTGAGAGTTGATAGCCAATCACAGCGAAACTCACATTCTAATAGAAAGAAGTAACTTAGTAATTATACATAACTAGAAAATTAAACATATACATTTTCTTATCCCCCTGCCTCCTGCCTTCTTCCTTGCGCCTCTGCGTAAATTACTCAAATGAGCTAGCATCAATTTACCCAAGACAATAGCCCAGCAGAGATGGCAAGAAACTGGTTGCGAATTACTCATCACAGTCAAACCATACAACTATCCTGGCAACGGGGACACGAAACCCCACGCCTTGCCCCAGAAGTCCCCTTTGATCACTGTTTTGATGAAGAAAAGCTAACTAATTTACGCTGGTATTTAGAAGAATATCTCACGTTCCCCTATGGGATATTCCCAGATAACGCCGCCAAAATTGAACAACAGTTGCAGCAATGGGGACAAGAGTTATTTGAGCTAGTATTTCGCAGCACCGAGAAGGGAAGAGAGTTTTTTCAGGAAGCGACAAGGGAAGGGTTAGATAAGTGTGAATTGGGCATAATTTCTGATAACGCCAAGGTATTGAATTTACCTTGGGAATTGCTGTATTCCCTCGACTATCAATTTCTCGCCCCATCATTAGCAGGAATGTATCGCAGCCTCAGCAGTCAGGGAGTTAGGGCAACATTACCACCCATGCCCGATGACCAACTGAATATTTTATTAGTAATTGCCCGTCCTTATGGGGAACGAGACGTAAATTTTAAAACCATAGCCCGTCCCCTGTTGACAGCGTTGCAACCCATACGCCAACGAGTCAACCTGAAAGTATTGCGTCCCCCTAGCCTGAGAGAGTTTGAAGCAGAATTACAGGCACATAAGGGTTTTTACCATATCGTCCATTTTGATGGACATGGGGATTTTGACAAAGAAACCCAAGGCGTTTTAGTGTTTGAAGACGACGAAGGCAACCCCCAAACGGTCAACGCCAAAGAAATTGCCCAATATTTAACAGATTGTCGCGTGCCAATTTTCGTCTTAAACGCTTGCAAATCAGGACAAGTAGGCGAAGAAGCCTTTTCCTCAGTGGCGGGACAGTTGGTGAAATTGGGCGCGAAGGGTGTAGTAGCAATGGCGTATAAAGTCAAAGCCAAAGGTGCAGAACACTTTATTGGGCGGTTGTATAGCGAATTAGTCAGGGGAGAATGTATTGCCACCGCCGTTGCAGTTGGGCGTAAATCTATGTCTGTTGATAAACTGCGTCCCAGTCCGAAAGGTAATTTACCGTTACAAGATTGGTTAGTGCCAGTTTTATATCAACAAGAACCATACACGCCGTTTGTTCCGAAACAGCAAGCACCGAGTTTTTTAGAATTAATCAACAATGTAGAGACGTTGTATGAAACGTCTCTACACCCAACGTCTCTACATGATTTACCTGTTGAAAGTGCCTATGGTTTTATTGGGCGAGATTATGAAATTTTGTCATTAGAAAGAGCATTTCGCCAAAATCATGTCGTATTACTTCAGGGAATGGGCGGCGTTGGTAAGACAGAGTTAGCCGCAGGTTTTGCCCGGTGGTTGGATGATACCCAAGGACGTACAGGCGGTATTTTCTTCACCTCCTTTGAACAGGGTGCGGGGTTAATTCAGGTAATTAACCAAATTGGCAGGGCGTTGGGTGGAGATAAATTTTCCCAGTTGATGATAGAACAACAAGAGGCGGTAGTGCGGCAATATCTGCAAACCCATCCTTGTTTATTGATTTGGGATAACTTTGAACCCGTGAACGGTTTCCCCACAGGAAATGAACCATTGCTGAGTGAGGAAGAAAGAAACAACCTCAAACGGTTTCTCAAAGAATTGCGGGGTGGGAAATCTTGGGTATTAATTACCAGTCGCCGCGAAGAACTTTGGCTTGATTGTGGGTATAAGTTAATTAACGTGCATGGTTTATCGTCAGCCGATGCGGAAGAATTGGCGGCGAAGATTTTACAAACGGTGGGTGTGGAGAGAAAGAACCTACCAAAAGAGTATTTAGAGTTGTTGAAATTGCTGGGTGGACATCCCTTATCGTTGCGGGTAGTGTTACGGCATTTGCAAACCCAGACACCAACGCAGTTAATTGAGGCGTTGCGGCGTGGTTTAGATACTTTTCAGGGTGTAGAGGAGGAAGGTAGGGATAAGTCGTTAACGGTGTCTTTGGATTATTCTTTTGCGAAGTTGTCGGAGAAGACGCGGCGACATTTACCGTTTTTAGGCTTGTTCTCGGAACGGGTAAATGCAAATTTGCTGCATTCGTTCTCAAAAAGCCCTGATAATGAATTTGGGCAAGCTTATCGGGCGGTGTTTGGAGAGAATTTGCAAAAAGCTGATTGGTTGCAGATTCTCAACGAAGCCGCAGCCGCAGGTGTTTTGGAATATTTGCTTGGTGAAACTATTTACAAAATTCACCCTGCGTTACCTTGGTATTTGCGGCAGCAGTTGAACCAACAAGTTATGGAGGCACAAGGCAAACTTGACGAACTCGAAAAAAAGTTGCTGATTCTCTACGCTTATCTGGCGGCTAGCTACCGTAAGAAACTCATCAGCAACGCTGAACTAGCAACATTTGTGCTGCGAGTAGAAGAACCAAATCTATTGCAAAACCTGCGTCTAGCAGAGCAGCAACAAGAATGGGCGCAAGCACAAGCAATTCTGCAAGCCTTGGGAGAAGTGTATGAGCGCATTGGGCGCAAACCTGAATTTAAATCACTGCAACAACGGGCGTTGAAGCAAGTTGGCATTCACTTAGCAGATGTAAAGGCAAAAGGTAAAGATGCTTTTGATTTCTGGATGTATATACGGGGTAATGAAGCTAATGAAGCAGCTCGAAGTGCTGATTTAGAAGGAGCGAGAAAATTTTATCAAGAAATTTTAGATGAGTTGATAGCTTTAAATGATGCCTCAGTGCATGACAAAATCGCTGTCGCTTATCACAATCTAGGCTATATTGCCCAAAAGCAGAGGCAGTTTGATGTGGCTGTGGATTATTACCGCAAAACTCTGAAGATTAGAGAAGATGCGGGGGATTTGTACTCTGTTGCTAGTGACTATCACCAACTGGGCATAGTAGCCCAAGAGCAGAGGCAGTTTGATGTGGCTGTGGATTATTACCGCAAGGCTCTCAAGATATTTGAAGATGCGGGGGATTTGTACTCTGCTGCTAGTGACTATCATAATCTGGGCGTAGTAGCCGAAAAGCAGAGGCAGTTTGATGTGGCTGTGGATTATTACCGCAAGGCTCTCAAGATTAAAGAAGATGCGGGGGATTTGTACTCTGCTGCTCGTGAATATCACCACCTGGGCATGGTAGCCCAAGAGCAGAGGCAGTTTGATGTGGCTGTGGATTATTACCGCAAGGCTCTCAAGATATTTGAAGATGCGGGGGATTTGTACTCTGCTGCTAGTGACTATCATAATCTGGGCATGGTAGCCCAAGAGCAGAGGCAGTTTGATGTGGCAATTAACTATTATCAAAAAGCTGGGGAAATTTATCAGCAATTCAAGGATTGGTATTGGGCTTCATTAACATTGGGTAAATGGGGAAGGGTTTTAGAAGCTCAAGAAAATTATGCTGAGGCTTTGCCAATTTATATTCGTGGTTTAACAATTGACATGGAACATCATCAAGATTTTATTCGTGACTATATCAATGCTTTAGCCCGTATGCTCCAGCAGTTAGGCGAAAGTCAGTTTCAAGCCATTTGGTGCGAGGCGACGGGGGAAGAGTGCGCGGGTGAGGTGCGTGAGGCAATTTGGCAGGCGCGAGATAGCGATTAAGTAGGGTGTGTTACGGCTGTGTAAAGATTTGAGCGTGTGAGCAAATAACATATAGCCGTAACGCACCACTATCGTACGGTGCGTTACGCGTCGCTTTAACACACCCTACAAATTTCAGGTTTACTATTTATAGGTTATAGGTTTTGTTGAAGTGTTAGTGGTAAACATATAAGCATTTGCCTTAAAGTCGTAATGTTTTGCCTTAAAGTCGTGATGTTTTGAGTCAACCTTTGAATGTTTTGCCTTAAAGTCGTAATGTTTTGCCTTAAAGTCGTGATGTTTTGAGTCAACCTTTGAATGTTTTGCCTTAAAGTCGTAATGTTTTGAGTCAACCTTGGAATCTTTTGCCTTAAAGTTGTAATGTTTTGAACCAACATCATGATTTTGATAACGACAAGCAATGTGGAAGCAATGCGGTTTTTTGTAGACAATGGAAATCTCAGCCATTAGGGGATTTGAGCAGCGAAAGTACGGCACTTCCCAAGGTTTTCGGTGCGTTACGGCTTACGCCTAACTATATATACTAGAAATAAAAAACTGACTTTTCACGTTATGTGGAAAATTTAACGCAAAACCTAACCCCCTAACCCCCTTCCCTACGAGGGAAGGGGGAAAATTAAAGCCTCTTTCCTTTTAGGGGCTACGGTGTACGCACAAGTCTAATAACCTAGCCCTACAACGTTTTGATCCCCCCTAACCCCCCTTAAAAAAGGGGGGAATAGATTCAAAGTCCCCCTTTTTAAGGGGGATTTAGGGGGATCAAACCACATTTTGTACCTAGCACCAAAGATGTGTATACACGGTAGCCTTAAAAAAGGGGGGAATAGATTCAAAGTCCCCCTTTTTAAGGGGGATTTAGGGGGATCAAACCACATTTTGCGCCTAGCACAAAGATGTGTGTACACCGTAGCCTTTTAGGGGAGAGGTACCCTGCGGGAAGCAAGCTATGGAGAGAGGTTTTCCAAATCTTGTGAAAAGTCAGAAATAAAAAGGAGTAGGAGTATGCAAGCCTACAAGGTAAACGCCACAATTGATGAATCAGGTAATTTGATTATTGACGAACCTTTAAATATTGCTCCTGGTGAAGTGGAAGTTATTATTTGCAAACTTTATCTGAGATAACTTCCACAAAAGTTTCTACCGAACCACAACCAGACAAGCCAAAAAGACAAACAAAAATCAAAGCTTTGCAAGGCTGGTTTGAAAAGACACAACCAGCACCTCCTGACTTTGATGCTGATGCAGCCAGATGGGAAGCATTAAAGGAGAAGCATAATCTGTGAAAGTCTTGTTAAACAGCAATATTATTTTGGATATTGCCCTTGAGCGACAGCCATTTTTTACCAATAGTGAAACAGTTGTATCCTTTGTTGAACAAGGACAAATTGAAGGTTACATCTGTTGATTTTCATTTAGTGACATTTATTATATTCTCCGTAAAGAAAAAAGCCGAAGTTTAGCCCTTGAGTTTTGACGTGAGATAGTCAACTTCTGCCGTATTGCTACTGTAGACAGCAACACAGTCAATATGGCGTTAAACGTTAATTTTAAAGATTTTGAAGACGCTATTCAATACAGCACTGCGGTAATTAATCACTTAGATGCTATTATTACTCGTAATCCTGGAGATTTTCCTATATCCACTCCTCGGATTCTTACACCTGAACAATTAATTCAAGAATTAACAAATACACCTTAAAATATTCCCATTCAGAATATATGACAATTCAAGTATCTCCTGATGAAATTCAAAGACTTAACCAAATTATTCAAGACGAGGAAGCACAAAAAGCACTCAAAACTCTAGAACACCATAATGGCGATTTAGAAGCTAGTTTTGATGAATTATGGCAAGAAAAATTTGGCAGAAAAGATTACGGTAAAAATAAATCTCTCCTACAACTAACTCTGAATGAAATCCGCGCGGAAATCTGCGGTGATGATGGTTTACAAGGCAAAATAAAAGAGTACACTAAAAACCCTGGTAGTGCATCTTTACTCAATGGCATTATTGGTTCACTAGTAGCTATGGCTGCGGTGAACGGTATCCCTATTGATGCAGCGATCGCTACAATAGTTGTGTTGTATATATTAAAAATTGGCGTAAACGTCTTTTGCAAATATACTGAGGATGATTCTTAATAAGAAATCAACCGTAATTAAGCTGTTACAAGGTATAAGTAAAATCATTGACTAACATTCCTGGAACTAAACTTCCGCCTAGTTGACGACTGTCGTATGTACCGACTTCGGGAATAAATTCTTGAAAGTTGGTGAAGTCTATTAAATTTTCACCCCAGAAGCGATAAAGGCTTTCATCAAAGCGTAAGTTTTCTATAGGTGCGACAATTTCACCATTTTCTACCCAAAAACAGGCGTAACGGGTCATACCTGTAATTCTACCTGTGGGGCGATCGCTCCAATTCAAGTAATGCAAATTTGATACATATAACCCTGTATCTAAACTAGGCAAAATTTGGTCATATGCTAAATTACCTGGACTGATTTCTGGCGCGCGTAAAGTTTCTGAGCTATTAGCAGCATTAGCAATTTTTCGATATTCCTTCGCCGTTCGAGAATTAATCAAAGTATTGACTAATGTACCTTTGGCAATAATTGGTATTTCTGGTGCTGCAATTTCTCCCCATTCATTAAATCGCGGTACTAATCCCCTTTGAAAATTTTCTTGCAAACTAAATGCAGGGGATAATTGTTTTTCTTGGCGTGACAAAATGGCTAAAGCACTGTTACCTTGTTGAATATCCGCTTCACTTACAGCACCCCAAGATAACATAGTTAATAAATCAGACACAGCCGCAGGAGCAAAGTAGGTTTTGTATTGTCCCTTTGGTATTTCTCTTGGTGTGCTGGATAATAATTTAAGTTGTTTTTTACCTTCGCTAATTTTGTTTATATATGCTGCTGTATCCCAATTACTACCAGCAAATATGCCTTTAACGGCTTGTCCAGACTCAATAAACAAAGAATAGTCTAGAGTAAAAGAATCGGTTGCAAACCAATGTTTCTGCCCATGAGAATCACCATAGGCTCTAATGACAATTCCCCCAGCGTAGATACCAGTAAAATCTAACTCTTTAACTTGTTTTAAAATACTTGGTACTAACAGATCTGCTGATAATAAGTTTCCTATATTTACTTCTCGACTGGTATTATTTCCTGATGGTAAAACTATGTATGGGTCAACTGGTAATACAGGTAATTCATCCCGTAGTTCTTGTAAGGCATGATATGCTGCTTGCCAGTCAATTTCACCATTGCCAGTGAACGGAAATTGGCGGAAACTACTACGCTGATCAGTCATTAGAGTTAACTCTACCCAACCATCAGCCACATAACCTGTTTGACGAACTTTAGCATGATTCAATCGGGTAAATTGACTACGTTCACAGTTCAATTTGACAGTGAATTCTTCATTTTCTGCTTTTTTAGCTAGCAGGGTTTCTAATATTTGATTAAAACTAGTTTCTAAGATTGATATTTCTGTTTTCATATGTAAGTATGATGCACTTAATAATGGCAGCGGAGCGCAATAAAAATATGTTTAGTAATGTTGGGTTTACTTGCATCAACCCAACCTGCGTTATATGTTCAATCTTGAAATTTATAGCTTGCTGATCGTAGGGTATCTTGACTTTTTTAACTTCCTCCCCCAAAAACTTCGACGTTAGCGAATACACAGACAGGTGAACCATGTCCTACCCAGATGGCTTGGTTGGGTTCGCCTTTACCACAGTAAGGTGTACCATACATTTCCCAGTTGGAATCATTACCCACTTGGATTAAGCTGTGCCAAAATTCTGGAGTAGTGGCTCTATAGTTAGGATTACGAAGAGTTTTGGTAAGTTTACCATTTTCAATCAATTTGGCATACTCACAGCCAAACTGAAATTTATAACGGCGATCGTCAATTGACCAAGAACGGTTAGATTCCATATAAACGCCGTGTTCAATGTTGCTAATCATCTCGTCAAAACTGACGTTTCCTGGCTCTAAATTTAAGTTCGCCATGCGGTCAATTGGGGCGCGATTCCAAGAGGATGCACGAGCGCAAGCGACTCCAGGAACTCCGGCCCTGGCTTGACTTTCTAAACTGCCTAAACCTCTTTGCAGTACACCTTCTTTGATCACATATTCTCGTGTGGCGACTGCTCCTGTATCATCAAAGCCGTAGCTAGCATATTCACCATCAACAGTAGGGTCAAAGGTAATATTCATCAAGGGCGAACCATAGACTAATTTACCAAAATCACTGGTGTTGACAAAGCTACCCCCTGCGTAGTTGCGCTCATCTCCCAAAATGCGGTCGATTTCTAGGGGATGTCCGACACTTTCATGAATTTGTAACATCATTTGGTCGGGAGCTAACACTAAATTAGTGCGAGTGGTAGGACATTCTTCGGCGGTTAACAGTTCTATAGCTTGTTCGCCAATTTGCTGCACCTGTTGCCATAGATTCTCTCTGTGTAACAGTTCCATCCCGCCTTGATAACAGTGGGCTTGCCAACCATTATTGCTGCGTTGTTGGACTATTGCTCCGTCTTGAGCGATCGCGCCATAATGAGTTCCTAAAGATAAAAACTTTTGATATACCTCAGAACCATTACTGCTGACAAACCAACTCTCTTTTTGATTGGTGCTGACGTTGGCTGAGGTTTGGACAATTTTGTCATCAACTTTGAGGGTGTGACAAATCCGCACCAACAAATCATTGATTTCCCCTGGACATAAAGCATCCAATGGTTCTAAAAACGGTGAGTTATATTCACCCACCACTTTAGGACGTTCAGTTTCTCGAAAGGGATAAATCCACCATTCACTAGCTGCTAGTGCTTGTTTATAAGCCATTTCCGCCGCTGCTTGCAGAGATGGCAGTTCTAGAGAATTAGTTGCTGCATAACCAAGACAGCCGTTAACTAAAACTTCTAACATTGCTCCCGTCGTTGTGGATTTGCCATTAGCTTGAGGCAAACCATCACGAACATAATGGTTAGCAGCCGTTTCTTTCACGACTCGAATACCGATCCAATCAGCAGCTATTTTAAAACTAGCGATCGCTTTTGTTAATTCTGACCACATAAAAAAATTAGGGAATAGGGATTGGGGATTGGGTACTGGGTATTGAGGATTGGGTAAATTTTCTACTTCCCAGTCCCCAGTCACTTTTAGCCTCTATGCCAACGTGTGCCTTGAGGGCTATCAATTAAAGTTATACCTTGAGCTTGTAGTTCGTTGCGGATGCGATCGCTTTCGGCAAAGTTTTTGGTTTTTCTCGCTTCCTGTCTTTGCTGAATCAAATCCTCAATTTCTGCATCGCTTAAACCGACTTGTGTGAGGTTTTCATCATCTGGAGTTGCTTCTAAACCCAAGACTTTGGCCAAGGTAATCAAGGTGTACCATTGGCGGTAGAGTTCATCGGACGGGGTCTTGGTTTTTCCTTCATGCACCAAAATATTTCCTTCCCGACGGAGTTCTTTGGCTAATTCAAATAACACCGCTAAACCACCAGAGAAGTTAAAATCATCATCACCTAATTCTTGAAAGCGGGTAGCAAGTTCGGGAATGATTGATGTTTCTTGACCCCATCTCAGTTTTTCGCCGTATTGATAGCCAAAAATTAACCCTTCTTTCAGGGTTTTCCAGCTATTTTCCGCAGTGGCGATCGCTTCTTCGGTAAAATCTAAAGGTTTACGGTAATGTGCCTGCAAGACAAACAATCTCACCGCCATTGGGTTGACTGGCTCACCATGCCAATTTCCTGAGCCATCTAATAATTCTCTAATGGTGATGAAATTACCCAGAGACTTAGACATCTTCTGACCATTCACCATCACCATCCCGTTATGTGTCCAATAACGCGCCAATGGTTTATTTATAGCTGCTTCTGACTGCGCAATTTCATTTTCATGGTGAGGAAAAATCAAATCTCCTCCACCGCCATGAATATCAATTGTTTCGCCTAGTTTAGAGCGAATCATGGCCGAGCATTCAATGTGCCATCCTGGACGACCTTGACCCCAAGGAGAATTCCATGAGGGTTCTCCTGGTCTTGCTCCCTTCCACAAGGCAAAATCAAAGGGGTGTTGCTTTTTAGCTTCCGATTCCTCTGCATCTAGCCTGCCGCTAGCACCAGCTTGCATTTGCTCCAGTTCTCTACCTGAAAGTTTGCCATAATCAGGAAATCTTTCAACATGGTAATAAACATCACCACCCACAGCGTAGGCTAGACCTTTTTGCTCTAAAATTTGGATCAGTTGATGGATTTCGGGAATATGCTCAGTTACGCGGGGATATTCATCCGCATCCTTAACATTTAAACGGCGGATATCTTCAAAATAAGCATCAATAAAGCGGTTAGAAACCGCTTCCATTGTTGAACCTTGTTCTTTTGCGCGGTTAAGAATTTTATCATCGATATCCGTAAAATTTTGGATGTAGGTAACTTCAAAACCTCGCCAAATCAAATAGCGACGGATCGTATCCCACACAATATAAGAACGTGCATGACCCAAATGGCAGTAGTCATAAACTGTTACACCGCAGCAATACATCTTAACCTTACCTGGTTCTACGGTTTCAAACGGTTCTTGACGACGTGTAAGGGTATTGTAAATAGATAGGGTCATAACACAGTAACTTTGAAATAGAGATACGCGATAATAGGGTCAAGCAGCAGGAATAATTATCCAGCATCCTTATGCTAGTACATCACGGCAAAAATACGACTACCATTTAAAACAGTTCAAAAGCCCAAAATTCAACTCTTGAGACTTTTGACCCTGCCAATTTTAGATTTTGGATTGTTGGGAAAGTCTGAGCGAGGTTTCATCTGCTCAGAAATTGCCAAGAGGGATTTTAGATTTTCGGTTCAATCCTCGTTTTTAAAGTGGGTGCAACAAATCTAAAATCATCAATCTAAAAGACGCTCCTGTGTGGCTAACGCTACGCTATTGCAAATCTAAAATCCAAAATTGATTGACTTTCTCAGTATATTTTTAACGTCTCTCCAAGTTTCTAATTTTTTGATTACAGTCTTATGCAATCAGCAGTTACTCCTAATTCTCAACCAATGGATGCTCCCAAGAAAGGAATGCCAGTCACAATTATTACTGGATTTCTGGGTAGTGGTAAAACCACCTTACTAAACCATATCCTCAGCAATCAACAAGGCTTAAAAACCGCCGTTTTGGTCAATGAATTTGGGGAAATCGGCATTGATAACGAGTTAATCGTTGCCACTGATGAGAATATGGTGGAACTCAGCAATGGTTGTATCTGCTGCACTATTAATAATGATTTAGTCGATGCTGTATATAAAGTTTTAGAACGGGAAGAAAAGCTAGATTACTTAGTTGTAGAAACCACAGGACTAGCAGATCCCCTACCAGTAGCCCTAACGTTTTTGGGTACAGAATTGCGGGATTTAACCCGGTTGGATTCAATTATTACAGTGGTAGATGCAGCCAATTACAGCTTAGATTTATTTAACTCCCAAGCTGCTTATAGTCAAATTGCCTATGGTGATGTGATTATCTTGAACAAGTCAGATTTGGTGGATGAAGCTAAGTTAGATGAATTGGAAACAAAAATTAATGAGGTGAAGGAAGGCGCAAGGATTTTACGGACAACGCGATCGCAAGTACCTTTACCTTTGATTCTGAGTGTTGGATTGTTTGAATCTGACAAATATTTTGACACAGTTGATGAGCATGATCACGAACATCATGATCACCATGATCATGACCATGATCATTCAAACTGCGGTCATGATGATCACGACCATTCAAACTGCGGTCATGACCACCACGATCATGACCACCATCACCACCATCATCACTCTGATCACTTGGAAAACGATGGTTTCACTTCCATCTCTTTCCAGAGTGAGAAACCTTTCTCTATTCGGAAGTTTCAATATTTTCTCGATAATCAATTACCGACAACCATCTTCCGCGCTAAAGGTATCATGTGGTTTGATGAAAGTCCCAAACGCCATATTTTCCACCTGTGTGGTAAGCGTTTCACCTTAGATGATGACGAGTGGAAAGGCGAACCCAAAAATCAGATAGTACTGATTGGTCAAAATTTAGATCGCGAAACCTTACTAACTCAATTAGAAAACTGTCTCTGTCTTTCTTCCGCCAACCGAGGTAAAGGTTTTGGGAAATAGTCATTAGTCATTAGTTATTAGCCATTAGTGATTAATAAAATTACTAATGGCTCATGTTAAAAGCAAGATGACTATTATGCGTGTAATTGTCCAGCGAGTGAAATCATCTCAAGTTACTGTTAATGGTGAAATTGTTGGCAAAATTGGGCGAGGATTAAATCTACTCGTCGGTATTGCTGACACAGACACAGATGCAGAACTCGATTGGATGGTGCGGAAATGTCTAGAGTTACGCCTATTTCCTGACGCAGCAGGTGGGGACAGGTGGCAAAAATCGGTGCAAGAAATTGGGGGTGAGTTGTTGGTAGTGAGCCAATTCACCCTTTATGGTGACTGTCGCAAAGGTCGTCGTCCCTCCTTTGATCGTTCAGCGAATCCTTCGCACGCAGAGGAACTGTATAACAGTTTTGTCAATAAGTTAAAAAATAGCGGTTTGCTAGTAGAAACAGGTAAATTTGGCGCAATGATGCAAGTTAATATCGAAAATGATGGCCCAGTAACTTTGATACTCGAAAGAGAGTTCTAAATAGTTGAGTATTGGAGTATGACTCATTAGTTATTCTCATATACTTCTCCTGTGTTCAGTCCCCGATCCCTAATCCCCTCCAAATGATGAGACAATATTAAACTAATGATTACAAAACTTTAAATTCATTGATCATGGCGAAAATCCAGTTTTCCAGGGGACTTGACGAAGAAGTAATTCCAGAAGTACGTTTAACGCGATCGCGTAGTGGTGACACTGGTACAGCAACCTTTATTTTTACCAATCCTAAGATTTTAGGGCAAGGTAGCACCGAAGATATTACCGGGATGTACTTAATTGATGAAGAAGGTGAACTGATCACCCGCGAGGTGAAGGCTAAATTCATCAACGGTAGACCAGAAGCTTTAGAAGCCGTTTATTTAATGAAATCAAGTGAAGAATGGGATCGCTTTATGCGTTTTATGGAGCGATATGCCCAAGAAAATGATTTGGGATTTAGTAAAGCATAAGTATTCATCAGCGCATGACTATTAGTCCATGACTGAAATATTTCAGAATAGTAGTACTTTCAATTCAAGCGTTAGCATTACCCAAAATCAATAATTCATCTCACCGCTACACTCACAAGGTTTAGCGGTGAGAGTGTCAAGAAAGAAAAGTGTGTATGCGAGTAAATGCTATATTCATCACTCTGCTGTTTTCACTGACAGCAGTACAGAGTGGTTACGCACAGGATATCGACATCACAAGCGTGCCGTTCATGCGGGCTGCGCTGGCGGTGATGACGTTCGACTACTTCGCCAGTAAATGTAAGCAGCGTGGTGGCTTCGCCCCTGACAATGCTGCTCAAGTCGAGACATGGCAAAGCGTGAACGGTGTCGTCCAGATCCGCACGCGCCTGCAAGACTTTGAGCGACACCCTACTCAAAAGCGGCAACTAGAACAGGCTTTGGCCGAAATCACTAGCAAAGTCGAGACACAGCATGTCAATATCAATCCGTGCAGTGTGGCATTATCATTATCAAAACTGCCAGACGCACAGTTTGCAACGGTGTCGCCACAAATTCTCACACCGATAGACACCTCAACTAAAAATCCCCAAGAGGTGGTTAGGCCAACCTCTGGTAAAACTGCGATCGCTCCCTCCGCAGTTAACCCTGAAACCGTGGCTCAAATCCATAGCTTCGGCTTTAATTCCCGCCCCAAGGTAGGTATCGGTGGCTTCGTGACCGTCGATATCTATCCTGTTGTTCTCTTTCGCAATGGTGATGCGCTCACCAATGTTAAAGGGCTGTCTTTCAGTGGTGGTCTTGCAGCTCACAAACGTGCAAACCCTGGTGAATGGACTCGTTGGCGTAATCAAGGTGGTAAAGTGCAACTTGCGCACAAAGACGGATGGAAAGCCCTACCTTTTCAGACGACCTATGCTAAATTACCCAACAACTTCAAACTCAACGGGTTGTTTCGCTCACTCTCTGGTACGGGGACAATTGCAGTTGGAGGTAGCCAATCGGTCACAGTTTGGCAGGACTATCGCTTCTCACCAGATGGCCGAGTCGTGCGCGGTAACGGTGCAGGGGGACAAGCAGAATCCGGCGACTCATCGGTAGTTACCAGCAACATAGCACCAAATCAACGCGGTCGCTATCGCATCCAAGGGGTGGTGCTACATATTACTTACGACGATGGTTCAGAAGAACGTCGCATTTTGATTACCGATCCCAAAGATCCAAAAAGTGCCATTTGGCTTGATGGAATAGGCTACGCACGCCGCAAGCAGTAATTGTGCTTTGTGCATTTTCTCCTTGTCGATCAGAATCCATCATTCTGAATGCTTACTTTCTATGGATTTTTCATACAGTAGATAGTCATGAATTTTGAATTCGGAGCGCAGTGAGGTGAAATTACAACCCCATCCAGATACGCCAGAAATTACAGTAACTTGTGCGGTTGTTACTGTCAGCGATACACGCACTCCAGAGACAGACAAAAGTGGTCAAATTATCCGGCAATTACTCGTAGATGCTCATCATACTGTAGGAGCATACACAATTATTCAAGATGAAGCAGAGCAAATTCAACAGCAGATAGAATTACTCAGTCAAAAAGTCAATTTAGATGCTGTGATTTTTAATGGTGGTACAGGGATCGCCCCTAGAGATACGACCTATGATGCCATTGAAAAATTGTTGGAAAAAACTCTACCAGGATTCGGGGAGTTGTTTAGATTTTTGAGTTACCAAGAAATCGGTTCGCGTGCGATCGCCTCTCGCGCTGTGGCTGGTGTTTATCGAAATCAACTCATTTTTTCCCTACCTGGTTCTAGCAATGCTGTGCGATTGGGGATGGAAAGGCTCATATTGCCAGAACTCGCTCATTTAGTTAGTCAAATGCGGAAATAGGGAGTCGTGAGTAGAGACTGAACACTATTTATTTGGTCTAGCGCAACCTTCTAAGACAGTATTGCCGCTAATAAATCTAGCTGAATAGGGGTATTTGATATCAGACATCCCATCACTACAGGATGCTACTTTTTGAATTACTAAGGTGTTAGTTGTCTTGTTATTGCCTCTCAACCTATAAACTCTTACTACGTCCACAGGGCGACCAGATGCTTTGAGCGGCGCAACATAAGGGAAGCTTTGGCGAGATTCTGGGGTGGAATAAATAATGCCTTTTTTGCTAACTGTCACACTCCAAAATGGCTCTGTTCCACTGGCGATAAATTCTTCTGTAACTCGATTCCTATTGTTAGCTTGGGCTAATAATAAATTACTATTATTAGCATTACTAGGAGTGTTTGCTAATAAATTGGCACTAATTCCTATTAATAATACTGGTGCAATTAATCTTTGCATATTTTTATGAGATAACTCTATAAATATATCCAACTTGCTCACAGACAATTTCTGAATAATTTAGTCATTACTTATGAGTTATTGGTTATTCTCTTCTGACCTCTGCCCTTTCATAGAATAACCCCACCTTCTTCTAGAAAGCGGGGTTAAATTTTTAGAGTTATTTAAAAAGCTTTAAAAGGGAGCGATCGCTAAACAAATAGTCGCTAAAATTGCGGCGATGATGTAGAACACGCCAACTACTTGCAATTCTGACCAACCAGATAATTCTAAATGATGATGTAAAGGGGCCATTTTAAACAGACGCTTGCCTTTGCCATCGGGGCCTTTAGTGGCTTTGTAATAAGTTACCTGTGCCATCACAGATAGAGTTTCTACAAAGAAGATGCCACTAAGAATAAACAAGGCTACTAAACTGTTAGTTAACAATGCTATGGCTGCTAAAGCACCACCCAAAGCCAGAGAACCAGTATCTCCCATAAATACACGGGCGGGGTTGCGGTTGTGGGCTAAGAAACCTAAACAGCTACCACTCAATGCTGCACAGAAAATCATTAATTCTGGGGAATTAGGAGCGACTACAGCACCTAATGCCAGTAAGGCGATCGCAACTGTACCACCGGCTAAACCGTCAATACCATCAGTTAAATTAGTGGCATTACTCTCTGCCACGAGAACGAAACCAGCCAAAGGCCAGAATAAGAATCCCAAAGGTATAGCAAAACTCACCCAAGGTAACGCGATACTTGTAATATTGGCAGGTTGATTAAACATCAGCCATATACAAAAGGCGACGGCGAAACCGATTTGTAATAACAGCTTCATCCGGGGAGAGATGCCTTTATTAGACTTCCGGCGGAGAATTTGCCAGTCGTCAATCCAGCCAATTAAACCATAGCTGAGAGTCAAAGCGGAGACGGCAAGAACTTCTGAAGCAAAATTAGACCAAACACAAGCGACTATCACCGCTACAGGGATGAAAAATATTCCACCCATAGTTGGTGTACCCGCTTTCTTTAAGTGGGCTTGAGGGCCGTCTTCGCGGATGATTTGTCCAGCTTTCAGCCTTTGTAGCATAGGAACTACAAAGTAACCTACCACTGCGGAGATGACGGCAGACACTAACAAAGGCAGAGTTAAAGATGTACCCTGCCAGGGGGTTCTGTTTGCCAGCCAATCTAAAGTTACGGCTGCTATACCTAGTCCAGTGGCTAAACCAGAAGCTAGACCGATGCCAGAAAAATTCAATCCTTGGTTTGGAGATAATTTAGCGTCCACAAAACCTTCCCTTCACTCCACACTTAATAAAACTGCTTAACTGCATAATTTTTCGGAAACTCAGTCCTCAAAGTTTAATCTTCGTCTAGACTGATATCGTCGTCATCATCATCAAGGTAATCAATGCCGTCATCTCCACCCAGAAATTCTGAAATTTCTTCTTCTTCATCTTGAAAATCAGGCTCAAGAACATCCCGTGCGATAATGCGTCCGTTAGCTTGTAACCAATCTAATAAAGAAGATTCTTGCTTTAGGGGGATGACGGCAGCACGCTGATTTCGAGGTTCTTCACGTAGAGGAGAATTCAACATATCGATTTAATAGGCAAAAAAGCTTATGTAACTAGACATTAAGAAGTCTATCACTTGATACGCGATAATTTAGTTATTTCTTCAACTCTGGGATGAATAAATCCGTAAGCTAACAAAAATATTTTATTTAATAGTGATAAAGCTATTAAAAACTGATTGTGAGTAATTTTTTCCGCTTCATACATAGGACATTAATATCAATTTAATGTGGCTTTAATTCTGATAATTTTTGAGGACATGGGTGATGATCAAAAAAGCGGCTCTATTAAATGCGATCGCAGGTACAAATCGGGGTTTACTAGCTAGCGAACCGCAAAAGCAGTCTATCTTAGCAGCGATCGCCACTTTAGAAGACCAGAATCCGACACCGCGTCCATTAGAGGCTACCAATTTGCTAGAAGGCAATTGGCGTTTACTTTACACCACTAGTAAAGCTCTCTTGAACATAGATCGCCTACCGATATATAAACTTGGGCAAATTTACCAGTGTATTCGGATAGAAACTACCAGTGTTTACAACATTGCTGAGATTTATGGCTTACCTTATCTCGAAGGATTAGTAAGTGTAGCTGCCAAATTTGAGCCAGTTTCAGAACGGCGTGTCCAAGTAAAATTTCAGCGTTCTATCGTTGGGTTGCAACGATTAATAGGATACACTTCTCCAGAGAATTTTATTCAACAAATTGTTGCAGGTAAAAAATTTACTGCTTTGGATGTACCTATCAATAGTGAAACGCAACAGGGCTGGTTGGATATCACCTACATAGATGAGAATCTCAGAATTGGCAGGGGTAACGAGGGTAGTGTGTTTGTTTTAAGCAAAACATAAGATTTTCCTTAAAAATGTGTTTGCGAACGAAGTTATGTCATTGTTGCCACTTTGTCAAGGATGGTTTAACCCCCATACTAGGTTTGTAATTTTGGACATAAAAGCAACTAAAGGTAGAGATTGGTAGATGGAGGCAGTGAGCAATGCGGTCTTGGGCTTTGTCCCGAAGTTCAGAGTGGAGGAAACCTCCGCTCTGACTTCTCCCCAAGTGGAGCAATTGCGGAGGGGCAGGGGAGAAAAACTAATGATAAATCAGATAAATAACTTAACAAACCCTCTAGTAACGACCTTCAAGTTGTAGAGTGAAATCAATTAGCCCTACATAATGGCGATTGATAACTAAAAGGGAAAATAATCATGGTACAACGTGGTTCTAAAGTACGTATTCTTCGCCCCGAATCCTACTGGTTTCAAGATGTTGGAACTGTAGCTTCCGTAGACCAAAGCGGCATCAAATACCCTGTAATTGTCCGCTTTGACAAGGTAAATTACTCCGGCATCAACACCAACAACTTCGCTCTCGATGAACTCGTAGAGGTTGAAGCACCCAAGGCTAAAGCCAAAAAATAATCAGCCAAGCCTGAAGGGATTTATTTAATGGGATGATGAAGTGATGGGTGAAGTATAGATACTAAAGTATGAAAATTATAAGTAATTATAATTATTTCATTCTTCACCCCAGACTAGCCTACTAAATCAGCACCAACCTGCGGGTATTTGCGGATTATTTTGTGGGGTTTGGGAAAACATTGTATCTATATTATTAATCCAATTTCTGATCCCTATAAATAAATCCAATCACTTGCTTAATCAGCTTAAATGCCTGAACTGCCTGAAGTTGAAACAGTCCGTCGGGGTCTAAATCAATTAACCCTGAATTGTAAAATCACGGGTGGAGATGTGTTGCTCAATCGCACCATCGCCCACCCTTTTTCTGTAGATGAGTTTTTGAGTGCGATCGCAGGCAAAGCCATAATTAATTGGCAGCGTCGTGGTAAGTACCTACTAGCTGAACTCTCTGAATTTTCCCCATCTCCCTCCGGTGGCTGGCTGGGGGTACATTTGCGGATGACTGGTCAATTGCTATGGCTAAAGCAAGATGAACCATTGCACAAACACACACGGGTGAGAATCTTCTTTGAGAATCAACAAGAGTTGCGGTTTGTTGACCAGCGTACGTTCGGACAGATGTGGTGGGTTCAGCCTGGGGTGGCTGTAGAAAGTGTAATTACTGGTTTAGGTAAACTAGCAGCCGATCCCTTTTCAGCAGAGTTCACTGTTGAGTATTTAGCCGATAAGCTACGTAATCGCCGCCGTCCGATTAAGACGGCACTCTTAGATCAGTCGGTGGTGGCTGGTTTAGGTAATATCTATGCTGATGAAGCTTTATTCAAGAGTGGGATATTACCGGAAACTCTGTGTGCAGATTTAAAGTTAAAGCAAATTGAGCCATTACGAACCGCGATTATTCAAGTCCTGGAAACGAGTATTGCGGCTGGCGGCACGACTTTTAGTAATTTCCTCAATGTTAAGGGGATCAATGGTAACTACGGCGGTGTTGCCTGGGTTTACAATCGTACAGGCGAACCCTGTAGAGTTTGTGGTGAAGTTATTCAGCGCATTAAGTTAGCCGGAAGATCCAGCCATTTTTGTTCCCAGTGTCAGCATTAAGGGTGTAAAGGTGTAAGGGTATAGGGGTGTAGGGGTGTAGGGGAAATTAAGGTAGGATTTATCCCCAATCCCCAGTCTTTAGTCCCCAATCCCCTATAATTCTCATAATTCTTTATCAAATAACGTAATCAATTGAAAGGGGAACTTATGCCGATTAAAAAGGGAAATATGGTGCGTGCTGTGCGCGAGAAGCTAGAAAATAGTTTGGAAGCGAAAGCTAGTGATACTCGCTTTCCTGCATATTTGTTTGATACTCAAGGTGAAGTTGTAGACATTAAAGGTGATTATGCCCTAGTGAAGTTTGGACAAGTACCAACACCTAATATTTGGTTACGTTTAGACCAACTTGAAGAATTTCAATAAGTTTGTAGTAAGCACTTTAGTGCTTAAAAATTTGAGGATTAAAGTCCTTACTACAAACGGAGATATCGTCCATCCTATATAGGCGATGTTCTGACTCAAGTCATAGGCGATCGCAAAACTAGCTGCTAACCTGAGTGGTGTAAAGGTTGCGTTTCTACTTGAGTTTATGTTGTCTCCACTTGACTCCTCAATTGTGTGCCGTCTACCGCGCGTTGCTATTATCGGTGCTGGTAGGGTTGGTAGTACGTTAGCCCAACGCATTGCTGAGAAAAATCTAGCAGATGTTGTGTTATTGGATATTGTTGAGGGAATGCCTCAAGGTTTAGCACTGGATTTGTTGGAAGCTAGGGGTATTGAGTTACATAATCGTGAGATTATCGGGACAAATGATTATGCGGATACGGCTGGTTCGCAAATTGTGGTGATTACCGCCGGAATTCCCCGTAAGCCAGGGATGAGTCGGGATGATTTGCTAAAAACCAACGCCAAAATTGTGGTCGAAGCAGCCAAGAGTGCGATCGCCTATTCTCCTAATGCTATTTTTATCGTAGTCACCAATCCTTTGGATGTGATGACTTATCTAGCTTGGGAAGCAACGGGTTTACCACGAAATAGAATCATGGGAATGGCTGGGGTGTTAGACTCAGCACGGTTTGAAACTTTTATCGCCTTGGAGTTGGGGGTATTACCTGCTGATGTCAAAGCGATGGTTTTAGGTAGCCACGGGGATTTGATGGTTCCTTTATCTCGTTACGCAACCGTTAACGGTATCCCCATCACAGAATTATTGGATGCAGATACAATCGAACGCTTGGTGGATAGAACCCGCAATGGTGGTGCAGAAATTGTCGAATTGATGCAGACTGGTGGGGCATTTTTTGCACCAGCTTCGGCTACGAGTTTGATGGTGGAATCGATTTTATTAAATCAGTCACGTTTGTTACCTGTGGCTGCATATCTGCAAGGTGAATATGGTTTAAAAGATGTGGTGATTGGTGTTCCTTGTTGTTTGGGTTTTGGTGGAATTGAGAGTATTTTGGAATTAAATCTTAGTAACAGTGAACGAGAAGCTTTACACATTTCGGCTCAATCTGTACGAAAAAATATTGAGAGATCGCAAGAAATTTTAGCTGCAACAAGTTCGATATAGTAAAAACAAAAAGGCAGTAGCTTTAAATGCTACTGCCTAATGTTAAATCACGCAATTCATCACCTTTTCAAAATAGATTTTTCAATGATTATTCGTCCTCATCCTCATCATCGTAGCGATCTCTGCGAGAACGGTGACGACCATAATCTTCTTCGTCTTCATCGTCGCGGTCTTCATGGGAGCGTCGGCGACCATAATTTTCCTCGTCTTCATCGTCATATCGGTCTTCTCTGTCTCGTCTACCTCTGCGTCCTTGATATTCCTGATAATCTCCTTCTTCCTCTCTTTCTTCGCGCCTTGAACCACCCATAAAATCCTGCGCTTTCCGTAAAAAATCACCCACCATAATTGATTTCCTCGCTGAAATATTGCAGTAGGATAAACACCTATTTTGCAAAAATTTGTAGTTACCTTTATTATGATGAGCCGATTTTTTCAGTCTTCCGTCTTACTTTTGAAAGACATTGCGATCGTTCTTTAGAGGGAGAGTTAGAAGTTAAGTACCCACTCATTTCAGAAGCCGAGGGTATGGACACCGCAAATTTTTGTAATTTATTGATGATTGCTATGTATATTGAGCAATTTTTCGGCTATTATTCTATTTCTAAATAAATTAAAAATGTAACAACTACATATTATATTGAAAAAATTCTCAATTAGATATTCCGTCACAACTGATTCTGAAAAAGCATCAGTTTAATGAAATTAACTTCATTCATAGTTATCAGAGGAAATTATGAAAGAGTTCGGTTTAACTCTTGAACAAACAAGAATCATGTTTAGCTATCAATATCATCTGGTATGTGAGTATATTCCAGGCAATCACTAGAAATACAACAGCAGAAAAAATCATCCGTAATCGTGATCTCATTAAGAGTTTTTGGGATGAATATAAAGCTACATAAAATCGAAGTAGTTTATATTCTCCCACTTTGAGCAACATAGTGTAGCATTTATACACATTAACAGGATACTTGGGACGAGTTAAAGGTAGTTATTGGAGGAGCGAAAGCGATCGCTTTTACTATTTACGTGACTTACCAGTTAACTAAGGATTCGTTTCAAGAGTATCAGTGTAGACTCAATTTTAGATGAAGAAAAGTAACAAGAGCAAAAGAGCGATCGCAATTCCTCAGATGTTAAGCAAAGTAACGGGAAAACAGCGATCGCCTTTTCATTTGCAGGAAAGTACCATACGTAAATATAATTACGAGTTTTGAATATTACGTTAACTTTATACTTAAATTCTGAGTTGTGTACTTTACAAAAACTTTTAAATTAATACTGTCGAATAATCAAGCTTATACTTATTACACTAATAATTAAGAAAAACTTGTAAATTTTAAATCTGAGAGTAAATGAACTATGTATTATCAACTTTGGAGTTTCTTTCTCCAAGATCATGAATATCTTACTTGGAAAGAAAAAATAAAAATTAACAATATTTCTAATAAATTTACATGGCAGAAAATTAAGGATTTTTTTGCATCTGTCGAAGATAACTTCTTGTTGAAATCTCAATTAGGCGAATCACAAAATCCAGAGCAGTTTATTCACATGGCAACCGAGAATGGTTGCAACTTAACAATAGAAGAAATAGCTTGGTTTCTTGTCACTAGAAAGCAGATATGGGAGTTTCTTGATTTAGCTCAAAAAACCTCAGCTATCAAAGACAAATTGCTAGCATCTAAAACTCCCCAACAATTTGTGCATATTGCGGCTGATTATGGTTATTACTTTACTGTAGATGAATTAGCTTGGCTGTTAACTGAAATCAAAGCATTGCCAAAATTAGTACCGATTGATAATAGTGTTGGAGAAGTTGACACTGTATCAAACTACGGCAGGATAGAAATAGGATACTGGATTTGGTTAGCAGAAGAATGGGGACTGATAGCACCGTTTTGCCATAGAGAACCACCCCTAAATTTTCTTTCGCAATACACTGACAATCCTTTTTTACCAGATCGCTGTTTTTTACCTAAAAGCTACTTTAATCAACACCTAATCACCCAAAGCTGATATTATTTGACAGCAAAAGCTACTCATGTGTTAGGTAGTTCTTAAATTTAACCACAGATAACCAGACTTAAACGTGAGAGAAAATCAGAGTTAGTGGAGAAGAATTCATTGTTGATACTCAGGATAATTAGAATTAAAATTCTGACTACAAACATTAATTTATTGATTTCTAGCTGTTTGGATGAGAATCAAGAACCCCGATTTTTGAAAGAAACCGGGGTTTTAAGTTAAGAGAAATATTTGGCTTGTGACTCTTGTGTCGCCGGACAAAAGTTATTAACCAAGAGAAACTTTTAAGCTGTTGGGTTGTGCAAAATTTCCCTGAAAGATTACACCGCGTTGATTAGCCTGTAAGTGACGGAGAATTTTGTAGATGGCTTCAACTTCATCAGTAACACCCAACTTATCAGCAATTTCTGCCAATGAGAGGGCTGTTTTTTCTTTTTGCAGCAATCCTACTACTTTGGCTTGCAAATCCAAAATAGCCGCAGCCGCTTTTTTACCAGCTTCTACCCCTGGTTGATGGTAAGCGTTAATGTTGACCAAGCTAGCATAAAAACCCACAGCCCGTTCATACAAAGCAATTAGTGCGCCTACTGTCCTAGCGTTAACTTGGGGAATAGTCACAGTAATTGAGTCACGCTGATTCTCATACAGGGCTTGGCGAGTTCCTTGCAGAAATCCAGAGAGATAATCACCAGAAGTCACGCCAGGATCAATTTCTGGGGACGTGCCGTTGCGGTCTTCTAAAACTTCGATTAAGGTCGCAAAGAAATTAGGTACACCTTCACGTAACTGCTGTACATAAGCATGTTGATCGGTTGAACCTTTGTTACCATAAACAGCAATACCTTGATAAACAGTATTGCCATCTAAGTCTTTTTCTTTACCCAAGGATTCCATGACTAGCTGTTGCAAGTAGCGGCTGAACAACAGCAAACTGTCCTTGTAAGGTAGGACAACCATGTCCTTTTCGCCCTTACCGTTACCCGCAAAATACCAAGACAACGCCAGCAAGGCTGCTGGGTTCTTTTTCACATCAGAGACGCGGGTAGCATCATCCATTTCTTTTGCACCCTCTAGCATGGTGCGAATATCAATACCTTGCAAGACGGCGGGAACTAAGCCGACAGTAGACATTTCAGAGGTACGCCCACCTACCCAATCATACATGGGGAATCTAGCCAGCCAACCTTCAGCTTTCGCTAATTTATCCAGGTTACTATCAGCACTAGTAATAGCTACTGCATAGTGAGCAAACTCTAAATTTTGTCCAGCATAGGCTTTTTTGACTTCAATCATGCCATTACGAGGTTCTGGTGTACCTCCAGATTTGGAGATGACGAGTACCAAAGTACTGGAAAGATGATTTCTCAGTTGAGTCAAAACCCGATCAATACCGGCGGGATCAGTATTGTCGATAAAATGAATTTTTAGGGGTGGAAATTCAGGGGCGAGGGCTTCAGCAACAAATTGAGGCCCAAGGGCAGAACCACCTATACCAATAGAAATAATATCTGTAAAGCGGTTTGCTTTGGGGGGATGAATAGCACCTGTATGAACTTTTTCTGCAAAGGCTTCAACTTGTTCTAAGGTTTGCACAATTTCTTGTGTCAGTTCTGGCGTGGGGGCTAAATCTGGATTTCTCAGCCAGTAGTGTCCCACCATGCGGTTTTCGTCGGGATTGGCGATCGCGCCTTGCTCTAATTGAGCCATATCCGCAAACGCTTTGTCAAACTTCGGCTGCAACGACTTCACGAAGGCATCATCAAAACGCATCCGACTCACATCTAGATACAGTCCTAATCCCTCGTGGAAATATAACCAATCTTGGTATCGTTGCCAAAGTGCCTTCGCATCCATAGGGAAATCTCTAGTAAAAGTGTCCTTAAAATCAAGTGTAATGTAACGGTAGACCCATCCCTGCTTTGCCTTATACAGTTTTTAGTGTTGAGAAACTCTTGACCCTAAACATCTGGCATAGGTATGACGCGAAGAAATTTGACAATCTCTCCCCTAATTTCTATACCTACTAAGTAATTATCGATGGTAAACCTGTGAAAAATGCCCTCATCATCCAGCTGTCGCAGTTCTGGGAGAGAATGCAAATTCCACTTTTCAGCAAACTCGAAAAACACGAAATCGAATACTCGCTGATAGGCAGCTGATTCTAAACTTTTCAGGTCTACTAAGAAAGACCTAGCGTAGCGCATTTCCAGATTCACTGCGTTCACCTTAGTAGGGGTGTAGGGGTGTAAGGGTGTAGGGGTGTAAGGGTGTAGGGGTGTAAGGGTAAGATTTTTATACCAATACCCAGTCTCCAATCCCCAATCTCCAATCCCTAATCCTAAACAAACATCATCATTCTGACGGCTTCATCATGGGTTAAGATATCCCACGGTTGCTGCGATCGCTTGACTTGTTGTATTGCTTTTAGCATATAAAAATCACAGTGCAGCGCATGGATATCGCTCCAAACGCTTTCGAGTTCTTCGTCCCCTAACTGCTCAATTAAATGATGGATTCTAATTCTCAGCAAGTTCATCTATTCTTTACATTAACCGGAACACAACCATATTGTTCCCAAATATCTCCCACTGTTAACGGGGACTGGGGAGTGGGGATTGGGGTGTAGAAGTATAGAGGTAACAAATGAGATTTTACCCCAATTCCCAATGACAGCAGTTGCTACAAGTCGGGAAACCCGACGACACTTGCTACAAGTCGGGAAACCCGACGACACTTGCTGCAAGTCGGGCATTGCCCGCCCAACGCAGTGTCTCCCCAACGTAGTGTCTCCCCAATACCCAATGCCCAATGACTATTAACCAATGATTGAATATCTTATTTTTCTCGCCATTTCTACAGCAACCTTTGCCCTGTTTAGTCTAGGACTGAATTTACAGTGGGGTTTTACAGGATTAATTAATTTTGGTCATATCGCCTTTATGACCTTGGGTGCTTACACTACGGTGTTATTAAGTGTTAAAGGTGTACCTTTATTTTTATCAACCCTGATTGGAGCAGCGGTAGCAGCCTTATTAGGTTTCGTTATAGGTTTGGCAACTCTGCGCCTGCGTGAAGATTATTTAGCAATTGTCACAATTGGCACAGGTGAACTAATTCGCTTGGTGGTAAATAACCAAGAGTTACCTGTGGGTGATACTTGGGTATCTGGTGCGTTTGGTGTGCAGAGTTATCCTATACCTCTATCGACACAGCCAAATTTGTTGTTTCGTTTAGGGATGATTGGTGTCTTAACGCTGCTGTTAGTGATTACTATCTTTTCATTGTGGCGGTGGATTCGCATTGCTCAAAAGTCACGGACTGCTGATTCAGTTTACGGCATTGGTAACAAGCAAGAATTTACCTCGCGGTTGGTGGTGGGCAGTATCTTAGGCTTATTAGCAATAGCCATTTATATTTCAGGGGTGATCACACTCTATAACTACCTCCCGAAAGCGGGTTTAATGTTGTTATCGCTGTTGGTGTTAGCACTGGTATTTTGGCGGTTGGAATATTTAGTGCGATCGCCTTGGGGTAGAATTCTCAAAGCTATCCGCGAAGATGAAGAAATACCCAAAGCAATGGGTAAAAATGTGTTTTGGTACAAGTTACAATCCTTGATGTTAGGTGGTGCGATCGCAGGTGTTGCTGGTGCTTTCTTCGCTTGGCAAATCAGTGCTATTTACCCTGATAACTTCCAGCCACAGCTAACTTTTGACTCGTGGATTATGGTGATTTTGGGCGGTTCTGGGAATAATATCGGCACAATTTTAGGCGCAGTGATTTACTTTGCCTACGATGCTGTTACCCGCGAAGTTTTACCGAAAATTATTCCTTTAGATGAAGCACGTTTAGGTGCATTTCGGATCATGTTCATTGGTCTAATTTTAATGGTACTAATGATTTGGCGGCCTCAAGGTATCTTAGGGAAAAAGGAGGAACTCACCCTTGGTAAATAACCAATCATCCCCCCTTCCCTTACTCGCAGCTACTGGACTTTGTAAAAGTTTCGGTGGAATTAAAGCTGTGAGTGAAGCCCACATTGAAGTTGCTCAAGGCAGTATCACTGGCTTGATTGGCCCCAATGGCGCAGGTAAAACTACTTTATTTAACTTACTTTCCAACTTCATTCGTCCAGATAAGGGACGTGTGATTTTTGACGGCGAACCTATCCAAAACTTACAACCCCACCAAATTGCCCAACAGGGGTTAGTACGGACTTTCCAAGTAGCCCGTACACTCTCTCGGCTGTCAGTTTTAGAAAATATGCTACTAGCGGCGCAAAAACAAACAGGCGAAAATTTCTGGCAAGTGCAGTTACAGCCCCACGTAGTTGCTCAGGAAGAAAAGGAATTAAAAGCAAGAGCAATGACGGTGTTAGAGTCTGTGGGGTTAGCCCATAAAGCCTATGACTATGCTGGTGGATTGTCTGGTGGACAACGCAAGCTACTGGAAATGGGGAGAGCCTTAATGACTAATCCCAAGTTGATTTTATTGGATGAGCCAGCAGCTGGAGTCAATCCTAGATTAATTGATGATATATGCGATCGCATTATCAATTGGAATCGTCAAGACGGTATGACCTTTCTGATTATTGAACACAACATGGATGTGATTATGTCTTTATGCGATCGTGTTTGGGTATTAGCAGAAGGTAGGAACTTAGCTGATGGCACACCTGCACAAATTCAAAACAATCCCCAAGTTTTGGAAGCATACTTGGGGCAATAGGAGACTGGGTACTGGGAAAGCAGGGGGAGAACAACTAATGACTAATAACTAATGCTATTAACTATTGACTAATCTCCAATAAACCCCGTTTTCTCGCTGCATTAATTGGTAGCCAATTAACTCCCGTCTTAAGGTAGCGTAGTCAGGATGATAGGTTTTGAGTAAGTCGTTCACCTCACGTTCTGAATAGTGAACTCCTAATTCAAATTTATTGGCTAACCATTTGAGGATCACTAAACGCTTTTTGCGACTAGCAGGAATCTCTTTCAGACTTTGTACTATTCCTGTACTACTATGCTCTATCTCCAAGTAATTTTTTAAGACTTTGCTCTCCCAAGCTTCAGTATCCACATCCTCTATTAAAGAGGCTAATTGCTCGGTGGTGAAGATTTCCTTACTGATGCTTTGTAAGACTTCACTGTCTAACTGATATATGCGGCTGTTACCTTCTGGCCGCATTGTGACCAAATTTAACTCTCTTAGCTTTGCCAAATGATGGGAAACTGTCGGCTCTTTGAGTTGCATTAGTGCTGCCAATTCTTCAACACTGCACTCTTGATTAGCTAAGATTCCTAAAATCTTTAATCGGCTTTCATCAGCCAACGCTTTGAAAAACTGTAGCAGGGTTTGAAATTGTTCTTTGTTCATAATTTGTTATACTTAATTCGACCCCAATCTAATTAGAGGTAGATCGAATCACTGATGCTGTAATCTTCGTGTTGCAGCACAATCTCTGCTTTGGTGAATTTTGAATTAATGTTAATTTTGCGATTCGTTGTGAAAAAAGTTGAGTTTTCTTAAGTAGTTCTTCACATTTCGCTATGTTCAGATCCTCATCCCGTCGAAAGAAGCAGAAAGCAGGTATGCTCAAACCAGGTACTTCGCTGGTACAGGCAGCTAGACTTTTAGGCGTAGACCAAAGTACCCTTTACATGGCTCTACAAAAAGGACAGATTCCCACTCACAAAAGAAATGGACGCACTGTAGTTAGTCAAGGTGCGCTGTTAGATTATCAAGCAAGAACTAGACATCTCTCATAGTTCTTTGTAGGTAAATCAAACAAAAATCTTGATGAGAGCGCGCAGCTAGTTTGTGCGCTCTCACAGATTTAACAAATACGTAGTAAATCTCACAGTATAGAACTGTATTTTATAATTGGGTGAATTAAGTATTTCTTATGACTTAAACCACAGAGAGTATATGAAATTCTCCTTTTTGAGAGCAGTTATCACAACAGGTGCGATCGCTATTGGTGCAGTTAGCATCTTACAGCAGCCAGGTTGGACACAACATACTAGAGGTTTTTACTGTGACACGTCCACAGGCAACCCGATCACAATGTATCGTAATTCTAGCGGTGGTCGAGAACCTTGGATTCGCTGGACTTCTAATTTTTTTCAAAACAGTGGTTACGACATATGGACTAGATGCAGAGAAGTCAGTAGTCGCTTGGAAATTTACCGTCAACAAAAGAGGCTAAGATTTATTACTGTAGGTATCATGAACCGTCAGCGTGTAGTTTGTACCGCTAGTAAAATCAACGGTCGCTGTGAAAGACTCATTTTTACACTGAAGCCAGGACAAGATGCGATCGCCACACTGGACAATCTCCTAGCTTGGCGCGAAGGTCAAACGGAAACACCTTCACTGTATGAAAGTGCTTCAAGTCCTTATATTGATGTCAGTAGCCACTTAGAGAGTGATACGACACCAGTGGTATCTCCTAGTAATTCCCAACCTGAACCACAAACACCTGCTTCCAATACAACTAGGGAATTGTAAATTTAGAGCAAATTTAAACTATTCAGAAATTCTGTATGTTCTGGAGAGTTTAATCCTGCTTGTAACACTGCTAAAACCTTCACCATATCCCCTGTTAGCAATGCTGCAACCGCTAACCATAGTCCCGGCATAACTTGAGAGCGAATAATTCCATCTGCATCAGATCTTAGAGGTACATATTCACCTTCATGTAGCGAGAACCAGTGCAATTGGTTTTCTAAAACCTGCCACACAATGTATTCTTTCACACCATTGCGTCGGTAAGCCTTTTTTTTGTCATGCAAATCATAGGCGGCACTACTAGCGGCAACTTCAGCAATTAATTCTGGTGCGCCTGCAATATAGTCATCGGTGGTGAATCGGCATTGTCCCCCCCGATCAGGTTCAATAAATAATACACCATCTGGTTGTGGTTCATTGTCTTGATCTAAGAGTATCGTGGGTTCAATTCCCACCATGATGCCGGGAGTAGCAATTTGATAATTTCCCAACCAAATCACCAATTTACTATGTGGTTCTGCATGACCTTGAAAACGTAAAGGGGATGCCACGTAAACTACTCCTTCAATTAATTCGGCTTTGTTGACATCGGGACTGGCTGCATAACGCCTCTCAAATTCGTGACGTGATAAGCGATCGCCGTTTTCTAAAGGAGGTATCTGATTACTACGTGGCTGTTGTGTCACCATCGTTGGGGGTGTGGGGGTGTGGGGGTGTAGGGGTGTAGGGGTGTAAGGGTGTAAGGGAGTTTAATCAGCCAACTGTCAACTGTCAACTGTCAACTGTCAACCGCTATAAATCTTCCCCCTATACCCTCGTACCCCTACACCCCTAATTTAACTAAACTGCTCACCTACATCTAAATTGAATAGCATTTGTAGGGTTTGCATACAGCGTCTTCTGGCTTCCACATCTTGCTGCGCTCGCAATTGCACCATCGGATCATGTAAAATTTTATTAACAATTCCTCTTGTTAAAGCTTCTATGACTTCTTGATGCTTGTCGCCAAATTCCGAACCTAGTCTTGATAAAGCTTTTTCTAATTCTTGTTCACGGATAGTTTCAATTTTGTTCCGTAGAGAACTGATTGTTGAGACAGTTTCAAGACTGCGCCACCAAATATCAAAAGCATCAACTTCTTCTTCTAATAGCCGTTCTGCTTCTTGAGCCATTTTTCTACGGCTTTCATAATTTTGGGCTACAACAGCCTTGAGATCATCCACGTTAAATGCGTGTACATGGGACAGATCATTTACATCTGTATGGACGTTACGTGGTACGGAAATATCAAATAACATTAGAGGTTGGTTAGGAGCTAAAACCATCTCTAATTTAGCTTTATCAAGAATTGGATCAGTTGCAGATGTGCTAGTAAATACTATGTCACTCTCGGCAATTACTTGCATCATTTCTGCGAGCAAGTGTGTGCGAATGGGCTGGTCAGAAAACTGCTTTGCTAATTCTTGAGCGCGATCGCGGGAGCGATTCACAATACTGATCTGCGTAGCACCTTTAGAAATCAGGTGTTGGACTAATAGCCGTGACATTTTGCCAGCACCAAGAATTGCCACGCGACAGGCTGCTAAATTATCTACTTTGATTTGTGCTAGTTCTACAGCTGCCGAACTAATAGAAACTGCGCCTGTACCGATGCTAGTCTCTGTCCTGACACGCTTACCTGCGGTAATTGCTTGTTTAAATAATCGATTCAAAATTGTTTTTATACCGTTATATTGCTGTCCCAGTTTGTGAGTATTTTTCACCTGAGCCAGAATTTGTCCTTCGCCTAAGACTAAGCTGTCTAAGCCAGCTGCTACGCGCATAACGTGCATGACTGCGTCTTCATGGAGAAGCACGAATAAATGTTGTCGCAAAGAATTTACAGGTAATTTGCTGTGTTCAGAAAGAAACTGAGTAACTTCTCTGATCCCGTGATCTGTTTCCGCGGCCACAATGTAAATTTCTAAGCGGTTACAAGTACTGAGGATAGCAACTTCATCAATGTGGGGATAGCTGGAGAGATGAGCGATCGCACTTTCTGTTTGTGGTTCTGGAATACTCAGCTTTTCCCGAATTTCAACTGGGGCTGTTTTATGGCTTAACCCCACCACTGCAATATTCATTTCTTATCAGTAATTTAGTAATGAGTTATTAATTTCGGGGTAACGGGGATTGGGCAGAAAAAAGGCAAAAGTAAAAAGATTATTTGCTTTTGCCTTTTGCCTTGTAACTTTTACCTTTTTACTTTCCAGCCCCCAGTCCTCAGTCCCTAATTCTTAGTGCAGTTGTACAATTTTGGGCTGCTCAAACATATGAATAGTATCCACAAACCGAGCAGTTTTGGATTGACTGGAAATAACCAGACTTTGAGTTCTTGCGCCGCCGTGGAAGAAGCGTACACCTTGCATGAGGTTGCCAGAGGTAATACCGCAAGCTGCGAACAGTACGGTTTCTCCAGAGGCTAGTTCATGAGCATCATAGACCTTATCGGGGTCAGTGATTCCCATAGACTGCAAACGCTCAATATTGGCTTGTTTACTTTCACCAATTAAACCTGTCTTCACTACTTCTGGATCGTAGATCAGTTGACCTTGGAAGTGTCCACCCAAAGCACGCATAGCGGCTGCGGAAATCACACCTTCAGGTGCAGCACCAATACCCATCAACGCATGGATATTAGTACCAGCAAAACCACAAGATATCGCAGCACCCACGTCACCGTCGGAAATTAGCTGTACTCTTGCTCCGGCTGAACGGATTTCTTTGATCAAGTCGTTATGGCGATCGCGCTTCATGACTACTACTACCAGTTCGTCAATAGCACGGTCTAGACACTCGGCAAGAATTTTGAGGTTTTCTGTAGCTGAGTTATTGATGTCTACTTTACCTTTAGCTGCTGGAGGTGCTGCCAATTTCTTCATGTAAAAGTCAGGTGCTGCAAATAAGCCACCTTTCTCCGAAATCGCCAGTACTGCCATTGAGCCAGGTTGTCCATAGGCTACCAAGTTTGTACCTTCACAGGGGTCAACCGCAATATCAATTTCGACTAATTCATCAGGGTTACAGAATGTTTTGGCATCTTCACGAGTACAAATACCAACTTCTTCCCCGATATACAGCATGGGAGCGTCGTCGCGTTCCCCTTCGCCAATCACGATGCGACCGCGCATATAAATTTTGTTCATGCGCTCCCGCATTGCTTCCACTGCTACTTGGTCAGCAGTATTCTTTTCGCCCTTACCCATCCACTTCGCAGATGCGATCGCGGCTTGTTCGACTACCTCAATAATTTCTAATCCAAGTGTATTTTCCACAGAGTCGCCCTCTCAACTGCTTGACTATTGCGTCTTTTTATCTGGCCATTTCAGTTCTTAAGTCTACCAAAGGGCGGATACCTGTGGAAAATAGTATCCACTCGCATATGTGTTAAGTTTTGCTGCTAATGATGTATTTCAGGTATGAGGATAGCAAGTGCTAATTCCCACCAGATATAGGTTCACCCGTAGGATGACAGATGATTTGCACTTGTCAATTGCCTCGCACATTGCAGATTTTCTCGATAAAAATATTATTTTTACGAAAATGCGATCGCGTTCTGCCCAAGTAGACAACCAGCCTAAAAAAATTCTGAAAATTCACCTTGAGTAGTAAAACAAACATTAGTAGCTCATTTATAATTCTCGAACAACCTTTCAGATAAAAACTATGTTTGACTTTCTTAATCCCCTACTTGGTCGCCATCCAGAACGCATCAAAGCCAATGTCGAGATCTACACTTGGCAAACTTGCCCTTACTGCATTAGAGCCAAGCTATTACTGTGGTGGAAAGGTGTAAATTTCACTGAGTACAAAATCGATGGTGACGAAGCCGCAAGAGCAAAAATGGCAGAAAGAGCCAATGGTCGCCGCACAGTCCCGCAAATTTTCATCAATAACCAACACATCGGCGGCTGTGATGACCTTTATGAGTTAGATACCAAAGGCCAACTTGATCCACTGTTAGTAGAGTCAGTAGTTAGTAGTCAACAGTCAACCGTCAATAGTTAGCCTCCCCTACTTTCCTAATTCCCATTACTTGGCAATTTTCTAATTTTGAATTTTGAATTCCCGATTCACGTAGTGTCTCCAACAGAAGGGGTTAACTACCCCGAATATTTCATGTACCGCCACTGTATGAGCAAAGCCTTAGAGCTAGCACAGGTCGCAGGTGATGCGGGAGAAGTCCCGGTTGGGGCTGTAATTGCCGATGCTGAAGGTAATTTGATTGCTGAAGGTGAAAATAGAAAAGAGCGCGATCAAGACCCTACAGCCCATGCAGAAATTATTGCTTTGCGTTCAGCTACTAAAAATTTACAAACTTGGCGACTTCATGGTTGTACCTTGTATGTCACCTTAGAACCTTGTCCTATGTGTGCAGGCGCGATCTTGCAATCGCGCCTAGACAGGCTTGTCTATGGAGTGGACGATACCAAAACTGGAGCAATTCGCACTGTCTTGAACATTCCTGATAGTGCTGCATCTAATCATCACTTAATAGTTATCGGAGGTATTCTAGAATCAGCCTGTCGGCAGCAATTACAAAATTGGTTTGCGACAAAGCGACATCAAAAACAATGACAGACAGAGACAAAACTGTCCAGGTGTGATCACACAAATTCAGGAAGAAAATTTACGGTGTAACTACATTAAATTAATTTTTCACCGAATCTTACCAGTTAATTTGCAGCTACCCACATGATGGAATTTTACTCTGCGTCTGATAACTGCTCCATACAAACTAAGAAAAACACCGCAAATTCCCAATTAGCTGTTAGTGAGGGTAATATTTCGCCTTTATTAACTCCTATGGCTTATTTTCTAGGACATCATTTGCTCCTACCACTCTTTTTTGGACAAATTCAAATCACGGGACGAGAAAATATCCCCAAAACTGGCCCTGTAATTTTAGCTCCCACCCATCGCGCTCGTTGGGACTCATTACTACTAGCCTACGCCGCAGGTCGTTATGTTACAGGTAGAGACTTACAATTCATGGTGACAATTGATGAATGTCAAGGGCTACAAGGTTGGTTTGTGCGTCGTATGGGTGGATTCCCTGTAGATACTCAGCAACCCGCTATTTCTACTCTCCGTCATGCAGTGGAAGTGCTACAGCGAGGACAAATGTTAGTCATTTATCCCGAAGGTAATATATTTCGTGACGGTAAAGTCCACACTTTAAAGCCAGGGATTTCCCGTCTAGCTTTGAGTGCAGAATCGTATCATTCAGGATTAGGTGTAAAAATTATACCTATTGGGATTAACTACAGCGAACCTTACCCAAGTTGGGGTGCAGATGTCAGCATCAACATTGGCCCAGCAATTAATGTCAAAAATTATACTAATGGCAAAATTAAACAAAATGCCAAGCATCTCACAGAGGATTTAACCAGATCACTACAAAATTTAAGCAGTCAAGAATTAGCTGTGAGTCATCACGCTTTTGCAGAGATTCCTAATTCTTAATAAGCAAAAAAATGCTGACTGTTGACTAATGACTAATTAGCTCGGCGTAAATTATAGATAGTTAGTATAAGGCAAAAAGCATAAGGGAAAATAGTTTAAGCCTATTTCATGTTGATGGACATAGTTTGCTTTTTCCTCATTGTTTTACTTAAATCCCTAAACTTAATTCCCAACTAATGAGTTTACCGACATCTTGGGGTACGTAATCTATCAGCCATAACTGCCAACTACCTTTAGCAGACTGAGAGAGTAACTGTTTCAGCAAAGGATGCGATCGCAGGGTATAAGTTGTTTTTAATGCGGTTCGACATCCTAAAGTACGGTTTTGCAGTAGTACCTGCTGATTATTGGGAGCAATTAAGTAAATTTCTAAATCACCTAGAAAATCATGGGTGAGATTGACTGAAACTTGAATATCTTTAACTGTACTCGCTTCAGAAATTGCGATCGCACTCTTCACCCCTTGTGGATTCCCATCAGGAATCTCTACTGGGCTAGAATTACTCACCTGAATTTGCTTACTTGCAGTGGATGTATTACCAGGTCGCATTTGTAAAGCAGCTTGCACAGCCTTAGCCGCATTCACCTTACCATAACCAAACCACTGAGAATGACCATTGGCATCGTAAGTCCCTCCATATAACCCTAATTGTGGGTCAGAATCAGAGTCTACAATTTTATCTGCCGTTGTTTCTAAGATGCGTTTAACTTGCTGTGCCGTCAAATCAGGATTAACTGATAACACCAAAGCCGCTACTCCTGCAACTACAGGAGTAGCACTGGAAGTTCCACCAAAATTGGTAGTAAAGTTACCCACATCGTAACCGGCTGCGCCTATCTGGTCAGTTGTCAACATTCCTAAGCCAGTCAGGGAAGAGTTGATTGTAGGTTGAGTTAACAAAAAACCCTTCTCCGGAAATGACATTCCTGGCGGCGCATTGTTACTGGGAGCGCACACGGAAATATTAGTCCCCCAATTACTGTAGGCAGCTTTTTTACTCATACTGGTCGATGCTGAAACAGTAATCACATCAGGATGGACAGCAAAGCCTCCCAACCAATCTGTCAGACCTTGTAAAACATTGTTTGGCCAATTCTGCTCATAGACAGTACCACTTACTGGCCGATTAGCATTACCAGCTGCAAATAAAACTACACAACCTTTCCCATTACGTCCTTGTATTACAGCCCTAGTAATAGCTGCCTTTTGGCGCAAAGATAGTGGGAAGTAAACCGCCGAAGCTCCCCAACTACAAGAAATCACGCTAGCTCCCTTGTCAATTGCCCAGTTAAATATCTGTTCAATTGATTCATCATCTAAAAACCCAGTTGTACGGATAGGCATCAAAGCACAACCAGGAGCGACTCCCACAATTCCTGTACCATTTTCTTCAGCCACAGCTAATCCTGCACAGGCTGTACCGTGACTGCTGCCTTTCCCATCTGGTAAAGGTAAAAAGTCATTTTCCCTTAAATCTCTGGGCGCAACCACCTTCCCACTACCTTGAAAGTCTGGGTGATTTAAGTCAAAAGAATCATCAACTACGGCCACAACCACAGACCGCACCCCACGCGTCACATCCCAAGCTGGTTCGACAGCAATATGAGACCCCAGAGATAATTCATTACCGCCATTATGCTTGAGATACCATTGCTGACTATACATTGTGTCACGGGGTTGGTAATGCGGCTCGCTTTCGATTAACACATTGGCTTCAGCCGCTAACACCTCTGGCATTGTTTGTAATTGGTTGGCAATTTTGACAGGATTTTCTGTAGCTTGTTTGCTCACCAAAAACACAAACGCATTGGGTAATCCGAGTATGGGTTTGTCTTGGACTAACTGGAATTGCGAAGCGATGAGATTAATTTTGACGGTATCTACGCCATCAGCAAACTGAATGGTGATTTGATCAGCCAGATAAACAAAAGTTTCAGGATTGTTTTGGACTGTGTAGGCATGGCTAGCAAAAACTACATTTTCGTCACTACGTGCTTGAGCGATCGCTGCCTCTATTTGCTCTGCTGTAGTTTGAAATAGTTCTAATTTGGCTTGGGTAATACTGCGCTGCCAAATAGCCCAACTAACCTGAGATAATTGTTGCACAGGAAAGTCGGTGACAAAACGGACGGTGAAGCGGTCTAAAGCTTTCGCAAGGATTAATTCTTCACCTCCCCGTTGGAGAACTAATCCCATACTGCTTGTTGGTTCACCTGTGGTTGCAAAATCAGAGGATGGATGGCGTTGAATACCGGAATTATCGTTCATAGGGGCGATTGTGGTTGATGCAGGAGGAATGGGAACTCTGTGAAACCGATTTTCAGTCTAAATCAAAGAAACTCCGTACTTAGCTGCGTTTTGTTAAAAACGAAAACAGAGTTAAGATACCCGAAGTTTACCTACCTTGTTCGATTTCTTAATAGTTGTTGCACAAATTGACCCCATGAAAGTTGCTGCTCCTGCTTCTTTAATTCGTTTGACTACCCTAGCGGTGTTAGCAACCCTAGGTCTGCTTGCACCCGCTCATGCTCAGAATCAATTACAGCCTATTGATCCCAATAGCCCCAAAAACCTACGTCCTACAGCTCAAAATAATAGCCTCTTGAGCATTGAGGGTGGCGATCGCTTGATGAAAGAGGCAGAGCAAGCTGTAGCTGCCCAAAACTACGCCCAAGCCGCTAAAAAACTCCAAGAAGCCCGTCAAGTTTATAATCAGCTATCAAATTTTTATCAAGAGTTAAACTCTAGCTTTTCTGGCATAGACATTCGCGTCTCTGATTCCCAGCGTCAAAAAGCCCTACTAACAGCACAAAAGCGTGATGAAGCTACCTATCAACTAGCACTAGTACATCGCGCCCAAAATCAACCAGAACTTGCCGTACCTTTATTAGTGCAAATTATTAAAAGCCAAAATCCCACACGCGAACTAGGTAAAAAAGCCTATCAACAATTGTTTGAATTGGGTTTTGTTGATGCGCCCTATCCCCGACAAGGTGGCAATTCTTCTTCATCCCAAAAGTAAAAAGTAGTGAGAGTAGGGGAAGAAAAATAAAGTACCAAATGACGGCAGTTGCTCCTCTTGGGGAGAAGTCAGAGTGGAGGAAACCTCCGCTCTGAACTTCGAGGGAGACCCCTGCGTACCCGTCACTGCCTCCCCAATGACGACACTTGCTACAACGCAACGCAGTGTCTCCCCAACGCACTGCCCCCCAATTCCCAATTCCCTATCAACCCATAGACTCCCGCCAATGCAGGGGGAGAAAAAAACCAATACCGTAATTGAACTGCCACAACCGCAATTTGGCAGAGTGAATACCTCTATATCTGTTAATAATAGAAAAGTAGGTTTTTCAGGAATTGCGATGATTACTCCGCAGCAAGTTGAAGCAATGATCAAAGCGGAAATGCCAGATGCCCAAGTTCAGGTGCAAGACTTGACCGGTGGTGGCGACCACTATCAGGTGACAGTAGTTTCATCGCAGTTTGCGGGTAAAGGACTGGTGCAGCAGCATCAGTTAGTTTATGGTGCTTTGCGCCAAGCTATGTCAACTGAAGCTATTCACGCCTTGGCATTAAAAACATATACTCCGGAAGCTTGGCAAACAACTGCTTCCTAAAGTAATTAATCAATAGTCTACAGTCAATAGTCCATAGTCAATAGTAACAAGTCAATCATAGACGCTCTTACCGCTTGTTGTTAAATCTCAAGAGAATTTAAACTCTCTAATAAACACTAGATCAAACAGCAATAGCATAATAACTAAAAAGCTAATGACTCATGACTCATGACTAATGGTTAATAACTCTTAACAATCAACAAGAATTAGGGAACGAAAAGACCATGACACCAGAAATTAAAGAAAAAATTGACAACTTGGTAAACCAAAATAAAATTTTAGTTTTTATGAAGGGAACTAAGCTAATGCCCCAATGCGGTTTTTCTAACAACGTTGTGCAGATTCTCAATACCCTGGGTGTTCCCTTTGAAACCATTAACGTTTTAGATGATTACGAAATCCGTCAGGGTATTAAAGAATACTCTAACTGGCCTACAATTCCTCAAGTCTATGTTGATGGTCAGTTCGTTGGCGGCTCTGACATTTTGATCGAGCTATACCAAAAAGGGGAATTACAGCAAATGGTGGAAGTAGCATTAGCTTCTTAATCCCTTTGGCAAAAGAGCAGAAAACGGGTTCAGCCCGTTTCTAACCTAGTTGAAAGAAACACAATACCCAACAATAATCAAATTTGTTGGACATAATTGCCTAAACTTGACGTACACATACTTACGTCTTTAATTTATCTAAATTTGATTTAAGACCCCTCAGCTATTGAGGGGTTGATTTTCGTAATTACAGGATTCCCAAAGTTATCATGAATATAGGTGTTGATCTTTGCAGATAATATGCTATAATTACCTGCGTTGCTTTATAGCCACTATGAATAGCCTCTGAGTAGGTATTAGTAATAATCATGCTGTGGCTGGGGTTGTGTCATCACAAAGTTTGACGCATCATACAAGTAACGACTGGCTTCTTCCTCTAAACGGTGAATCAGAAACGGTTCAATAACGTTACCATTTCGCAGTGCGGCTAGATAGCCATCCAAATACATCCGCATATCATCCGAGCGATACCCGCGATTCCATAACTCGACGAAGGCGTCGGTAATTTTTTGGTAATGGCGGATGGTTTGTGTGTCTTGGAGCATAACTGCTGTATTGATCTCTTTGGAATGAGAATTTTAATTGATTCCGACTAAAAAGTGAAGGGGCATTTCTTCTGGCTCTGCTCTCAAAAGCTCTGATATCTAATGCTGGCAATGCCTCCAGCAACTACAACATAGTTACATCCTATTCCAGAAAAAATCAATTAGATTATCTCATCAGCTATTTTTATAGTTTTTGAAGATAGTAGTCTAGTTTTAAAAAGTGTACGAGACTCACAAAGATGTAGGGTAAAGAGGGATTTTCATTATATTGGTCGCGGGTTTTCCTGTGAGTAGTTGACTGGAATGGTTAATTACAAGCTTAAACAGGCATAAATTTATCTAGAAAAAATTTAGCGCAGACTAAATGATTGTTAGCTTGCTTTTTGCTCATTTGTGATTTTTTAGACTGCTGTTCTAACCTAAATAGCAAATAGGATACTAACCAGGAAAATTTTTAATAATCATAACAAAAATTTAAGAAGATTACTAATTTATCTCTGGAACAGCCAGAAAATAAACATCTGGCCAATTTTTGTATTGAGGAAATATAAAGGTAATTATTAATGAAGTAACAAAGACTACAAAACCTTGAGCATGGGCTTGTTACTTTGAAATTCATCAGACGCTAAGGGGTCTTGCCGCCGTGGGTTCGGTTTGTATTGAAATCGTTGAGGGGAATCCCCATCTGAGGTCGTTGCTTGGTTGGCACTTGCAACAATTGGAATATAGAGTTCATCAAGCCGCTAGCATTTATCAAGCTAGGGAAGCTTTTTTAAGCCATCAACCAACTTTGGTTATCCTAGATGCAGATTTGCCGGATGGAGACGGTATTGAGTTTTGTCGGTGGTTGCATCGTCAGCAACAGCCGCTCATCTTGATGCTATCTGCTCGTAGCAATGAAGCTGATGTGGTTGCAGGCTTAAAAGCTGGAGCTGATGATTACTTGAGTAAACCTTTTGGAATGCAAGAGTTTTTGGCTAGGGTAGAGGCGTTAATTCGTCGTAAGCGCACACCAACTGCACCTGCTTATTTGGATTATGGTACTTTGCAAATTGACTTAGTGCAGCGTCGTGTCCGATTCCAAGGGGAGTTTATTGACCTCACCCCCCAGGAATTTAGTTTGCTGTACGTTTTGGCACAAGCTGGAGGAGTACCTTTAAGTCGGTCTGAGTTGTTGCGTCGTGCTTGGCCTGATGCTATTGACAACCCGCGTACCATTGATACTCATGTGTTATCGTTACGCAAAAAAGTTGAACTTGATCCCCGTCAACCGAGTTTGATCCAAACTATTCGGAATGTGGGATACAGATTTAACATGGAAATTTTGAATGCTAATCTTCCCCAAACACAAACTAAGTTACCAAAGGAGAGATTTAGTAATCAACGCTCAACGCTGAGTGGGCAAATGTCATAGTTCTCAGAATCCCAAGACAATGAAAACTGCCAATTTCAGTGGTATTAACTCCATTCTTCACTGATTTGAGCTTCAGTGTGCAGTAACCTTTCTCTTAAATTAACCCAGTCGATATGAGAGGCTGTTTGATCAGATAACAAACTTCCTTGCTGTAGATTTAACAACCGGGTGCAAAATATCTGGGTTAAATCTAATTGATTGTTAACCATCAAAATTGTAGTTTGATGAGTTTGATTGAGTTTAATTAAAACTTGCATTAGATGGGTAGCTTTGCCAATATCCAAACTGGAGGTTGGTTCATCTAAGAGTAAAATTGGCGGTTGAATGACTAAAGCACGCGCAACTGCTACTAGCTGTCTTTGTCCAACCGAAAGTTGTAGTTCAGTGCGTCCTAACCAATCATTCGGAATTTCCAGTTGTTCTACCCAATGATTTACTCGTTCCTGAATTGTCTGTTTCGGTAATTTTTGTAAAACTAAAGGATAAGCCAAGGCTTGCTGGACTGTCATTCCTAATAGCCTTGGCTCTTGTAGCACCAGTGTCGCCATCTGGCGCAGTTTGATAATCGGAATTTGGCGATAATCTTGATTATTTAGATAAATCTTGCCGCTAGTAGGTTCACTCAAACGATTAATCAGACGTAATAGTGAAGTTTTTCCAGAACCAAAGGGGCCAACAATCGCTAAACGTTCTCCACTCGTCACAGCAAAGGAAATATCCTGCAATATTGGGTATCCCTGAAGCTGAGTTTTCAGCTTGGCAAAAAGATTCACTTGTTCTAGGTGTAGTTGGGGTTGCATTAGGGGTGTAGGGGTTTAGGGGTGTAAGGGTGTAGGGGGTAGGACAGGAATTTTCTTCCCAATCCCCACTCCCCAGTCCCCAATCCCATCTCTAAATAGCTAAGGCTGTGGTGATAGTCCAGCCATCAATCAACAATAACAGCACTGTACATCCTAATAAAATCAAATACATCCACGGTTGCGCTAAAGGGCGAACATCTGTGGTGTCTATACCCGTTTTAGCTTGCACTATATTGACTAAACGAGCAAATCCGGCCACCCGCATCGGTAGTAGATAAGCTTTGCCATCTTGAGTGAGAAAATAATAAACCAACCCACCTTGACCGGTAGAGCGTGGTTTAAGCTGTTTTATCTCTGACCAAGGTAAAGACCAACCTTTACGCCAGATGCGAGAAACCCAACCTGGGTAAGCTACTTGAATTGTTTGATCATCTATAATTACTCTTTCTGTTAATACTGCATATAAACCCAGAAAGCCAATACAAATTCCCACCCATAACAAAGCAGGAGGGGTAGGCGCGGCCGTCGCTTGGGCTAAAAACGGTAATGGTAAAGTAAGTGCGAGATAAAGACTTAAGAGTGTAATCCGAATTAGGGGAGATAAACGGAAAATAGATGCTGAAGTTTTAGTTGAGTTGACTGTCACGGCTCAATTATCAATACATGGGCGTTTAAATCCAGTCTAACTGCTATTGAGCATGGGGCTAAAATGAGCCATTACGGTGGACAGGTTTATCGGCATAAAGCAAATGACGTTAGCGACGCTCCTACAGTCACCTGTTGGCGTAGCCTCTCGTAGATAAGGGCAAAAGTAAAAAGGAAAAAGACAAAAGAAAATTACTAATTCAAGGTAAATATTTTTGCACCACGCTCCAACCAGTGAGCGATACCCAAGTAAAACCAAAAAATAAAATAATATTCACACTAATATGTAAAGTTCTAGCCCAAGATCTACGGCTACTAATTTGTGTTGCACTAAATGCTGATATTAAAACTAATCCTACTACTGCTAATCCAGCCCATAAGTGTGAAGAATGTCCTAATGAGCCGAAGTGGCCTAAAGTGCCAACTATACCAATAGCTAACAGTAACAGCACTAAACTAACCATGCTGATGCCCATTGTATAGTGGAGCGATCGCCACAACCGAAGTGTACCCCAACTGCTTAACACAAAATGAGGAACATCTTGATGATTTTTCACACGCCACATCCAAAAGCCTGTAACTGCTAATAGTAAATAAGCTAGTGTCGATAATCCCATCGACCAAGCAGCTATTTTCCACAACCAGAGAAAAGACGGTAGGTGCATAAGGTTTATTTTAGGGGTGACAGGTGATAGGTGAGTCGGTGCAGTCTTGGGGAGGCAGTCTTTTGGGCGACTTTGCCGACTTGAAGGAACTGCCGTGGTTGCCGCCATGTAGCTTGTGTCCCTGGCGGGGTGCAACCGACGTTAGCGACGCAGGAGCATTACCCGTTGGCACAGCCTCTCGTAGAGAAGGGTGACAGATGACAAGGTCGATTTTATCCCAATAGCCCAATGACCAATGACTGAAAATAAAAAGGCTGCTGAATTCAGCAACCTTTTAAGGTTTAAAATTATTTTTTTTATCAATTGATACTTAACCGGAAACTGTTAAAGGTTTTGTTGTATCACTAGATTTTGTATTATTTGACTGAACAATTGCTTTGGTACTAATAGGGTCTGCACCGACTGAGTTTGTATCTAATTCACTATTGCTATGTTCGATGATTGCTAGGCGATCGCACGGAATTGTATCTGATAAAATCGCACTTGCCATCATACCTGTATGAATCTCCATCTGAGCTTCTAAGGGAGCTTCAAACACGAGGCGTTGTCCAGGAAAAACCACCCTTTCAAAATACCAATTGGGAATATTGGAGATGCGGGCTACCTGAATTTTGCTCGTGGCATTAACGTAGCAGCAGAGAACTTTCCCCAATTGCTCAGGTGGTAGAGGATCTAATATTTGAGCCATAACTGCCGAGGAGCTTTACGCCACAATTTTACATTACACCAGCAAAATTAACATCGGCTGATCCCTATATGCTGTAACTCCGACTACCAACTGAAATTTTCTACGCTATTTCTATCTAAAGTTATGTTCAAGTTATGAATTTTTAATAAAAAAATATACAAACTATAAAATTATACATTATAAAATAATTTTTATTGATTTTTCATCTAATTAATTAAGTAATCACATCAAATAACTCAATGTTCAGCGCAGTAATTTGTATGTTGATTGTAAGTAATTTTTGGTTTCATCTTTCCTAGGGTATGGCAATAGGGATCATTGCTTATAGGATTGATACTCTCCGTAGTTCAAGATTGCGCATTAGATTTCATTTACATTGCTCAAATCATCAGGTATTCCAACAACTTTCTTATAAACTCTAATGTTATGGTAAAGATATATGAAAATTTTCTTCATAAAACCTGACTCATACTCTGCAATACTAAGCAAATCTAAATATCAATAATCTGCTTAAATGTCAAGTATGATTGTCAATCCTGTGCTAAACCAATCAGCACATAAAAAATTGATAGTTTCTTGGACTTTCCCCAAAAACCGGCAAAATGATGGAAAATCGAATTCTGTATGTTCGCCTTCCTTGTAACCCTATATTTCCCATAGGGGTTGTTTACTTAAGTGATCATGTCCACAAGGTTTTTGCCCACATCGAACAACGAATTTTTGATTTGGGAACAGTTCCACCTTTAGACTATGCTTCCGCCTTAGATCGTTGTATTGATGAATTTCAGCCCACACTACTAGTCTTTTCTTGGCGGGATATTCAAATTTATGCGCCAGTAGGTGGTCGTGGTGGCAATCCGCTACAAAATGCTTTTGAATTTTACTACGCGAAGAACCCCTTCATTAAACTGCGTGGGGCATTGGGCGGTTTGCGAATTTTCATTGCTTACTATGTAGAGTTGTGGCGCAACCTAGGACTAATTAAACGTGGCTTAAAACGTGCTAGGAAATATTATCCTGAAGCCCGTGCAGTTGTGGGTGGTGGTGCAGTCAGCGTATTTTACGAACAGCTAGGTAAAAGCCTATACCCAGGAACAATTATTTCTGTAGGTGAAGGGGAAACCTTGATAGAAAAATTGCTCAGTGGTCAAGAGTTTCGAGATGAACGTTGTTACGTAGTAGGGGAAGCTAAACCCCGACAAAGACTAATTCACGAACAACCTACTCCTCTAGAAAAAACTGCTTGTAATTATGATTATATAGAAACCATTTGGCCAGAGTTTAATTATTACCTGCAAGAACAAGATTTTTATATAGGTGTACAAACTAAACGGGGCTGTCCGCACAACTGCTGTTATTGCGTTTACACTGTTGTGGAGGGTAAACAGGTAAGAATTAACCCAGCCGATGAAGTGGTGGCAGAAATGCGCCAACTATATAATCGTGGTGTTCGTAATTTCTGGTTTACTGATGCCCAGTTTATTCCTGCACGGCGATTTATCGATGATGCTGTAGAACTCCTGCAAAAAATCGTTGATTCTGGCATGAGTGATATTCATTGGGCAGCATACATTAGAGCCGACAACCTCACACCAGAATTGTGTGAATTGATGGCTAAGACGGGGATGAATTACTTTGAAATCGGGATTACTAGTGGTTCTCAAGAACTCGTGCGGAAAATGCGAATGGGCTACAATCTGCGAACTGTTCTGCAAAACTGTCGTGATTTAAAAACGGCTGGTTTTAATGATTTAGTTTCTGTGAACTACTCCTTTAATGTGATTGATGAGCGTCCCGAAACCATTCGCCAAACTATTGCTTACCACCGCGAACTAGAAAAGATATTTGGTGCAGATAAAGTTGAACCAGCTATCTTCTTTATTGGTTTACAACCCCATACCCACCTAGAAGAATATGCTTTGAAAGAAGGAATTCTCAAACCAGGGTATAATCCCATGAGTTTGATGCCGTGGACAGCAAAAAAACTGCTGTGGAATCCTGAACCCCTGGGTTCATTCTTTGGTGAAGTTTGCTTGCAAGCTTGGCAACAAAATCCCAACGATTTTGGCAGAGAAGTCATGAACATCTTAGAAGAAAGGTTGGGTTGTGCCGATTTAGAAGAGGCACTGTCTGCACCCATTGAAACAAAAGAGAAACAGTTAGCCAGCATATCTTAAAAAATGGGCATTGGAAGTTGTAAGAAAATCCTTTCCTCTTCTAATCTTCTGCCTTCTGCCTAGCCTTACGGCAACACTACCGCGAACTGCCTCTTGCATCCAGCCTAATACCCTAAACTCTATGTTAGAAGGTTCAATTCTACAACTGCTAGAAACAGCCCATCGTCAAACAACCAGACCTATTCACTTCGGGGTGTATTACAAAAATACGCTGGTTGCTTTGTGCCATGCTCTGGAAGACCATATATTAAGTGATGACAGTACACCTTTGGTAATTACTGCTTTTCAACGAGGTAAGTGGTATTTACAAGAGGCAGAAAGATACGCAGACATTGCCAAACATAGCCACCAAATTGTGATTATGGCTACACCAGATGCAGGCTTTGCGGAAAACCCCACAAGTCAATTGTCGAATGTAGACTTGATAGCATTAGATGAGGCTGATCCAGTAGCTCAAGAATGGCACTTGATCATTTTATCAACTAAATACACAGCTATGGTACTGTGTCAAGAGCTATCAGATGCTGATTATGGTGTCAGAGGATTACCAAATTCCGATCTAGAGCGCAAATTCTACGGATTGTGGACATTTGAGCCGACGTTGGTTAGAGAAACAGCAGAATTAGCGATCGCTCACATTCAAAAATACAACCCAGAATTAGCACAAAAACTCCTGGCACATCAACAGGTAATTCCCCCTGCGTTTATCAACCCAGAAGACCTGAGTACAGTCGTATCCCGTGTTGTTGATTACTTGCAAACTGGTCAGGAACAATTATCGATTCCGACAGCAATGCGTCAACAAGCTTTAGATAGCAACTTGCTTTCTAATGAGGTGCAAGCATTTTTGCGGATGGCGCAGCTGGTGGATTTAGGGGATATTAATAATCCTATGGCAGCCACAGAAGTTGCTGCGATCGCCGAAACAATGGCGCAACTTTTGGATCTACCTGCATGGCAAATCAAGAGATTAAAGCTAGCAGCATTATTGCATCGCATAGATCCACTCCGTACAGCACAAAGCGTTCTGCCCAGCAGTAAAACCACAAATCAGCCAGAAACAGCCCCTAGTTGTCCGCTAGTCCCAGGCGCGCAAGTATTAAGAAAAATGTCAAGATTAAGGGCAGTAGCGCAAATTATCACTCACCAAACCGAGTATTGGGATGGAACAGGAGAACCTGCTGGATTAGTCGGTGATGCAATTCCCCTGGAGTCAAGAATTTTGGCATTAGTTGCTGACTTTCAGTGGCGAGTTAATCAACAGAAATCTTCCCAGCAGCCACGGGAAGAGATATTTGCTCAAGCCTTAGCAGAATGTAGGCAACAAAGCGATCGCTTTGACCCTAAGCTATTAGATGCACTAACGTTGTTAGTCATGGGCTTACAACAGGGAATAGACTTACCCTTAATGACACCCAAAGTCAGCACAGGTATGTGGCTACTTGATTCTCGATGGGATAGCCAGAACAAGACTAGTAAGGAAATTAAAAGTTACCCCCAATGAATATTGAAGCTATTAGACAAGGACAACTTAAACATTTTCCTGGGGTAAATTTAGAAGATGAGGAACTCTCTCAGCTGGATTTAAGCCGCATTAATTTAGCAGGTGCTACCCTTGTTGGTACTAATTTTGCAGACTCTAAACTAGAAGGTGGGCATTTAGAAGGCGCAAATTTGATGGGAGCTAACCTCCAAGCTACCGACTTACGGGCTAACCTGATGGGAGCTAACCTCATGCAAGCAGATTTAACTGGTGCAGATTTGCGAGGTAGCAACTTGCGGGGTGCTAGCTTGATGGGGGCAAGACTTAGTGATGTTTCTTTGGCTGGTGCTTTCTTAAGTGGTGCAAATTTGATGAATGTTAGCTTGCAAGGCGTTGACTTGCGTGGTGCTGATTTGCGCGGTGCTAATTTGACAGGTGCAAATCTTAAAGGTGCAGACTTAAGCCGTGCTGACTTGCAAGGGGCTTTATTAAGTGAAGCTAATTTGGAAGAAGCCGATTTACGTGGGGCAAATTTGGCAGGAGTGAATTTGATAGGGGCTAACTTGTTATGTGCTGAGTTAGCAGGGGCGAATTTAAATGGTGTGAATTTAGAGAAAGCTTGTTTGGTTGGTACAGTGCTGGAAACAGGGTTATAGGTAAAGTAGTTAGAAATTGGTGACTTGACAATAAGTTATTAACTTAGTCAAGCAACGTTTCATAAGTGACAAGGCACTTAAACTTAATTCATCTCACAAATGATTAATTATTTCTTAAAAAAACTACAAATTATCTCACCCGGACTATTCTGGGTAAATTGAATTACACTTCTATCTTTTTGTAGTTTAAACTTACCCCGACAATTGTAAACTTCCACTGGTGTTTTCACACCGTCAACACTTACAGCCGCCTGATATTCCCAATATTTTTTCGCACTACGTTTGATGCTGAGAATGCAAATTTGATGCCCTTCATAGTTGCGGCAAACCATAGCCCAAGAGGGAGATGCCAAGGAAAAAGAAGATATTAATACTAGTAAAATTACACCATATTTCATCATAATTAACCTTTAATACTCCGCCTCCACATCCATAACGCTAATATACTCATAAAAACCACCCCCATTAATCCTTGCAAGGGATTATTATTTACCCCAGTTACCCAGTCAGGAACTTGACTGGAATATTGAATTAATCCCCCTACATTAATAATGTAGTAACCCCAAACTAAACCAGCATGTAAACCTATTGGTAATCCCAAACTTCCACCCCGCCAACGCTTTCCCCATACCTGCGTTAACCCCAACAGGACTAAAGCTGGAAACTGCGGCAGTGTGTGAATAATTGCCGCCAATGGCTTGATAAAGTGTAAGGCAGCAAAAGTTAGTGCATCTATCCACAATGCTAGACGCTGACTGTAATCTCTTTGCAACTCATCTAGTAACCAACCACGAAATAACAATTCCTCTGCAAACCCGATACCTAAACCAACAATCAAACCCTCTAAAATTAGTTGGGGGAGAAAGATTTTAGATGGCTGCCACACTAGCCAACCTAAAAAATTTTGTAGCCCAAATAAGATAAAAATATTAATTGTTCCTAAGACTAAGCCACAAAGTAGTTCTGCCCCATTACGCTGTGTGAATTCCAAGCCATAAAGCTTCAGTATTCGTGGCTGTTGATAGACTTTGTGACCCCATAATCTCAACAGGAAAATAAACTCCACATACAGCACTACCATTGTCACTATACTTACTAAGTTAGGATCACTCACTAGTAAATAAATGGGCGCAGCTATTGGCAACCACAGCAACAATAATGCCAAAATAAAACAACCCAGCCGAATAGGGGCAGGGCGTTGAGCTAAATTGATCAAAATATAGGACTCCTATGTGATTTATGAACAAGACTGCGAGATAGTGCGGAAAAATGTAAAAGCATCAGGATCATATTTTTGTAACCAGTTAAAAATTTTATCTACTGCTTCTGTTAGTGATGACATTCTTAAGTAAATAGCTATTTAATCACTGTTAATATTATTTTTGATGGAATTACTATGTATCCATTAGTACCTATATATAATGCACAATTACCCGATAAATCTGCCCAGTCTAATGATAATGATAAAATTTTTCAATAATTTTAATAGCTTTTTCACTCTCATAGCTCGCTATACTACCGCTAGCAACAGTTTTGGGGCGATCGCAAATTAATACTACAAACTCAATTTTGACCTTGACTAATAAACTAGGTTAAGAGAGACTAACAAGTAATAGATGTGTAGACTTATAAGAATCATAAATTTTGTAAACTTTCTGAGATATTTATTTTGAGAGATGGAACATTAGTTAAAAAATGGCAACTTTGTCCTTAAAGTAACAATGTTCCTTGGGCTGTATATGTAGCCTGCTGGTAAAGCAGTAAAATTCAAGCGTATTGTTGTGGTTGGCCAAAAGCATGGAGACATTAGAGTTCATAATTTATCCAGACGGTCGGGTACAAGAAAAAGTCACTGGCATTGTGGGGGCTTCTTGCGCTGAAGTCACAGCAGCCATAGAGGCGCAGCTAGGACAAGTTCTGACTCAAGAGCCAACCTCAGAATATTTCGCCGCTAACGTGCAGGAATCTAATACGGCGAATACGCAGAATACTTACAGCGATTGGTAAGTTTTCCACATAGTTTAATGTCACTGATTTACAACCACCATGTCACACTTTAGCCAAATTAAAACTCAAATCCGTAACCTAGACTCTTTAAAAGATGCTCTCACCGATTTGGGCATAGATTGGAAACCCGGCCCTAGGGAAGTACGTGGATATCGCGGTCAAACCCATCCTGCGGAAATCACCATTGAGCAGGAAAATGGCTACGATATCGGCTTTAGATGGAATGGCAAAGAATACGAACTCGTTGCTGACTTACAATATTGGCAACAAAATCTATCCGTAGATGGTTTCTTGCGCCAAGTCACCCAGCGTTATGCTTATCAAACCGTAGTACAAGAAACAGCGCGCGTTGGCTTTCAGGTAACTGAACAGGAAAAAAATACTGATGGTTCAATTCGCTTAGTCGTACAACGCTGGAGTGCGTAATGGATGAATTTCTGCCGTCACCGGAACAACAAGAAAATCGTTCCGGTTTCGAGCCAGAACTAGGCGGTTTTTTACGGGATGCGCCAGAACGTTCTGGATTAGAGCCGGAATTGGGGGGTATGGTGCGCCAAAAAGGTGTTTATGTTGACGAAATCACCTGTATTGGCTGCAAGCACTGCGCTCACGTAGCGCGTAATACCTTTTACATTGAACCAGATTATGGGCGATCGCGTGCAATTCGCCAGGATGGGGACGCGGAAGAAATTATTCAAGAAGCAATTGACACTTGTCCGGTTGATTGCATTCACTGGGTTGATTACACAGAACTAAGAAAGTTAGAAGAAGATCGCAAATATCAGGTCATCCCCGTTGTTGGCTATCCGGTAGATCATGCAGTTGCTACATCTGAAAAGCGGCGGAAAAAACAAAAGCTAAAGTACAAGAAATCCCGTTATTAAAATAAAAATTTGAATACACAAAACAAAAGGACTAGTTTTACTAGTCCTTTTGTTTTGATTAAGATTTAACAACCTAGCCGAATACATTACAGTTGTTAGGTTGTCTCTTGGGAAAATTCAAAATCTAGATAATAGCCATTAATTATTTAACCTGAGTTCGGGTTAAAGATAAGAAGGTAAAAGCCAGTCCAGATGGAGGCTAGGCTTCTGAGGTAGATGACAATAAGCGATCAATCCGCACAAAACGTTAACACAAAAATTAACGGGGCTTCG
>Ga0209172_10000255_pt1 | contig 154154 bp, 131 predicted proteins | sample LarsenN4metaG_FD_184113 | JGI IMG/M metagenome (GOLD analysis project Ga0209172, IMG submission 184113) | Hot spring sediment bacterial and archeal communities from British Columbia, Canada, to study Microbial Dark Matter (Phase II) - Larsen... ...
ATGTTGGTCGCTCCCTTCATTGGGAGCGTGGATTGAAACAATTTATACATGCCCGAATCGTAAAAATGCGGTGTCGCTCCCTTCATTGGGAGCGTGGATTGAAACTGGCGCAACTTGGACAATAGATAATGGTGTTGGTCGCTCCCTTCATTGGGAGCGTGGATTGAAACTCCTTGTCTGGCTTGATGTTGCCAGATGGGTCCATGTCGCTCCCTTCATTGGGAGCGTGGATTGAAACAATCGCGGTGTTTTCACCCTTGCGAATCGCGTTGTCGCTCCCTTCATTGGGAGCGTGGATTGAAACACCTAAGATAATGTACCTATTTTGAACATCATTTGGTCGCTCCCTTCATTGGGAGCGTGGATTGAAACCGCCTATCCTTCCAAATTGGGCGGGATTCTCATGTCGCTCCCTTCATTGGGAGCGTGGATTGAAACTTGTAAGAAACAATTTGCCTCCGACAACGGAGGCAGGGTCGCTCCCTTCATTGGGAGCGTGGATTGAAACCATTAGCTAAAGTTTCCAATCTCACAAAGCGTGGTCGCTCCCTTCATTGGGAGCGTGGATTGAAACATCTGAGTGTGGCTTGCTTGTCATCTTAGATAAGTCGCTCCCTTCATTGGGAGCGTGGATTGAAACTATTAGAAGTATTGGAGCAAATTTGATTATGAAGTCGCTCCCTTCATTGGGAGCGTGGATTGAAACGCCCATTGAAAAGATTTTTTGCTCTTGCAAGTGCCGTCGCTCCCTTCATTGGGAGCGTGGATTGAAACTATCCGTTTTTAACAGGTTGTCAATGATTAAATGTCGCTCCCTTCATTGGGAGCGTGGATTGAAACGTACACGGGTCCGACGTTGATGTAGCGGTATTTTCGTCGCTCCCTTCATTGGGAGCGTGGATTGAAACGTACACGGGTCCGACGTTGATGTAGCGGTATTTTCGTCGCTCCCTTCATTGGGAGCGTGGATTGAAACTTGTGCCGTTGGACGAGGCTATAGAGCGAGAGCAGGTCGCTCCCTTCATTGGGAGCGTGGATTGAAACGTTTGATTCGCCAGAGAAGGAAAACCGAGGTTTTGAGTCGCTCCCTTCATTGGGAGCGTGGATTGAAACATTGGCATCGGGGCAGCGCATCGCCAGCATCGCGTCGCTCCCTTCATTGGGAGCGTGGATTGAAACGTTGTCCAGCCCCAGCACCACCACGCGGCTCATAAGTCGCTCCCTTCATTGGGAGCGTGGATTGAAACGATAATCCTTATCTTGTGGTAAGTCACAACCTTGTCGCTCCCTTCATTGGGAGCGTGGATTGAAACCACATGGAGCAGGACTGATAGATATTTTTGCACGTCGCTCCCTTCATTGGGAGCGTGGATTGAAACTAATCGTTTGTGGGTGTTATATCACAAAGTCATTAAGTCGCTCCCTTCATTGGGAGCGTGGATTGAAACGATTTTGTTCAATTTTGAAAATTTTAAATTGAGACTGTCGCTCCCTTCATTGGGAGCGTGGATTGAAACTTGCTCCGTGTAAGAGAATATTAAGCCTCGTAAGGTCGCTCCCTTCATTGGGAGCGTGGATTGAAACAGCGATTAACTTATAATCTTTTTTTGACATTATGTCGCTCCCTTCATTGGGAGCGTGGATTGAAACAGTTTTGAAAATAAATTGAAAATACCATAATGACGTCGCTCCCTTCATTGGGAGCGTGGATTGAAACTAATTTTGGGTAAAAAATAGCCCTCTCAATTGAGTCGCTCCCTTCATTGGGAGCGTGGATTGAAACTTACATAACCCGACCAAACAGACCCTTCGGGATTTTGTCGCTCCCTTCATTGGGAGCGTGGATTGAAACAATTTATTTTCAAAATTGAAAAATTTTTGAAAATTGTCGCTCCCTTCATTGGGAGCGTGGATTGAAACCTGGTCGAGGCGGGCAATGCCACGCACTTCGGAGGTCGCTCCCTTCATTGGGAGCGTGGATTGAAACCAATGGGATTGATGGGTGCGGGGAGCCCTGCGGGTCGCTCCCTTCATTGGGAGCGTGGATTGAAACCGCCGTGACCGCCTCCACCTCCTCCAGCGATTCCGTCGCTCCCTTCATTGGGAGCGTGGATTGAAACCAATACGGCGGGCGGGTAAGGGCGAGATTCGCGGTCGCTCCCTTCATTGGGAGCGTGGATTGAAACGCAACCACATTAACGCACGAACGCCACCAAATCCGTCGCTCCCTTCATTGGGAGCGTGGATTGAAACCGTGACCATTGCGAGTCAACCATAAATCATACCCCGTCGCTCCCTTCATTGGGAGCGTGGATTGAAACTAGCTATGACTCAGGTTGGACGGTATACGTCTTTGAGTCGCTCCCTTCATTGGGAGCGTGGATTGAAACACCGCTCTCATCTTCGATGGTGATTGACTCTTGTGGTCGCTCCCTTCATTGGGAGCGTGGATTGAAACCTGAGGTCGTCAATGACGACCTCAGGAAGCCTTAGTCGCTCCCTTCATTGGGAGCGTGGATTGAAACGCTTGCCCCCTTTGGAGTATATCGATTGTCAAATAGTCGCTCCCTTCATTGGGAGCGTGGATTGAAACAGACCGGAGAATTCATACTTGCGGTACTTAAGCGTCGCTCCCTTCATTGGGAGCGTGGATTGAAACTATCAGATAAAACAACACGAGTCAAGCGATTTTAGTCGCTCCCTTCATTGGGAGCGTGGATTGAAACTTTGTTTGTTGAGACGAAAACCGGCTAAAGGAGTGTCGCTCCCTTCATTGGGAGCGTGGATTGAAACTCTTGATAATGTGACTTTGTGCGCCGTTTGGATGGTCGCTCCCTTCATTGGGAGCGTGGATTGAAACTGACAGTAAAATAAAATATTGTAATGAGTCTCTATGTCGCTCCCTTCATTGGGAGCGTGGATTGAAACTTTTATCCGCCTACCTTGCCCGCTAGGTATCCCGGTCGCTCCCTTCATTGGGAGCGTGGATTGAAACCGTGCCAGTAGCAAGGTCTACAATGCGCAGGTCGGTCGCTCCCTTCATTGGGAGCGTGGATTGAAACGTATAGTTTAATTAGAACAAAATAGAACAAATTGTGTCGCTCCCTTCATTGGGAGCGTGGATTGAAACACGGGGAGCGATAGAGAATGAATAGCCGTTAAGTCGCTCCCTTCATTGGGAGCGTGGATTGAAACTAGGACTGGCTGAGGGGTTGATCGTAGCCCTGCGTCGCTCCCTTCATTGGGAGCGTGGATTGAAACATTAAAGAAAATCAAACAAAAGAATCCTACAATGTCGCTCCCTTCATTGGGAGCGTGGATTGAAACAATGATTCGATTTTCACCTGAACCACTAGAATCATGTCGCTCCCTTCATTGGGAGCGTGGATTGAAACCCGAACATATGAAAACTCAAGATTTGTTTCAAAAAAGTCGCTCCCTTCATTGGGAGCGTGGATTGAAACATCATCTAATCGAAAATAGTATCCGATAATTTGGTCGCTCCCTTCATTGGGAGCGTGGATTGAAACGACCAATTTCGGGACGCGAGGATAGCCGCATAAGTCGCTCCCTTCATTGGGAGCGTGGATTGAAACAGTTTGTTTTTCAATTTTGAAAATTTTTGAAAATCTGTCGCTCCCTTCATTGGGAGCGTGGATTGAAACTTATATATAATAAAAATACTTACTACTTAGTAAGTCGCTCCCTTCATTGGGAGCGTGGATTGAAACACTGTCAAGCAGTTGGAGGATGGCGCCGATATTGGTCGCTCCCTTCATTGGGAGCGTGGATTGAAACAGCAGATATTGACCGATCGAGACGAGAATTTGAGTCGCTCCCTTCATTGGGAGCGTGGATTGAAACATTAGACACACTAGCCAAAGGCGAACCCCCAAAAGTCGCTCCCTTCATTGGGAGCGTGGATTGAAACGGCCTCGTTTAAAGCAACATCTATATTTTGAAAGCGTCGCTCCCTTCATTGGGAGCGTGGATTGAAACAAACTGCCATAGAAGCCAGTAAGTGGACTTATCGTCGCTCCCTTCATTGGGAGCGTGGATTGAAACAGCAATGACGGAAACAAATAACATGATGATTGATGTCGCTCCCTTCATTGGGAGCGTGGATTGAAACGTTATGGATACATCTACACCTACATTACTTCCTGTCGCTCCCTTCATTGGGAGCGTGGATTGAAACTCCCATGACTGCCAATACTGCTCCTCTAACAAATCGTCGCTCCCTTCATTGGGAGCGTGGATTGAAACAACTAATGGATGTTCCTGCTCCGAATTGCGGTCAGTCGCTCCCTTCATTGGGAGCGTGGATTGAAACAGACCTCTTTTATATAATCTCCGCCCCCCTATCAGGTCGCTCCCTTCATTGGGAGCGTGGATTGAAACTTCGGTGTCTATCCAGAACGATGATTCTTTTTCTGTCGCTCCCTTCATTGGGAGCGTGGATTGAAACCAACGCCACATCGAGGCATCACATTCGCCACATTTGTCGCTCCCTTCATTGGGAGCGTGGATTGAAACTTTTATCAAGGGGTAGTAGGAACTACTACTCACCGTCGCTCCCTTCATTGGGAGCGTGGATTGAAACCAATGGAAAATATAAAGATGTTAGATGTTATAGGTCGCTCCCTTCATTGGGAGCGTGGATTGAAACCTGTTTTCTTTCTAAAAAAACAGGTGTTACCTTCGTCGCTCCCTTCATTGGGAGCGTGGATTGAAACATTGGATTGATGATGCCTTTGTGCCTGCCTATGGTCGCTCCCTTCATTGGGAGCGTGGATTGAAACCAAACCATAGCGATATATATACAACACAGCATCACGTCGCTCCCTTCATTGGGAGCGTGGATTGAAACTAATGTACCTAACTTATTTGAGTTTGGTGGCGGTGTCGCTCCCTTCATTGGGAGCGTGGATTGAAACTTCCAATATTTGTTGTTTGGGTATTTGGCTACTGTCGCTCCCTTCATTGGGAGCGTGGATTGAAACAACAACACGGATGAGACTGCCAACATCCAACTGCGTCGCTCCCTTCATTGGGAGCGTGGATTGAAACTCGCACCCGCATTTTTCGGCAAACTGGCGATAGGCGTCGCTCCCTTCATTGGGAGCGTGGATTGAAACAGGGTAATCACTATCACCAGAGGCAACCACAACATGTCGCTCCCTTCATTGGGAGCGTGGATTGAAACCCGCAAATTGACTCACCGGCGCAAACTCCCCCCACGTCGCTCCCTTCATTGGGAGCGTGGATTGAAACAGATAGCAATGTTGTTAGCCTTGCAGACAGCGGAGTCGCTCCCTTCATTGGGAGCGTGGATTGAAACTTGATGGGGTCGTCAATCACCAGCAGGTCCGCCCCGTCGCTCCCTTCATTGGGAGCGTGGATTGAAACTTGATGGGGTCGTCAATCACCAGCAGGTCCGCCCCGTCGCTCCCTTCATTGGGAGCGTGGATTGAAACGACTTTTTGTTCCGTGATATGCCAGATGGCTTAAGTCGCTCCCTTCATTGGGAGCGTGGATTGAAACGGGGGCGGCTTGTGCCTTCCATTGTCACCCCTACGTCGCTCCCTTCATTGGGAGCGTGGATTGAAACGCGGTTGGAATTATGGCTTATCAAATTTAGTTATGTCGCTCCCTTCATTGGGAGCGTGGATTGAAACGCCATTCCAGCTCTTACTAATATAACCCTCTTGCTGTCGCTCCCTTCATTGGGAGCGTGGATTGAAACTGGGATCCTGTCGAGGTTGTTGATGTTATCTACCCGTCGCTCCCTTCATTGGGAGCGTGGATTACCCCACCTCTACCCTACACTCAAATAATCTTCCTTCTACTCTCAAACACCGGCGCATTCTCTAAAATTCTCTTAGGCGAAAAAATAGATAAATCAAGCGTCGGCGCTTTGCCTAACATCAACTCCGCAATATAACGTCCCACCGCATGGCACTGCTGAAACCCATGCCCCGAAAAACCGTTCGCCAAATAAAACCCCTTCAACTCAGGCATCTCCCCCAAAATCGCATTACTATCCAACGTATTCACCTCATACAAACCTGCCCAGCCGCGTAAAATCTTCAAACGGTCAAACGCAGGCAAATACTCCACCAACTCGGGCCACAACCTTTCCTCAAATACACCGCGTTCCCAAACAAAATCATCCGTCCCAACATAATCATCCGCAAAACATTTCCCAATCATAAACATCCCCTCCCCTTCATGAATGACATACAACCCCGAAGGAAGAAACAGCGCAGGCAAAACTTTTTCTGAATGAACATTCGCCTCCACAATCGTCACCTGACGCTTCGTCGGCTCTACGGGGATACTTATTCCTACGCTTTCAGCCAAATACTTCGCCCAAGCCCCCGCCGCATTCATCACAATATTGCTTTGCAAAATCTCTCCAGTTAACAACTTAACCCCACTTACCCGATTCCCCTCCCTCAGCGCCTGCCTCACCTCCGCATGGATATATTCCGCGCCCAATTGAATCGCCTTCCTCTTATACCCGTTCAACACCCCCATAGGCGACATCGTCCCATCTTTGAGTCCAAACGTCCCAGCCACACAATCCTTCAAGTTATAAAGCGGATAATATTTCCCCACCTCTTCAGGCGTCAGCCACTCCACGTCGCAGCCTAAATTTTTTTGCAACAAATATCCCTCATACGACTCATCTTTACTATTTTCATCCAATACAAACAAATTCCCCTGCTGACGAAACGCCGCATCAGGTTTCACGCCATCCACTTCAAATTCATCCGCAAAGCGTTGCATCGCTTCCAAGCCATATTGCGACATTTGAATATTTTCTTTGATATTAAACTGAATCCGCATATTCCCATCCGATAACGGAGTAGAAGCAAATTCATAACTTGGGTCTTTCTCAATAATCGCAACCTTCAAGTTTGAATCGAACTTCAAAAGATAATACGCAGTCGCACACCCCATCACCCCTCCGCCAACAATAACGACATCATAACTTTTCGAAGACATTTCCAATCTCTCCATATCATTTTTTATCGCAAGCGCGCAAACGCTATTATAAAAAAACCTTATTCATCGCTTCATTATACATTCAGCGCCTTTACTCAAGCAACATAACAAAGCGACGCCTAATGCGTTTTATTTTCAGTTTTACTTTCAAACCATCATAATCATTGAACGACGTTTTTTGATTCGCGAATCTTAAAATATTAAATATTATTCATTTAACTCTTGTAATTTAATTTATTATGACTATACTAATAAAAAAGTTTATAGCGTTGCAAGAAATAACGCTTATGCGACGACACATTACTAAACAGGAGAATCAAATATGTCAACCGCAATGGAAACGCTTGCAATCAAAACCGAAAACAAATTTAGAACATTGATTACAAAACAAGCCTACAAAAAAGGCGAGGTGATTTGCGCCATCCCCAGCGAAAATATTATGGACAAACCAAATCGCTTCACGGTGCAAATTGCGCGCAACAAACACACCCATGTCGGCAAACTTGCCGCGCTGAATCATTCCTGCATGCCCAACGTGATTCTCGACACAGAAAACATGCAAATGGTGGCTTGCCGCGATATTGAAAAAGGCGAAGAACTTTCATTCTTTTATCCCTCTACAGAATGGGAAATGAACGCGCCGTTTATTTGTCTATGCGGCGCATCGAATTGCATTCATGTTGTCGCGGGCGCGCGCTTTCTTCCGCTATCCACCCTCGAACATCACTACCTCAACCCCCACATCCGCGATTTAATGATTGAACTTCTCAAAAACACAAAGCAACATTTGAAGAACTTAAAGGGATAAATTTACAAAAAAGCAAAATAAAATAGCCCCTGAGCCATCTCAAGGGCTATTTTATTTATGACTATAATTTTTGATGCAGCGCCAACAATTGATAAGCGTTTGCCCACGGCGCGCCCAAGCGATGATTATCTGACACTTCAATTTTGTTAAACTTTTCGGCAATTTTCGGCATTAGCGTTGCAATGGTAGCCCAATCGTCAGAAAGCACAGCTTCTTTCATTTTTGCCGCATACTGCCCCGACCACATCCATTCCATGCGGAATTTATCGGCTTTTACCCAATAATCGCGTTTTTCCCATGCCGCCACCGAAGCGTCAATTCCATCCGCAATAGACTGTAAAGCCAAAGCGATAAACGCCGCCTGGTCTTTTGCCTCTTGCGTAATTTTTTGTTGTTTTGCTAATTCGCGAATGCACAATACAATCGCTTTCGATAAACGCGTGCGTTCTTTGCCTACAGAGTCGGTATTAATCAAACGGCTCAAAGTTAATGCTCCAATGTAAAATTTACAACCGCGCGATTATATTACAAGTTCAATAAATTTTCGGCTACAATATCGGAAGTGATTTTGCTCGCCCATTCCTCGCCTATTGGATAACATGATTATGTCTCTTCAACAAACAATGCTCGAAGCAATCGAAGTGGAATTAAAAAATCAAGTCGCTCGCTTAGACCAGCCGCATACAAAAAAATTTCATGAAATGCTCACCTATCACATGGGGTGGACAGGCGAGGGTGCAGGTCCCACCGCAACAGGCAAACGGATTCGCCCATTAGTTACGTTATTATCGCTTGCTTCTGTTGATAGTAAGAATAAGTTCGATAATAGCGTTGCCCCAAATTGGCTACACGCAGTTTCAGCCGCTAGCGCAATTGAACTCATTCATAACTTTTCACTGGTGCATGACGATATTCAAGATAATTCTGAACTGCGGCGCGGTAGAAAAACCGTTTGGGCAAAATGGGGTCAGCCGATGGCGATTAATGCCGGCGACGCCTTGTTTGTTATTGCTTACCAGTCTATTTTCGATTTATCCAAGCATTACCCTGCAGAGATTGTTTTGCAAGCGGGGAAAATCTTAAGTGAAGTTTGTTTGAAATTAACGCAAGGACAATATTTAGATATGGCTTATGAAAATCGGCACGACCTATCAATGGAAGATTACTGGCATGTAATTGGCGGTAAAACCGCCTCCCTGCTCTCTGCATGTACGCATATTGGCTCCCTTCTTGGCTATGCGAAACATGAGATTGTTGAAGCATATCGCTTGTTTGGCTACCATTTGGGGTTGGCTTTTCAGGTGCAAGACGACGTGCTAGGCATTTGGGGCGATGAAACTGTGACGGGCAAATCGGCGGCGAGCGATTTAGTGGAAGGCAAAAATTCCCTCCCCGTTTTGTTTGCCCTAGAAAAAAACGGCGCATTTGCGCAACGCTGGAAACAAGGCGCAATTCGCCAAGAAGAAGTGCATGATATGGCGCGCCTGCTAGAACAAGAAGGCGCAAAAGAATATGCTGAAAAAGTTTCCGCCGAGCAAACGCAAAAAGCCATGCAATACGCCGAGCAAGCCCAGCCGCACGGCGAAGCCGGGCAAACCCTGCTGGGGCTGGCAAATATGTTGCTGAAACGGAATCAGTAATCCCCGAAGCGAGAGGCGCGTTTTTATCCTACCCCTAATCATATATTCTTTATCGTATCAAAATCGCGTGATATAATTCACCCTGCGTTGTTAAACACCGTTGATGCGGGTGTAGTTCAGTGGTAGAACATGTGCTTCCCAAGCACAATACGCGGGTTCGATTCCCGCCACCCGCTCTGCAGCCGAGTTATGTGTACTCGGCTGTTTTTTGCAATACACTTGAAATTTTATTTGTAAGGTACCTGTTATGCGTGTATCTTGGCATTGAAAGTAAAATTCAATTCGGAGTTTTATTAGAAATGTCTAACTATAAAGGTACAGTTTTATATGTGGAAGATAATCCGGATAATCGAAATTTGATTCGGAGAGTCTTAAGCGCCGACGGCTACGACATGATTGAAGCCGCAAAAGCCGAACAAGCGATTGAAAAGCTAGAAACGGAAAAGATTGACTTAATCTTAATGGATATTAACATGCCCGATATGGACGGTTATACTTTAACTGCAAAAATTAAACGGATTGAAAAGTTTGCAAAGATTCCGATTGTTGCAGTAACTGCAAATGTGATGCGCGGAGACCGTGAGAAATCACTCGAAGCCGGGTGCGACGGATATATTCAAAAACCGATTGACATTGACACTCTCACCCAGCAAATTGAGCGCTTCATTATAAGGAGCACAAATGGCTGACAACGAACAAACCCCCGCAGTTTCAGACACGCAACCGATTCGCAAGCCAAATATCCCGAAAGATGCGGCTGTGCTAGTGGTCGAAGATAATGTCTCAAATTTTGTCTTAATTGCCCGCATGTTAGGGTACTTAGGCATTCACTGCGAATGGAAAACTTCAGGCTATGAAGTGGTTGAATATGCCGATACGCTGCCCCGCCTCGATTTAATTTTGATGGATATTCGTTTACCGTATGAAGACGGCTACGGCGCATTGAAAAAGATACGCGCGTCTGACCGTTTCAAATCTGTGCCGATTATCGCCGTCACCGCCGAAGCCAGTTTAGAGCAAATGAAAAAGGCTCAAGATTCTGGCTTTGATGGATTCTTAGGCAAGCCGCTTGACCCAGACCGATTCCCCGACCAAATTCGCCGCATTCTTAACGGGGAACCTGTTTGGGAATTTACCTAATTTTATCTACACCTCCACATGAGTCACTCAACACTGCCCGCCACGGATACGAAAGAGACGTCTCTCAACCTTACGAGCAAGATTGTAAGAATGCTATTTGTCGTCGCTTTCATTCCGTTTGCGGGTACGGCGTTGTTAATTTATTTTCGCACACGCGCCCTGTTGATTGAAACGAACGCGCCAGCGCTTTCGTCTCAGCTGACAGAATTAACCGTTTTCACCATTTTGCTTATCTTCGGCGGGGCAGGCATTTTATATGCCGCGTTAAATTGGGCGGCGGCAAAGGCGCTTGCTCCAATTCAAACGCTAACAAATGCCGCGCGCCGCTTTACAGAGGGCGATTGGACGCAACGCGTTGAGATTTCTACGAACGATGAAATTGGCACGATTGCCGGTTCGTTCAATCACATGGCGCATCAATTAGGCGAAGTGTATCAGTCGCTAGAAAAGAAAGTAGATGAACGCGCGCGACAAATTCGCACCGCGGCGGAAGTCGCTCAAAACGTTACGGCAACGCTTAATTTAGACGATATGCTCAATAAAACCACTGAACTATTAGTTCAAGAATTTGGGTTTTATCAAGCAAGCATATTCTTAATTGACCGCGGGGGAAAATATGCCGATTTCAAAGCCGGCAGCGGACCTGCCACCAAAGAATTACTTAACAAAAAATATAGGCTTGAAGTCGGCTCGGCTTCTATTATTGGTTGGGTGGCGGCAAAAAATCAGCCGCGCATTGCGTCTAACGTATCAGAAGACCCGCTTCACTTAAGAAATGAACTGCTCCCTGAAACCAAAGCCGAAGCCACTGTGCCAATTTCATTAGGGAATTTGGTTTTAGGCGTGTTGGATGTGCAAAGCGCACAGCCTGCCGAGTTTAGCCCCGATACGATTGTGATGTTCCAAACGTTGGCGAGTCAGATTGCGGCGGCGATTCAAACGAAAGGGTTAATTGAAGCGAGTCAAATTAACTTTCAAGAAGTGGAACGCCTATATCGTTCTAGCCGATTAATAGCCGAAGCGAACAGCGAATCTGAAATTTTGCATGTGGGCGGTCAAATTCTGCGCAATGCCCCTTACCCTATTGTCGTCTTCAAAGTTGAAACAGATTCGCTGCGCGTGATTACCTCGGCAGATACAACAAGAAACGTCGCTGAAATTGAAGGCTTGCCTAGCCTCCTACAAACAAACCTGCAAGAAATACAAGACTATTTATTACGCGGCGCGACTAGCGCCACACTCATTGATTCGAACACACCGAAGGTTTTCAAAGAGTTACTACATAACCTAGACTTAATGAGCGCTTTCTTTTTGCCGGTGAACAGGCGCAACGCCCTCGCCGCAATTATTATGATTGGGTCGCGCCAACAAACGCTTTCAAGCGCTTCTATTCAACCTTACGTCAATCTTGCCGACTTGATGTCGGTGGCGTTAGAAAGAGCCCATGCAGTTGCGGAAACAAACAAACACTTACAAGAAGTAGAGGCGCTGGCGTCTATCAATGACTTGATTTCTTCCGCAGGAGATATACAAAGCTTCTATCATGATTTGCTGGCAAAAATTAAACAAATTATTGGCGATTACAACTTAATCGTCGCCTTATACGACGAAAAAAGCAACTCGATTAGCATTCCGTTTAGTTATGAAAACGGGCAAGTCATTTCGATTGATTCGTTCCCGCTAGGCGAGGGCTTAACCTCAATTTTGATTCGCACGCGACAGCCCTTAATGATTGTAGAAAACACCGAAAAAAGATTAGCCCAACTCGGCGCAAAAATTGTCGGCAGACCCGCAAAATCTTGGATGGGCGCGCCAATGCTAGTGCATAATAACCCAATCGGCGCTTTGATTATTCAAGATTTAGATAGAGAGCAAGTTTTTACCGAGGACGATTTGAAGTTTTTTACCACGCTGGCCGGGCAAGTGGCTGGCGTGATATACAACGCCGCGCTGTTAGATGAAAGCCATCGCCGCGCGCTGCAACTTGAAACGGCGGCTGAAATTGCGCGCGATATTAGCGGCTCGCTTAATTTAGACGAATTGCTAGGAAAAGCCGTTGGATTAATTCGTGAGCGATTTAATTTTTATCACGCCGCTGTATTTTTATTAGATTTGCCCGGCGAGTTTGCAGTGATTCGAGAAGCCAGCGGAGAAGCGGGCGCGCAAATGAAACGAGCAGGGCACAAAATTGGCGTGGGGTCAAAATCCATAGTAGGTTTTGTGACTGGGCGAGGCGAGCCTTTGGTAGTCAATGACACCAGCAAAGACGCGACCTATTACGCTAACCCGCTATTGCCCGATACGCGCGCCGAAGCGGCAATTCCGCTTCGAGTCGGCGATAGGATTCTCGGCGCCTTAGACGTGCAAAGCACAAAACCTTATTCTTTTTCAGAAGATAACTTGCGTAGTTTACAAATTTTGGCGGACCAATTAGCGGTGGCAGTTGCCAACACCGAACTATTCGCCGAAACGCAAGAACATTTATCACAACATCGGTTATTACATCACATCACATCCACCGCCGCTTCTGGCACAACGCTTGAAGAAGCGCTGGAAAGCGCAGTGAAAGGCTTACAAGTCACTCTCGGCGGCGACCGTGTGACAATTCTGCTGGTTGACCGCGAAAAGAAAATTTTAGAAGTAAAGGCTTCGGTTGGGTACGCGGAAGACGTAACCGCGGCAAACGTAGAAATTGGCAAGGGGGTTACAGGCTGGGTTGCGGCGCACAGGCGCCCGTTAAGAATCAGAGACGTCAATGAAGACCCGCGCTACATCAGGTTCAGCCCAAACACAAGGTCTGAATTGGCTGTTCCTTTAATTTATCGAAATGAAGTGCTAGGCGTATTAAATGTGGAAAGCGAACAGGTGGACGCTTATACAGAAAATGACGAGGAAATGCTTGGCACATTAGGCGGAAGCCTTGCGGCGGTGATTGCCAACGCGCGCTTGCTCGAACAAATTCGCGCGCAATCGGAAAGAGAACGCTTGGTGTACGATGTGGCAGGGAAAATTCGCCGCTCCACCGATATACAATCTATTTTAATGACGACGGCTAGCGAAATTACAAGAATCACAGGCGCGCGGTTTACAAAAATTGAAATCAAGCCGTCAAAAAACGGCAAAGCGAAAGATATAAAATGAAGGATAACTTATTCAATAGATCTTTCTTGAGTCCACAAGACGTCACTCGCCAATTGTATGCAAATTGGCGAGAACGCTTCGCTCTACCGTTGCTCATTGGGATTTTGATATTTGGGCTGGGGGCTTTAATCCCAGCGGTTTTATCGTCCACCAATATCGTCTTAAACTCAATTTTTGTCGTCAGTTACCTACTCACCGCCGTTGTCACTATTATTCGGTTTTCTTACCCAATACGCATGACGGTATTTTTGTTAAGTATCTATGTATTAGGCATTAGCACATTAGTTACTTACAACGCGCTTGGCGTGGGTTTGTTTTACTTTTTAGCGCTAATTATTTTTGCGACCATGATGCTCTCGATTCGCGCGGGCATTATTGCTATTGCGCTTGACGTTCTCACCTATCTCTTGTTTGGGTGGTTGATGTTAAGCGAACGGTTGTTGCCGCTCAACCCGCTATCAACCCCTGCAAATCTTTTCGATTGGGTTAGCGTGGGAGCGGCGACGGTTATGTTCGGCATTGTGATTATTTTAGGCTTCCGCAGTTTAGAGCGGGAATTTTTTGAAGCGCAACAACAAATAGATAGCGCTTTAAGTACTCTTAAAGAAGAGCGCAGCACCCTTGAAAGCCGAGTGCAAGAACGCACCCAGCAATTGAGAAAAATCAATGAACTTGGACGAAACGTCATTGAAACTTTAGATACTGAAAAAATATTCTCACGCGCCTCCGCGTTTATTGAAGATGAGTTTAATTGCTATTACACTGCCTTTTATTTGGTTGACGCTTCAAACAAATGGGCAGAATTGCGCTATGCCAGCGGAGAAGCGGGCAAAGTGTTGAAAGAAAACAAACACCGTATTGATTTAGAAGGCAAAAACGGAGTTGCAAAAGCCATTCGCGCCAAAACAAGCCAAATTGCTTCTGAGATTAATCAAATCCGTCTTGAAAACCCACTTTTACCGTACACGCGCTCGCAATTGGTTTTACCCCTACTCATTGGCGACGCCGCGCTTGGCGCATTAGACATGCACTCTTCCAAAGAAAACGCCTTCTCGCCGCAAGATATAGACACATATCAAACTATGGCAAACGGAATCGCAATCGCCATTGAAAACTCACGGTTATTCCAAGAAGCGCAACAAAGTTTGGCTGAAATGCGAGCTACTCAACGCCAATATTTACAAAACGCATGGGATTCACTGACCGCAGACCGACCGCTTAAGTATGAATTAGGCGAAGTGGACTCGGAAAGTGAAAACGCTCTTCAAATTCCGCTGGTATTAAGAGACCAAGTGATTGGCGAAATTCAAATGGCGAACGCAACCGAATGGACGCCTGAACAGAAAAATTTGGTAGAAGCGATTGTAGCGCAAGCCACCTTAGCGCTTGAAAACGCCCGCTTGGTTGAAGAAAGCCAATCTGCCGCGACGCAGGAACGACTGACCAACGAAATTATCGCCAAAATTTGGGCTTCAACAAATATGGATACAATTCTCCAAACCACAGTGCGCGAACTAGGCAGAAGCCTAGAAGCCACCGAAGTAGAGATTGAAGTATCAATGGATGAGAACGATGATAAGTAGAAGCGCCTCCCCTGCCAATCACGAAGCGCAACCATTCGACTTTAATGAATGGCGCGAGGGGTTTATCCTAACCGTCTTACGGGTTGGATGTTTACTAGGCATTGCTTTAATTGGAGCGGCGTTCCCTAGCGCCACCAACAGCGACCGCGTTTTATTCATTGTCATCTACTTAGGGCTGCTGGCAATTACGCTCTTGCGTGTACCCTATTCGGCGCGCGCCTATACGCTGTTTTTAACGCCCTTTGTAATTGGAGTTAATGCCGTTTTAGCATGGGGTCCATGGGCAGACGGAAGTATTTTCCTTTTAGCCAGCGTAGCGCTTGGCGCATTGTTGTTTGATAAACGCTTCGACGTAACGATGGCTGGCATGAGCGTTTTATTTATGACAATTGTCGCCGTTTTGCAATGGCTGGGTATATATCAACTGAGCGCGCCTGCCGCGCCGCCAACCACCCTGCCGCATTGGGTAGTATATATCCTTGACTTCTCCATTATCGCCGCGGTGATTGTCGCCGCAATGGGACAATTCAAGAATGCGTTTATGCGCATCATTCAAGAAACGCAAAAAGCTCTTCGCGCAGTGGCGGTAGAACGCGAGCGCTTAGAAGAAAAAGTAATAGAACGCACTGAAGCGTTAGAAAGTCGAATGAATCAACTCCGTAATTCAGCCAGCGCCGCCCGCGCTATCGCCGAAATTCAAAACATTGTTGAGTTATTAGAAGTAACCGCAAAACTCATTTCGGAAAGATTCGGCTACTATCACACGGGTTTGTTTATTTTAGACGAACAAAAGAAAATCGCCTTCTTGCAAGCCGCATCCTCTGCGCGAGGAAAAGAACTAATTGGTCAAGTATTCAATGTGGAAATTGACCGAAAAAATTTATTGGCGACGGCGGTAGAACAAAACCGAGCCATTATCGCATCGGATATTGACCAAAAGAATTTTGTCGCCGACGAACATTTTCCGCTTACGCGCTCACGCATGGTATTGCCTTTAGCCGTGCGTGGAAATGTAATTGGCCTCTTAGATTTACATTCCGACCAGCCGCGCGCCTTTAATATCGAAGACGCTGAAGTGCTTCAAACGCTTGCGGATTTAATTGCCATCTCATTCGATAACGTCCGCCTCATTAATGAGACGCAAAACTTGGTTAGCCAATTAGAAGCGAACACTTCGATTCAAACCCAACGCACATGGCGTAAACTCACCAGCCGTCAAATGCCGGCTTATCAATATACGCCCGCTGGGGTGCGCCCCATATTCAACCGCGATAAAAGAAGCGATAACGTTGAAGATAAAAATAATCTGCTTGTGCCTCTTGTTTTATATGGTCAAACCATTGGCAATATCAAATTAAAAAGAAAAGCCAACCATGCCGATTGGACCGAAAGAGAAAAAGCGCTCGTTGCAAAAATTGCCGACCAAGTTACATTGGCGTTAGAAAACAGCCGTCTTGTAGAAGAAGCGCAAAAAAGCGCGGCGCGCGACCAAATGATTGCAAATATCTCAACGCGCATTCGAGAAACGCTCGATATTGATTCGGTTGCGCGCACTGCCGCCGCTGAACTTCGCCGCGTGTTTGATTTGAAAGAAGCCGAAATTGTAATCGGCTCTATTCAAGATGGAAAATCTTAATTAATGAATCAATTACCCGCTTCCCTAACCGTTCAACATGATTGGCGCGAAAGATTTTTACGCGCCACGCTTCTCCTTGCCTGCATATTTGGCTTGGCGGCGTTAATATCCTCTTACTTTAGCAGCGGACTAATTTATTTCGTAATCTATTGCGTTATCTATATTATTGTTTTATCTATCACCGTTTTACCCGCAACATATAACTTAAGAGCCGTCACCCTTGTGGGGCTACTCATTGGTCTATCTATTTCTGGATTAACCGAAACAGGCTTAATCGGCGATGCGCGCATCTTTATGCTAACCGCAATTACGATGGCGTCTTTGCTGTTTTCATGGAGAGTTGGGGCGTATCTCACTCTATTCGCTATGATTTTATACGCCGCGTTCGGTTGGTTAATTCTGGGCGGCGCCTTAACAATTTCAAACCCAACAATTGACCCTGGAAATCTCGTGATGTGGATTACACGCGCGCTCGTTTTATTACTAGTGGCGGTTCTTGTCGTAAACGCCATCCGCTTAAATCAAACGGAATTTACTAAATCGGAAGAGCGCACGCAAAACTTATTAAGCGATTTACAAGAAGAGAAAAAGTCACAAGAAGAGCGCATTCAAGAGAGAACGCAACTCCTTGATAAACGCACCCTGCAACTGCGCGCAGTGGCAGATGTCGGAAAATCCATTACATCATATAGAAACTTATCTGAATTATTACAACAAACAACCCGCCTTATTAACGAAAACTTTGGCTTTTATCATGTCGGCATTTTTCTACTTGATGAACGAAAGCAATTCGCCGTGTTAACCGCAACGAACAGCGAAGGCGGAAAACGCATGTTAGAGAGAGGGCATCAATTAAAAGTGGGTGAAACAGGCATTGTCGGCTATGTCGCCGAAACAATTAAAGCGCGCATCGCTTTAGACGTAGGCGAAGACGCCGTCTTTTTCAATAACCCAGACTTGCCCAACACCCGTTCCGAAATGGCGCTTCCATTAGTAGTGGGCGGGCAAATTCTCGGCGTGCTAGACGTGCAAAGCGTTGAACCAAATGCGTTTACCGAAGAAGACGTGGAAACGCTTCAAATTTTGGCGGAGCAATTAGCGGTTGCCATTCAGAACGCCAAATTGTTTGACGAAATTGAAAAAGCGCTAGAAACCTCGCGCATTGCGTATGGCGAAATTAGCCGCGAAGCATGGATCAAAATTTTACGCAGCCGCCCAACCATCGGCTACATTGCCACCCCACCCGGCATTTCTGAAGTGAAAACAGATACCGTTGAGCCAAGCATCGCCAAAGCAATAGACACTGGCGACCTAATCCTTGGAAGCGACGGCTTAACAATTAGCGTGCCAATCAAAATTCGCGGGCAAGCCATTGGCGCAATTCGCCTGAAAAAATCTGAAATTGCAGAAGCCTGGACGCAAGAAGAAACAAACCTAGCGGTCACCTTATCGGACCAATTAAGCAGCGCATTAGAAAGCGCGCGCTTATATCAAGATTCGCAACAACGCGCCGCGCGCGAATCCTTAGTGTCAGATATTTCCGCCCGCTTAAGCGCCGTGAGTCAAATGGACTTAATTATTCGAGAAACCGTACAAGAACTTGGCGAAGCCCTCGGCAACGCCTCCGTTACCTTCCAATTGTTAGACCTATCGAACGGCAACAACCCAATGGAAGGTCGAGAAAACGGGCGCGGAAAGGCAGGCGAATAAGATATGAATCAAGCGCCGTCTATCCTCACACGCCTCCGCAACGCCCTACAAAAGTTAACCGCGCCCCACCCATCCATAACAAACTTTCGTGAAAAACGAAGAGCGCAGTTACTTTCCATCCTCGCTTTCATTTTAACTGTCTTACTGCTAGTAGGCTTACTATCTCGACCGCAAAGCTACAACGTGTTCTTAATTTTAGGCGGCATTAGTCTTATATCTTTCTTACTAAGCCGAAGCGTCTATTATCAAATTGGAATTTATATCTTTACATACGCGTTTACCGCCATAGGCTATTACACAATTTACGCCGGAAGCGCCTCATCCATTGAAGCGGCAATTTCAAGCACAGTCCACGTCGCCATTGTGTTCTCTAGCGTATTGCTATCAAGAAGAGGCTTTTTAGGGCTAGTCTTTGCTTCTACCCTTGCCGCCTTTAGCGTGCCGCTGTACACAAACGTCCCCATCACCGCCGCCGATAGCATTGTGCGAACCGCTGGCATCGTGATGGTCATCGGAATTGTGCTATACGGCATTAACGCCTTTCGAGAAGATATAGAAAAAACTCAAATCGAAGAAATTACAGAAGCTAACCGCAAGCTAGAAGAGTTAACTTCCACCCTCGAAGAGCGCATCCAAAGCCGCACGCAAGAGTTAGAACAAGTTACGCTACAAACAGAACAACGCGCCGCCCGCTTACAAGCCATTTCAGATATTTCACAAGAAATTGTCGCAAGCATTACGCAAAAACCTGACGAAGCGCTAGGGCGAATTACCCAAATTATCAGCAAAAAACTCGGCTATTATCACGTCGGCATTTTCTTAATAGATAAAGATGGAGAATATGCAACGCTACGCGCCGCCAACAGTCGCGGCGGGCAAAAGATGTTAGCCCGACGACATCAACTCAAAGTCGGCGGCACAGGCATTGTGGGGTATGTGGCGCAAAGCGGTCGCCCGCGCGTTGCATTAGATACCGCCACAGACGTCGTCTTCTTCAACAACCCCGATTTGCCCGAAACCCGTTCCGAAATTTCACTGCCGCTCAAATACGGCAATAAGATTCTTGGCGTATTAGACGTGCAAAGTTCATTGCCCAACGCTTTCAAAGATGAAGATATAGATACCTTTATCGCCTTAGCCAGCCAAATCGCCATTGTGATTAAAGATATTCAAAGTTCTGAAGAATTAAAATACAGCGCCGCCAGCCGCACAATTAAATTTTCACGAAGAGACACAAGACAAGGATACGCTTTCCAACCTGACGGCAGCATCATAACAACCGTCTTACCTGAACAAAACCCCGCTTTAGAAAAAGCCATCGCTTCAGGCGAAACGGTCATCCTGAGTGCGCCGCCTTCAAAAGACTCTCAGCCTACAATTGCCCTCCCCGTCAAATTCCGCGACCAACTTATTGGCGTAATCCACATTGAGGCGAGCGAAAAGAACCGCAAATGGAGCGAAGATGAAATCGCCCTTGTGCAAGCCATAGCCGACCGCGCCGCCCTAGCCTTAGAAAACGCCCGCCTGTTAGAAGATAGCCAACGCCGCGCCGCCAAAGAACAAGCGATTGGAGAAATTGCAACCAAAATTGGCGCAACGGCAGATATTGAATCTATTTTACGCACCGCCGTCCGCGAGTTAGGCGCTCAAATCAGCGGCGCTCAAGTGACCGTTGAAATTGGAGGCGGCAACAAGTAACTGCCGAAAATATATGAACGTATTCTCATCGCTTCCTTTATCTAAAACTGTAGAAGAACGCCATTACAAAAACGCCTCTACAATTACGATTGCCTTCATTGTCACCGCCGTTGCGGCAATCGCCTTTTTTGGTTATTTTGCCTACACCGAAAACGCGCCTCAGTTATACATCATCATTGGGCTGTTAGTCCTAACCATAGCCATTAACTTTTACCCGCTAGCGTTGATTCGTAATAAACGCAACAACTTAGCCATGTTAATTGTGGGCGGCGTATATTTGCTTGACGTCATCGCCGTTGAATTTATTGTGCAAGGGTTAGGTTTAATCATTGCATTTACAACAATTATTCTATTGCTGTTTATTGCCGGCTTAGCAATGTCGGCGGACTATTCCATTCCTGGAACCGCAATTGCCTTGCTGGCAGGCACGCTTACGTTCGCTTTAGACCTAGCGCTACCCGCCGGGCGCGCTCGCATTCCGCTCTTAGAACAATATGCCCCTTATATTGCGCTGGGAATTATCGCCCCCGCAACGTTTGTCATGTTGCGTGAGTTTAACAACTTTAACTTACAATCAAAAATAACGCTTGGCATTATCCTCACAGGAAGTTTTACCGTCGCCACAGTCGCTTATTTTGGTATAAACCGCGCTGGCGCCATTGTCAATTCGCTTTCGGAAAAATTTGAAACCAGCGTCGCAGAACAAACAGAAACGGAAATTTTACGCCGTGTCGAAGCCGAAGCCAGCGCCGCTGATTTATTATTTTCCACCGTTGAAAACAGTCTTACAGATATTGCCGAGTATCGCGCCAGCCTTGAAACTCAGAAAAACCTTTTCGCCAGCGGCGCATATTGGAATTCGCTGGAACGCGTCTTCCGCCTCGCGGGCGGTCAATATGGCAATGCCGGCACAGAAACCGCTTCTATCTTCATTCCCAGCACGGCGCTCATCACAGAAGAAATGCTGGCAGATATTAACGCCAGCGTTTATTTAGACTTTGTAGGACCTGATTTTCTAAAAGCAAATCCGCAAACAGTCGCCACATACTACATTAGTTCTCTAGGCTATACCGTTTATTACCCCAATATCAGCCTCGCGCAAAACCTCCCGCCAGACTTTGACCCACGCAGCGAGTTATCTTATACCACTGCCACGCCAGAAAGAAACCCAGACCGCCTCCCTCGCTGGACCGACCCCTACAAAGACCCAGCAGGCACAGGAGATATTATCACCTTGTCCGTGCCAGTATATTCAGAAAGCGGCGAATTCAAAGGCGTAATGGGCGCAGACGTAAAACTTTCTAGCATTGCAGAATTGGTTGCAGGCATTCAATTAAGCGCAAGCGATTTCGCGTTTATCATTGATAAAAACGGATTCATTATATACATGCCAGAAAGCGGTTACGAAGCCTTTGGCATACAACCACGAGAAACCAGCGGCAGTTTATTAACAAGGCAATCAATATTTGATACAGAAATCCCTAACCTAGAATTTGCCGCGCAACGCATCGTCTTCAATCAAGCCAACTTAGTAGAAGTGCCCATTGGCGGCATCAGCACCTATGTCGCCAGCGCCACTTTACCCTCCACGCAATATAAACTTGTGTTTTTCGCCCCAGCCAACGAATTAAACGCCGCTATTCTGGCTTCGCGCCAAGAAGTGCAAAACGAAATTCAAGCGGCAGTGCAAAATGCCGGGCTGATTTTAATTGGCTTATTTATTGGCGCATTAATCCTTAGCCTATTAATTGGGCAATTAATCACACAACCTGTGAAAAAATTGACCGACACAGTGCAACAAGTGACCAGCGGAAATTTAACTGCCCGCGCAGACATTATCTCGCAAGACGAAGCGGGCATACTAGCGCGGTCCTTTAATGAAATGGCAGAACGATTGAGCGCCACCCTGCAAGGATTAGAAGAAAAAGTCGCCGAACGCACCAAAGAACTTGAAATTATCAGCCAGAGCAACGCCAAACGCGCCGCGCAATTTGAATCGATTGCGCGTATTTCGCGCATCATCAGCTCCACACAAACGCTTGATAGGCTATTGCCGCAAATTACCCAAACTATTTCAGAGGAATTCGGTTTTTATCACGTCGGTATTTTCTTGCTCGATGCGCATAAAGAGTTTGCCGTCCTCGTTGCCGCCAATAGCGAAGGCGGAAAAAAAATGCTGGAGCGGAATCATCGGCTGCGAGTTGGCGAAACAGGCATCGTGGGGTTTGTGACGCGGGCAGGTCAACCGCGCATCGCGCTGGACGTGGGCGCGGATGCGGTGTTCTTCAACAACCCCGACCTCCCAGAAACCCGCTCTGAAATCGCTTTGCCGCTTAGAGTAGAAGCCGAAGTTTTTGGCGCGCTTGATGTGCAAAGCGCCGAAACGAATGCGTTTTCAGAAGAAGACATTAACATTCTTTCTGTATTAGCCGACCAAGTGAGCATTGCAATTCAAAACGCGCGCTCCTACCAACAAAGCCGCGAAGCGCTAGAGCAAGCCGAAATTACAGCCGCGCAAATGATTGAACAACAATGGAATCAATTCTTGAGCCGCCAAAATATTACCCAATATCATTTTGACGGCGTAGAAGCGCGCCCAACGGCGAACGTTATAGATAAACAAACGCCCAACCTTGCCATTCCGCTCATTTTACGCGGCGCGCAAATTGGCACGCTCAAACTGAGCGCGACAGACCCCAATAAAATATGGGATGAAGATGAAATTGCCATTGCGCAAGCCATCGCTGAAAGAACCGCCTTAGCGGTTGAAAACGCGCGCCTACTCCAAGAAGCGCAAAAACGCGCCGCGAAAGAAAAAACCATTGCCGACGTTTCCGCTAAAATTAGCAACTTAATTAGTCTGGAAAACATCCTCAAAACCACAATTCAAGAACTAGGCAACACCCTGCCAGACGCCGAGGTTGCCATTCAATTTACTCATTTACCAGAGCAAAAGTAGGCGAACATGTTTACAAAGTTTCTCAATTATTTTAAGAGCGAAGAAGATAAAGACCCCGCTTTCATTCGCTTAACGCGAAACATTTTATTGTTTGTTATTTTTGTAAACCTTGCGCTCTTACCGCTGGTGACTGGAATAGTTGGCGGGGAAAACGCCCGAAACCCCGTCGCCTTTGCCGTCCTTTCAATCACGCTCGCTCTTGAAGTGGCTTCTCTGTTTTTTGTTTACAGAGAAAGCTTAACCATGGCAAAACTGATTGTGCCGCTTGCCTTAATCCTAGCCGTAGGGTTTATTTCTTCAGAGAGAAATGGACTTAAAAATACCGCAATTGTCAGCTTGCCTATCATCTTAATTATTTCAGCTATTTTATTAGGCAAACGTTCGCTTTTCTTAACAACGCCTATCGCCATCTTATGCGTTCTTTTTGTCGCATATATGGATTTAAGCGGCAGGTCTGAGTTTACGCCCGCTGGCGCAGACGATGCGGTTATTATTCCGTTGCTATTAATCAGCGCGGCGGGCATCATCAATTTACTGATTATGCGCTTGAACGAAAATATTGAAAGGGCGCGCGCCAGCGAAGAAATTCAACGGCGCGAAAACGCTCAATTAAACGAGTTACAAGCCTCGCTTGAACGTCGTGTAAGCGAGAGAACCGCCGAGTTACAGCAAGCAAATCAAATCAATGAAAGACGCGCGCGTCAATTTCAGGCAGTGGCAGAAGTGACAAAAACTATTTCGTCCATTCAAAATATTGAAACGCTTTTGCCGCGCATTACCGAAGTGATTAGCGAACAATTTAACGTTTACCATACGGGCATTTTTTTGTTAGACGCAAAAAAAGAATACGCCGTCCTGCGCGCGGCTAACAGCGCTGGCGGAAAAAAGATGCTAGAACGCGGACATAAATTGCCGATTGGGCAAACGGGCATCGTCGGCTTTGTCGCCGCTACTGGGCAACCGCGCATCGCGCTAGACGTGGGAGCGGATGCGGTGTTCTTCAACAACCCCGACCTCCCAAACACCCGCTCCGAAATGGCGCTTCCGCTGCGATATGCCGGCGAAGTCATCGGCGCGTTAGATGTGCAAAGCGAAAAACCCAACGCTTTTAATCAAGACGATGTGGATGTTTTGATTACCCTAGCAGACCAAGTGGCAGTGGCAATTAACAATGCCAAAACCATTGAAGAAGCGCAACAAGCCCTTGCAGAAGCGCAAATTGCCATTCGCAAATCTACATTGGATGCGTGGCAAGTGTTACGCCCAAGAGACTTAAGAATCGGTATGGAATTACGAGAGTCAAACGTGAAGCCGTTACAAAACCCGCTACAAGGCGAGCATATTCAAGAAGCGCTTCAAAAAGGAAAAACCAGCGCGGTTTTGAATGGAAACCAAACCAACCTTGCCATTCCAATTCGCTTGCGCGGGCAGGTAGTGGGCGTGGTGAATATTGGCGTGCGCCAGAGCAGAGCCTTGAGCCAAGACGATATTGAAATCGCCGAGGCAATCGCCGAACGGTTATCGCTAGCAATTGAAAACGCCACATTGATTCAAGCCGCGCAATACCGCGCAGATTTAGAGCGCGTGACCGCTGATATTACCAGCCGCATTAGCGCCTCTACCCGTTTTGAGACGATACTACAAACCGCCGCGCAAGAATTAAGTAAAGCCTTAGGCGGCTCTGATGTGTTGGTGCAAATTGAACCTGTAGCGCTAGAACTGAGCGCCGGCAATGAATAAGATAAATCGCCCTATAGGAATGAGACGGCTTTGGAGTTTGTATGACAGAGTTTAAGCAAGAGACAGAGATTGTTGAGTCGCAGCGCCGCGCAGCCCAAACGGTTACATTAATATTATTTGTATTAATGTCTTTAGTTTCTATTTATACGATATTTTTTATATCAAGCGAAGACAAGACAATCATTGATAATTTTATGATGCCCTGTGTGGCTATAAGCGCAGGGTATGGGTATTATCTCTCGCGCAAAGGCAACTACATGCGCGGCATTTATATACTTTTAGCGGTCATTTCCATTGCATCGCTTTTATACCCTCTCGCGGCAGATAATGTCGGATGGCAAACCGCCATTGTTATGGCATTAATCACTACAGCGATTGCCAACAGCACATTGCCGTCTCAATCCGCTATCCGAATTTCAATTGGCGCTTTTGGCTTTGCAATCGTAATTGTACTTATCGAATTATTAGCGCCTGGCGTTGCAAACATTCCCACCACGTCGGCGTCAATTGTCGTTACGGTTATTTTAGCGATTATTTATTTCGGAATTATCACTTACCGCTTCCGCCAGTACGCGCTGCAAACAAAACTGATTATTACATTTATTGTATTAAGCGTTTTATCGGTTAGCGTGGCGGCGTTTGCCATTAATCGTTTGGTTTTGAACGAATTAACGCTTAGGGCAAACGAGCGGCTTACCGATACTGCCCAAACTGCGGCGGCTTCTATCAACAAAGAATTAACTTCGCAAGTTAATCTAATTCAAACCCTGGCAATAGACGCTTCTTTAGAAACCGCCTTACTAGAAAGGGTCGCGGTTAACGACATAAGCGAATTAGAAAGCCGCGACCAAGCATGGAGAGAAGCCGTGAATGCGAATAACACAAATGCGCTCATGCGCTCTGTATTGCAACACGAAATCTCCCCCGCTTTGCTTGAATTTAAGTCAAAATTCCCGGCGCATGTAGAAGTTTTTGTCACAGACATATATGGCGCTAATGTAGCCTCAACGGATATTACGTCGGATTACTATCAAGCCGATGAAGAATGGTGGCAAAAAGCCTACAACAACGGGCGAGGCGCGGTGTTTATTAGCCAGCCGATATTTGATAGAAGTTCTGAAACCTTGTCGCTGCAAATGGCTGTGCCGATTTTTGATTCGCAAAACGCCAATATCATTGGTATTCTCAGAACGACCGTCAGTTTAGAAATTCTCACCCAAATTTTGGAATTAGGCAGACCGGGTAAAACAGGGGTCACTGAAATTTACCTACCCGATGGCAGGGAACTAGAACTTCACTTAGAAGAAGACAAATTTGAAATTGAAGTGGAAGACGCCCCGCTAGATATTATTGAGGTCCTCAAGCAAAATCAACCGTTTATGGACACAATACACGACGGCGAACAAGTGTTGGTAAGTCAGGCGCAACTCGTAACAGATATTGACCGCGAAAACGAAATAGAAACAGCCGTGCAAAACCTGAATTGGCGGGTAGTCGCTTTACAAAACCGCGATGATGCGCTAGAAACGGTAGCAAACGTATCGCGCGTTTCGCAGTTAATTGGTCTCGCCGCTATTGCGTTGGCAAGCGCGTTAGCGGTCATTATGACGCAATACCTCACCAAACCCATTGCGCGGCTTACGCAAGTCGCCGAAGCAATCTCATCGGGCAATTTACAAGCCCGCGCCGAAATTGAATCGCCAGATGAAATTGGAACGTTAGCGGCTTCTCTTAATCGCATGACCAGCCAAATAAGCGAAATTTTGCTAAACCTTGAAAAGCGCGTTGCCGAAAGAACCGCCGACTTAGAAATCGCCCGCCGCCAAAGCGAAAAACGCGCCAACCAACTTTTAGCGGTAGGCGAAATTTCCAAATTCATCACCAGCGAACAAAACATAGAAGTCCTGCTTTCATTAACCGCGCGCTTAGTAAGCGAACGATTTGGGTTTTATCACACTGGCATTTTCTTGCTAGATAGCGCCAAACAATACGCCATCTTACAAGCCGCAAACAGCGAAGGCGGAAAAGCCATGCTCCAACGCGGGCACAAACTCAAGGTCGGCGAAAGCGGAATTGTTGGGGATGTTGCCCAAGTCGGCAAGCCGCGCATCGCGCTAGACGTGGGGCTTGATGCGGTGTACTTCAACAACCCCGACCTTCCAGCCACCCGCTCCGAAATGGCGCTTCCACTTAAACTGCGAGATGAAGTTATCGGCGTGTTAGACGTGCAAAGCGAAAAACCCGGCGCCTTTACAGAAGACGACGCTAATACCTTAAGCATTCTTGCAGACCAAATTGCCATCGCCATTGAAAACGCCCGTCTGTTCTCGCAAACCCAAACCACCTTAAGCGAAGTGCAAGCGCTATATCGCCAAAACTTGCAAGAAAGTTGGAAAACCTTTAGCCGCGAAGAAGGAGCGGTAGGATTTATGCAAAGCCTGAGCGGAAGCAAAAAACTTACCGAACCTATTGGCTCGGCGGAAATTCAACAGGCTCTCAATCGTGGAGAAACGATGGTCATTCAGCCAAACGGAAAATCTGCAGAGCCTACCATCATAGCCCCAATCAAACTTCGCGGTCAGGTCATTGGCGTTATCCGCATTAAAGCGCCAGACCAAGATAAACAATGGACAACCAACGAAATCAACCTTTCAGAAGCAGTGTCAGAGCGCCTATCGCTTGCGCTTGAAAACGCCCGCCTCATCCAAGACTCGCAACGTCAAGTCATCAAAGAGCAAGCCATTAGCGAAATTACAAGCAAAATCGGTTCATCTATTAACTTAGAAAATGTATTGCAAACCGCAGTGGAAGAGTTAGGTCGCTCTATTCCCGGTTCAGAGGTGATTATTAAATTGAAAGAAGATAACGCGAATGGAGGCTCAGGATAACATGAAACTTTCCCGCTTCCATTTTTTTGACTGGCTAGAAAATACCGCATTTGGGCGCCTCAACCTACGCTCAAAATTGACTCTCAGCAACATGCTGATTACTTTATTCGTCATTTTGAGTCTTGGGGCGTATGTATATTACCGCACCCAACAAGCGAGCGACCAACTCACCTCTCAACTTGAAAGCAACATCCGCAACCGCGTGGAAGAAAGTTTAATATCCACCAGCAGCGAACAAGCCGCGCTCCTCAATAACTTCTTTGCAGAATTAAGCGGCGATACAGCCATTATCGGCTCAACCATAAAAGATATGCTGGATAAACGCTCTAGCCTTGATAACGGCATGTATTGGAATGCAAGCGCCTCGCTTACGCAAATTGAAGGCGGCAGTTGGGATAACCCCAACGAAGAGACATCTTCCATTTTTATCCCAGCCGATGTGCCAATCACCGAAACGCTAACGCGCCGATTAAACACGCTCAAACATACCGAATTAATGATTCCATCGTTCTTAGAAGACAACCCAGACATTGTGGCAATTTATTTTGGCGGCATATTAAAAGAAACCATTTATTACCCCAATATTGATTTAGCGAACATTGTGCCTCCCGATTTTGACGTGACAGGGCGCGTTTGGTATGTGGACGCCTCGCCCCAAAACAACCCAGAGAAAAAAGTCGTTTGGTCAACGCCATATCAAGACGCCGCATTAAACGGCTTAGTCATTACCACTAGCGTACCCGTGTTTGACGCGCAAGATAGATTCCAAGGCGTTGCCGCTATGGATGTGCAATTGACTCAAATTACCGATGTCGTCTCAAGCATTCGAGTAGGCGAAACAGGCTATGCATTTTTGATAGATAGCGAAAACCGCTTAATGGCGCTGCCCCAACAAGGCTACGGCGACTTTGGCGTTATTGACCCTACCCAAAATTTTGGGCAAATAATGGATACAAACACCTTGCCCGCCGCCCCCGCCGAATTGTTTGAAATTTTGAATCAAGTGGCGGCTGGAGAAAAAGGCGTGTTTAATATCACGCTCAACGGAAACGAACGATTTGTCGCCTTTCAACAAATTCCAGAAGTAAACTACAAACTCGTCATCGTCGTCCCATCGAGCGAAATGCTCACTGAAATAGGCATTGTCAACAATCAGATTCAACAAGAAACGCGCAACACCATTGCGATTAGCCTGTTGCTTATTGCCGGTATTTTCATTTTCGCGTCTATCGCCTCGCTGGCTATCGGAAATCGTTTAACCGCCCCCCTGCAATCATTAACGCGCGTAGCAAATGAAATTATTGCCGGCAACTTCGACGCGAAAGCGCAAGTGGAAACAAAAGACGAAATCGGCGCGCTCGCAAACACATTAAACGCCATGACCGCAACCATTAAAGATATGGTGCTATCTTTGGAACAGCGCGTGAAAGAACGAACCGCCGCCTTACAAGAATCTTTAGAAAAGAACGAACGGCGCGGCAAACAATACGAAGCCATAGCAAAAGTATCGCAAGCCATTAATGCCACGCAAAATTTACAAGAATTATTGCCGCAAATTTCACGAGTGATTAGCCAGCAATTTGGTTTTTACCATGTCGGCATCTTCTTAAACGACGCGGGCAACCAATATGCGGTGCTAACCGCCGCAAACAGCGAAGGCGGCAAACGCATGTTAAAACGCGGCCACCAATTAAGAATCGGCGAACAAGGCATTGTCGGTTATGTAACAGGAACAGGCAAAGCGCGCATCGCGCTAGACGTTGGTAAAGACGCGATTTACTTCAACAACCCCGACCTGCCAGAAACACGCTCTGAAGTAGCGCTGCCTTTAATCATCTCAAATCAAATCATCGGCGCGTTAGACGTGCAAAGCGTGGAAGCGAATGCCTTTACCGATGACGACGTAGAAGTATTAACAACTCTCGCCGAACAAGTAAGCATCGCCATTCAAAACGCCCGCTTATACGAACAAACGCAAAAATCGCTCGCCGAAGCCGAAGCGGTTTCGCGCCAATACTTTACCGAAACATGGAAAAAACTTTCGCAAGAAAGCCGAATTGCCGGCTATCGTTACACGCCCGCTGGCGCTATTCCTATTGCAGACGATAACCTGCCCGAAATTGTAAATACCGACCGAAAAAGCATTACCGTGCCAATCATCATTCGCGGGCAAACGGTAGGCGAACTTTCCGTGCTTGTGCCAAAACAAGAACATATCAAAGCGGACCAAATGGACTTAATCCACGCCGTAGCCGACCGCGTCGGCATCTTCGCTGAAAATGCCAGACTGTTCGACGAAACATCGCGCCGCGCAGAACGCGAACACCTCGTTTCGGACATAACCGCAAAAATTCGCTCAACCAACGACCCCCGCGAAATGCTAGAAACCGCCATTCAAGAACTACGAAAAGCCCTCAACGTTTCACGCATCGAAATCGTACCGCAAAAAGTATCTGCGCCCGATAAATAATCGCCGCGGGCAAGAAGACTGAAATCAAGAGGAACTATGTTAAAAACAATTGCAGTATCAAACGAAAAAGGCGGCGTGGCAAAAACCACCACCACCCTATCCCTTGGCGCCGCGCTGGCAGAACTAGGCAACCGCGTCTTACTCATTGACTTAGACGCACAAGCCAACCTCACCTTAGGCATGGGCTTTGAACCGGGCGAAGCCGAATTAACCTCCAGCCATATCATGTTAGATAACACGCCCATCCTCAGCGTGCGCCGCAAAACTGAAATTGAAAACTTAGACCTAATCCCTTCCAGCTCGCGCATTGAAACCTCAGAACAATTTTTACCCGTGCGCACCAACTACACAACCATTTTACAAAGAGCCATTAAAGGAACGCCCCTACCGTACGACTACATCTTATTAGATTGCCCCCCCGCCTTAGGCGCAATCACCCGCAACGCGCTCGCCGCCGCAGATTTACTGCTCATTCCAACACAGGCAGAATACTTCTCTGCTTATGCCTTACGCAACATGATGGGCTTAATTCGCCGCACCCGCGAAGCCGATAACCCCAACCTCGCCTACCGCATCTTAGTCACCATGCTAGATAGAAGAAACAAAACCCATCGCAATATCCACGAACAACTCAGAAGCACCTTTGGCTCAGGCGTATTAAGCGCCGTCATCGAACTGGACACCAAATTACGCGAAAGCCCCATCGCAGGCTTACCCATTACGCAATACAAATCGGGCGCGCGCGGCTCCACACAATACCGCGTGTTGGCGCAGGAGTTAATGGAATATGTCAAAGAAACAGAAAACAAACAAGCGGCTTGATAAACTCTTTCAGGATATTCAACCCGAAGTAAATGATTCGGGAAAGAAGAGCAAGCCGCCCGTTAAGAAAGAAGCGGCGGCAACGCCTCCGCCTCAACCTACGGTGAAGCCTGCTTCCAAACCTGAAAGCGTTTCCTCCGCCCCAACCAAATTGCCCGCCATCAAACAAACCGGCAAACTAACCTTGCCAGAAATTGTCGCCCCACTGCCAGATATAAACGGCGGCTCAATTTACGCTACAAACTTTCAAATTGGAGAAACCGACTGGGCAACCCTGCGCCTGATAGACGAAAGCGGAAACCGCGCTTGGACTACAGAAGAACAATTATTAATCAAACAAGTTACCGACCAACTTTCTCTTGCTTTAGAAAACGCGCGCCTCTTTCAAGAAACGCAAAGGCGCGCGCAAGAACTAACGGTTGTTAACCAAATCGTTTCGTCTGTTTCCGCTTCGCTAGATTTGAAAAGCACGTTACAAACGATTGCCGATAGTTTAGCTCAATTGCTTTCGGCTGGGCATGTGGGCATTGCTTTGATGAACGAAGATAAAACAAGGCTTGTGCTTACCGCCGACGCCAGCGGAAATTTTGAACGCTCCAACGACATTGGCATCTCTATTCCTACCAAAGGAAGCCTCGCCACCGAAGAAGTGATGCGCTCGCGGAAACCGTTGTTTGTGAAAGATGTTGAAAACAACCCGCTCACCGCAAACATAAAAGATATTCTCAAACAACGCGGCACAAAAAACTTACTCATATTGCCCTTGCTGGCGGAAGATGAAGTGATTGGAACAATCGGCGTAGATTTTTACGAATCAGAGCGCATCGTCTCACAAGATGAAGTTCGCATTCTTGAAACCATCGTCCTCCAAACCGCAACCGCCATACAAAAAAGTAGTTTATTTGAACGCATTGAACGCTCGGAACAAAACTTACGCGCTTTGTTTTCGGCAATGGAAGACGTGGTCTTGGTCATTTCAAAAGAAGGGCGTTATGAACAAATTGCCCCTACCAACCCTTCGCTATTAATCCGCACTCCTGAAGAATTGCTCGGCAAAACGTTTCACGAAGTTCTGCCACAAGCGACCGCCGATTTCTTCTTAGAAAAAGTCAGCGAAGCGCTAAGCGGCGGCAAAAAAGTTCAATTTGAATATAACTTAATGCTAGAGGGTCAGCTATTTTGGTTTTTAGCAACGCTAACAAAACTAGACCCAAATAAAGTCTTCTGGGTAGCAAGAGACATCACCGAACGCAAACAGGCAGAAGAAGCCATTCAACGCCGCAACCAATACTTAGCGGTGTCGGCAGAAATTGGAAAAATCGTCACCTCTACGTTAGACTTGAACACCATTTTTGCCAAAACGGTAAACCTCATTACCGAACGCTTCGGCTTTTACCATGCCGCTATTTTTATCGCGGAAGAAACGGGCTTCAACGCCGTCTTACGCGAAGCCACAGGCGAAGCGGGCGCAGAAATGAAAAAAGCGGGTCACTCATTGGCGATTGACAATAAATCTATCGTGGGCAAAGTATCGTCCACAGGCAAGCCCATTGTCGTCAACGATACAACGCAAGAGCCGCTTCATAAATTTAATCCATTACTGCCAGAAACTCGCGCCGAGGCGGCAATTCCCTTACGCATTGGCGCGCGCATTATCGGTGTGATTGACATTCAATCGAAAAGCGCCAATGCGTTTTCGGAAGATGAAATTTCGGTTCTGCAAACATTAGCCGACCAAGTGGCGGTGGCGATTGACAACGCCCGCTCATTTGAATTATCGCAACAAGCGGTAATGGAAATGCGCGAAATTGACCGGCTCAAGAGTCAATTTCTTGCCAACATGAGCCACGAATTACGCACGCCGCTCAACTCCATCATCGGTTTTTCGCGCGTCATCCTCAAAGGCATAGATGGTCCCGTCACCGAATTAATGCAACAAGACCTAACGGCAATTTACAACTCAGGCCAACATTTGCTCGGTCTCATCAATGATATTCTTGACCTTGCCAAAATTGAAGCAGGCAAAATGGAATTGGCGTTTGACGAAGTCAATATCGCCGATTTGACCAACAGCGTTTTATCCACCATGAGCGGTTTAATCAAAGATAAACCGATTCAAATGAAACGAAACATCGAACCCAACTTGCCTCCCGTCAAAGCCGATGCGATTCGCGTGCGCCAAGTGATGATTAACCTGCTTTCTAACGCGGCAAAATTCACCGAAGAGGGCGAAATCGCCGTTGACGTTGGCTTATATAAAAATAACGGGCGCAATGAAATCAGAGTAAGCGTCATAGACACAGGCGCAGGCATCTCCAAAGCCGACCAAGAAAAGCTCTTTCAACCCTTTTCGCAAGTGGACGCTTCGCCCACGCGCAAGACTGGCGGCACAGGGTTAGGGCTATCCATTTGTAAGCAATTAATTAACATGCACGGCGGCGAAATTTGGGTTGAATCGGAAGAGGGCAAAGGCAGTAAATTCCACTTCACCTTGCCCATTTACCCCAAAGAAGGCGAAAGCCATGCGGGAGATAAAATCATCTTAGCCATTGACGACGACATGCAAGTCATCAGCCTATACGAGAGATATTTGCACCCGCAGGGCTATCAAGTCGTCCCGTTGACCGATGCGACTCAAGCGGTCGAACGAGTTAAGAAACTTAAACCGTTTGCCATCACGCTCGATATTATGATGCCCGGCATTGAAGGTTGGACTGTGCTAGACGCGCTAAAAAGCGACCCCGACACGCGCCACTACCCCGTCATTATTTGCAGCATCATCGAAGATTTAGAAAAGGGCTTCAGTCTCGGCGCGGCAGATTATTTAGTGAAGCCTATCTTAGAAGAAGATATCGTTCACGCATTAGATAAATTAAATACCGACGGCTCGATTCGGGAAGTGTTAATTATTGACGACAACCCCAACGACTTGCGCCTGATTGGAAAAATGCTCACCGACGACGGAAGATATAAACCCATTTTGGCTGATAGCGGACAAAGCGGATGGAACATTATCTCTTCGGGCAACCCGCCTCACGCCATTATCCTTGATTTGTTCATGCCAGACCTCGACGGCTTCCAACTGCTTGAAAAATTACAAGCCGATAAAAAATTACGCGATATTCCAACCATTGTCATCAGCGGCATGGAAGTCACAATAGAACAAAAGAATCAACTCAAGGAATTCGGTCGGCGTTTACTCACCAAAGGTTCGTTTAACGAAAAAGAATTGCTCGCATCCATTCAAAAATCGCTAGAGAGGATACAAAACTCAAGATAAGTGTTATGATTTGTTTCGCCGCCGCAAACGGCGGCGAAACAAATCATCAGGAGACTTAACAAAACGTGTCGTTTATTATCAAATGCCTAGATTGTGGGCATAATGCGCCATACTACCCAACCTCTACCACTTGCCCAAAATGTAATAGCCAATGGCGCGAAGCGGAATATGATTATGAATTAATCGGCAAAACGCTGCTCGCCAAATTAAGCGGCAGAAGCTCAGATTTATGGCGGTATAAAGAATTATTACCCGTACGCAACCCAAATGTCAGTTTATCGCTAGGCGAAGGCAACACGCCATTAATTCGCGCCGTAAATTTAGGGATGATGCTCGGTTGCCCCAATATTTACATCAAAGACGAACGCCAAGGACCAACCGCCTCTTTCAAAGACCGTCAAGCGGCGGTGACGATTGCGGCGTTAAAAGAAGCGGGCATTACCGAACTTGTCGCCGCTTCAACGGGCAACGTGGCAATCGCTTATTCGGCGTATGCTTCTCGCGCAGGGATGAAACTGTGGGCGTTTGTCACCAGCCTGGTGCCAGGGGTGAAGATGCGCGAAATCGCGCTATATGGCAGTCAGGTCATCAAAATCACTGGTTCGTATGACCAATGCAAACAAGTGGCGGCAGAGTTTGCCCGCCAACGAAAATTATATTTAGATATGGGCGCTAGAACCATCACTTCTATTGAAGCGATGAAAACCATTGCCTTTGAAATTGCAGAACAACTCACCGCCATTCAAGGCGCAGGCGAACATACCCCATGGCGCACGCCCGATTGGTACGTGCAAGCCATTAGCGGCGGCATGGGTCCCATTGGCGTATATAAAGGGTTTCGTGAAATGAAACAAATGGGTTGGACGGATAAAATCCCCGCCTTTGCGCCTATTCAAACTGAAGGCTGCGCGCCAATGGTGAACAGTTGGAAAAAAGGATTAGAAAAAGCAGAGCCTGTGCTAACCCCAAAAACCAGAATTGAAACCTTAGCCACAGGAGACCCCGGCCGAGCGTATGAATTTTTACGCGCCCATGTGAATAACACGCGCGGCGTATTTGAAAGCGTAAGCGATGAAGACGCCCATCGCGCCATGCACGTTTTAGCAAAAATGGAAGGCATTTCCGCCGAGCCTGCCGCAGGCGTGGCGTTTGCCGGGCTATTCAAATTGATTCGCGCAGGAGTTATCAAACCAAGCGATACAGTCGTAGTCAATTGCACAGGCCACACCTTGCCTGCCGAACCGATAGTATTAGGCGATAACTGGTCGCGCGATGTTAAATTCCCATCCACCGATACGCCGCAAGAAGGGTTGCTATCTGCGCTGACAGAAGTCGCCCCAGAACGATTCCCCAAAATCGTCGTCATCGAAGATACAACCGAAGCCCGCCGCTTAATTCGGCGCATTTTACAATCGCAAGGCAATTTCACTATTTTAGAAGCCGCTAACGGGCGCGAGGGGCTTGAATTAGCGCAAAGCGAACTGCCCGACTTAGTTGTGATTGACTTAATGATGCCCGAAATGGACGGATTTACCGTCATTGAAGAACTGCGTAAAAAACAAGAAACTTCCGCCATCCCCGTCATTGTAGTAACCGCCAAAGAATTAACCGCTGATGAAAAAAGCCGCTTGAGCGGGCATATTCAAGCCTTATTGCAAAAAGGCGACTTTTTGAACGATGAATTCCTTGAAGAAGTAAAATCGCTGATTAAATAACTCGCCTTACGCGAGACGCTCCGAAGGAACTCGTAAAGCAACCTTCTTTTTTTCAAACAAACCTTAGGAGCGATGCACAACATCGGTTCACTAACCTAATGAATACAACCTCCCCACAGGTTGTGTTCATCCACAGAGGTTGGAGCTATTGTTAAATAAACAAACTGCCGGAATAACCGCGGCTTTTAGCTCGGCGTTTTTTTTAGGAATGGCGCCCGTCTTTGGGAAACTCGCCATCACTTATGGTTTCTCGCCGCTAGAAGTGGTAGCGCTGCGCACAGGTTTGGCGGCAATCTTCTTATTTCTAGGGATATACATTTTCTATCGCCAATACCTATACATCTTTCCAATTGGTTTAGTAGGCTGCATTTTGGCAGGAGCAATTAATGGGCTTGGCTCTATATTTTATTACCTCGCTTTAGAACGGTTAGACGCCAGCGTCGGTCAATTGCTATATTCGTTATACCCTTTTTTCGTCGCCATTTGGCTCGCGTTAGACCACCAACCCCCAAGCCGATTAACCGTTTTCAGAATTATCCTTGCCGCCATTGCCGTATTACTGCTTACCAGCCTGCCAGATAAAAAAGCCGATACGCTTGGCGTCATCATGATGTTAATTGGCGCGATGTTATACGCTTTACACTTACCCATCAACCAACGTGTGCTATATGAAGTCCCTGCCCCCACTGTGGCGTTATACACCTTAATATCAATGAGCGCCATCGTCATTCCCGCCTATCTTATTTTTGACCGCACGCCTCCCGTCGCAGATATTTCTTGGCTACCCATTGCAGGGCTTACATTTGTTACGGTTTTTTCACGCATTGCCCTATTTCTCGGAGTAAAAAAAATCGGCGGAATGCAAACCGCCTTATTAGGGCTTGCCGAATTACTCATTGCCATTTTATTCAGCAACCTACTGTTGGAGGAAATCCTATCATTTTCACAATGGCTCGGCGCACTCGCCCTTAGCGTCAGCCTCATCCTTGTTATGTATGAAAAACCCGCCCCCCCGCCGCATGGCGGAAAAACAGGTTGGTTCTCATGGATTCGCCCGCCCAGCCTGCCCAAAGAAACGTTTGGACCGTATGAATAAAAAAACCGCCTCATGCTTGAGGCGGTTTTCGCTTCTTTCTTAGGGATATTTGATTCTGTCTCTTCGGCTTTTAGCTTATCCTAAAGCCTGTTTCGCCGCGGCAATCACCTCATCGTAATTGGGTTCATCGCCTAAGGCTGGCAAATAATTGACGTAGGTTAACTTACCGTCGCGCCCAACGATAAAAACGGAACGGCGCAAGTAACGGCGCTCTTTAATCAAAACGCCGTATTTGATTCCAAACTCCGCGTCCACTACATCCGAAACAACTTTAACCTTATCAACGCCCGCCGCGCCGCACCAACGCTTTTGCGCCATCGGAAAATCGCAACTGATGGTGTAAATGACAATATCATCGCTTAGTTTTGAGGCTTCTTCGTTGAAGCGACGAGTTTCGCGGTCGCATACATCTGTGTCCAGCGAAGGCACAGCCGACAAAATAATCACCTTGCCTTTATCGTCTTGCAGGGGGCTCACTTTTGCCCAACCTGCAACCACACAGGTAAATTCAGGCGCAGCGTCGCCAACTTTTACCTCATCGCCCAACAAGGTGACAAAATTATCGCCAATTTTGAAAACATTATCTCGAATAGTAGTCATTTTATTTGCTCCGTTTCTAAATTGATTTTGTTAATTACTTCCAAAATAATTCCACCATGGCGTATTTAATTCAAACGAAATATATTGAATCAACGTAATGACGAAGAAAAATAAAATCGCCCACTGGGTAGATTTTTGAAATTTAATATCGTCAAAAATTTGTTCAAGGCGAACGGTGAGGTACGCCCCAAAGACATTAGAAAGCAACGAAAAAGATAACTCAATAGGGCGAATAGGCTCCGCGCCGCCATTTAATGCAGAGCCTGTCATCCAAAAGGTGAGCGCAAACCAAGGGTATATCACAGCGCTCAATAAGCGCGTCGCCCAAAATTGGGTTGTGTCTGAAATCTTTTTACGAAAGATGAAAAACTCGCCAATCGTGACGAACAAATACGTCCAGAAGTTCATTTTGGAATGGCTAAAAATACTTTCAAACCCTTCTCTTTCTCCAAAAAACGCAAAGACTGGGTTTGGGAAGGCGTCATTTGCATAATGCAAAAATGCAAATACAACCCAAATAACGATAACTTTCCAAACAACGGATTTGGCAGTGGTGTACATATATTTGTTCTCCTCATTTGGTTAAATTATTTTCCAGCAACGCCAACAACAGACTTGCCGCAAAATACGTCAAACGTTTCGAGTGTACCCTCTTCTCCAAAACCGCTCAAGCCCCAAGCGGGTCGCGGCGCATCTACGTTTAATTCTAACAAACTTACGCCGTTCACTTTAACTCCGCCGGTGTTCATTTTTCTAGCGATTTCCATCGCATGAGATTCATCGCTTGAATAAACATATCCGCCTAAGCCATAAGGCGTTTGATTAGCAAGTTGAATCGCTTCCGCGTCCGTTTTGAACGTATGAACCGTAGCCACGGGACCGAAAATTTCTTCAAGCGCTTCTTCGGGCGCAACGCCAGTGACCAATGTAGGAGAAAAGTAGAAGCCGGCAGAATCAGGCATCCCCGTAGTTTGATGCGCGCGTCCGCCCTTTTTCTTCAACGCTTCTACGGCTTCCGCAATTCTTTGTTTATGCGCTTCATTTGCCAAAGGTCCAAGTTGCGAATCGCTAAGCATTGCATCGCCAATTTTGATTTGCTTGAACTTCTCCAACGCGGCGTTGAGGACTTGCTCTTGAATCGATTCATGCACAATCAACCGCCCCAACGCGCGGCACCACTGCCCATTGAGCGTGGTCATGCCTGCCACAATTCCATCGGCGACTTTATCCATATCGGCATCTGGCAACACGACCATCGCATTGTTGCCGCCAAGTTCAAGCTGCAGAGATTTGAAATCATGAGCGCACGCCGCGGCGACCGCACGCCCGCCCTGCAAGCCGCCCGTGAATGAAACGGCGCGCACGCGTTTATCGCCGACAAGTTTTGCGCCGACATCCGCTCCGCCATTTACAATTTGAAATAAGCCCTTGGGCAAACCTGCGGCTTCGAGTCCATCAACGAGAAGCAAACATGAATAGGGCGCCCATTCAGTTGGTTTGAGAATAACAGGGCAACCTGCCGCCAGCGCGTTGGCGACTTTATGCGCGGCAAGCGCTGCAGGGGAATTCCACGGCACAATGGCAACCGCAACGCCTAATGGTTTTCGTAAAATTTCCACATCGCCATGCGGACCAGGAACTTTTGTAACGGTATATCCGCTTTTCAAAACGCCAGCGGCGGCTTTGAACGCTAACCACACAATGGCATTGACAAAACTTGTAGTATTGAACACAATGCCTGTGTTATATGATTCAACAGCGGCAATCATCGGGACAAGTCCCATCAGATGATTAGCGGCGTTATCAAGAATCTCGGCGCGTTTTTCGGGCGATGTATTTGCCCATTCGCCTAATTCATGCAAACGCTGCGCCGTTTGCAAAGCGCGTTCAATATTTTCAGCGCTGGTCGCCATTTGTGGGGCAATCTTTTCGCCCGTGTTGGGGTTATGCACAAAGGCTTGCATATCCACAGTTGGTGAGATGCGTTCACCGTCAATATAATCAAATAGTTTGAAATGTTTTTTTACATCTTCAATCGGGGGCATTTTTATTTCAGGGAATGACATAGTAAATCTCCTTTGGGATTTGACCGCGGACGGAAGACCGCCAACCGAGTCTTATGATTTTGGTCTTATCGTCCGCCGTCGTCGGTCTGCAGTCGTTTTTTATGATGAAACCGTAAACGATTTCGTCTCTGCGCCGTCAGTAATAGACTTCGCCGCTTCGAGTCTTCCTCTTTCAGCAGGGAAAGCCATGACCAAACTCATCGCAATATCGCGCAACATGCGGGCGATGACGCCTTTGTTGGCTGTGCCGCTGGTGCCGGTCATTTTGAGGGCAAGCTGCGCCACTTCAAAACACGCTTCAGACGCGGCGCCTTTTGCCATGCGCCAGTGTTGCACTACTTCGGTTTTTGAGGCAATGGGCGGTTCAATCGTTTCCAAATCAATTTGTCTTCTTAACCATAATCTTGCGGTTTCCAGTTCAACGGTCATTTTGCCAATCAGTTCTTGATGAAACGGGCTGGTGGCAATCGGCTTGCCTGTGTCTTCAAATTTCATGCTCATTGTTTTTTCGAGCGCGTAATCATACGCCGCTTTTGCCGCGCCGAGATAAATGGTTGAAATGGCAGGTTGATTTCCCATCAATGAGCCGCGGCTGGCTTGCATAAATTTGACAAACGCGCCGGGAATCGCCAGCGCTTCCGAGTCAGGCACAAAAACATTTTCTAAGATGATTCCATGCGACGCGGTGGCGCGCATCCCAAGCGCATCCCATTGCGGGCGCTCTTTCACGCCCTCCGCCTCACGCGGGACAAAGAACATGCTCAAGCCTTCGGCAGTGTCATAACCTTTGAGTTTTGCCGCTACCAAATACGCATCCGCCACGCCTGTGTTACACCCAAAAGATTTGACTCCGTTTAATTTCCAGCCGCCTTCAACTTTTTCCGCTTCGGTGGTGATATGCACCGCGCTTTGCGATGACTTTGCCGACTCGCTGGCAAAATTGCCGAGCAATTGTTTTTTCGTTCCCATTCTGTGCAAAACATTTTCGGCAAACGCTTTTACAACGGGAATTTCATCGGCATTAAATTTGCCTTCTTCAATGGCGTCTAGCCCCAGTAACCCGCGAGATGATGTGGAGCAATGAAAGAAATACGCCAGCGCCGTAGAGGGGCAAGCCGTTCCCATGACGAAGGTTGCGGCGGCAAGGTCGCGCAAATTGCCGCCCAGCCCGCCATACGATTCGGGAATCACCAGCCCCAGCAAACCCGCTTTGCTTAACGTCTCGCGGTGCGGCGCGTAAAACTTTCCGCTGGCATCGGCTTCTTCGGCATGGGCGCGCAGTTCAGGCAAAATCGCTTCGACTCGTTCCGCGCGTTCTTTTTCGGCGGGGGTTAAATCATCAAATAAAAATTCGGCGGTTAGTTTTTGCGGCATGGTTTGGTTTCCTATCTTTGGTTCAGGTTTTAGATTAATTTCTTGCAAATCTTGAGACCACGGACGATAGACCGCCGGCCGCGCTTTGTAGCCAGCGGTCGGTCGTCCGCCGTCAGTGCTTGAAATTCTCTTTCAATTCCGTCAACAACTCCAGCGACTCCACGTCGTTTTGATAAATGCTGCAAATCAACATTTGCACGCCAGCATTTTGATATTGATTAAATAATTCTTTTGCTGTTTCAATTGTCAAACCGCGACCTTTGAATAAAGTCGCTTTTTCTAGTTTAGATTTCAAACTTGATTCATCTTTGGCTATCAGTAGATTGCATAAAACGGTTCTTTCGATTTCGGCGTAATCGCGTCTTTCTTTGACGCAATGCTGGTTCAACACTTCAAATTTTTTCTTCACCTCATCAGGCGAGCCGATGAAGTTGCACATGTTCCCCACTCTGGCGACAGTGCGCAACGTTAGTTGTTCTCCCGCGCCGCCAATTAAAATGGGCGGGTGCGGTTTTTGAATCGGCTTGGGTTCGAGAATGGCATTTTCTACCTGAAAATATTTTCCATGATAAGTCGCTCGTTCTTGAGTCCACATTTCTTTAATTAATTTCACGGCTTCTTCTAAGCGATAAAGCCGCTCGGCGGGCTTGGGTAAAAATTCAAAACCATATTGTTTATATTCATCTTCATACCAACCTGCGCCGATGCCTAACGTGATTCGTCCCTTGCTAATCAAATCTAAGTTGGCAGCCATTTTTGCTAGTAAAGCAGGGTTGCGGTAGGAAGTGGATGTCACAAGCGTAGATAAACGTATCCGCGTTGTAACAACCGCAAGGGCAGAGAGAAGCGTCCAAGATTCCATAAAAGGTTCGTCAGGCAATCCATGTACCGGAATCTGAATCAAATGGTCCATCACAGAAAACCAATCAAAGCCATGTTCTTCAATCCAGATGATTTTTTTCTTGACGCCATCGAAAATGTTTGGTTCTTTATAAATGAAAGAAGGAGAGTGAATGCCGAATTTCATAATAAATGACCGCAGACGGCTGACCGTTTAATTTGCGGTCTGCGGTCGGTCGTCTGCCGTCGCTCCTTTTTGATTCAAATTTACAAATGCATAGACCAACACAATTGCCATCACCACCGAACCCATGATGCCAGGCGTAGATGTTCCATACGCGCCGAGTAAATAACTTGCCAGCGCAGGCATGACGATGCGCGTGGCGCTTTCGAGACCTGAGCCAAAACCTAACATGCCTCCCACTTCGTCTTTTTGCACGGCTTTGCTAATAGCGGAATTAATTAACGCGTTGAACGAACCTGCGCCAATCGCCATTGGCAACATAAAAATTAAAAGCGCAGTGAGCGTTTGTGAAATTGCCCAACCTACCATACCGATGAATGAAAAACCTAAAAATACAATCAGCAATGCTGATTCTTTGAATCGCGCCGAAAGCGGACCAATTGCCCCGCCTTGCATAATCACTAAAACAATTCCAATGTACGCAAGGATGTAACCTGTTTGTTGCGCGTTCAAACCAAATTTATTTAACAAATAAAGCGGAAAGACGGTTTGAAAAGCATTGAAGGCGATTGCAAAACCAAACCGCACCCACAACAACGGACCTACGAGCGGGCGTTGTAATGCAACCCACAAGGTTTTGAGAGAAATATCCACTTTCTTTTGAGTTGCTAATTCAGCGCGGCGTTCTTCCGTTAATGACTCTGGCAGCCAGAAATAAACGGTTAATAAATTTATAAAAGTTAAACCTGCCGACACAAAGGCTGGCACGGCAAAGCCAAACTGACTCAACATGCCGCCCAATGCAGGACCTAAAATAAACCCAATGCCAAACGCCGCGCCAAACATACCCATGCCCCGCGCGCGATTCTTTTCATCAGTGACATCTGCAATATAGGCTTGTGCCACAGAAATATTTCCTGCTGTTAATCCTGAAAGAATGCGACTGGCAAACAACCACCATAATGAATTCGCAAATCCGAGAATTAAAAATCCAATGAATGTGCCGGCAATGCTGATTAGGAAAACAGGTCGGCGGCCATATTTATCGGATAACCTGCCTAATATCGGCGCGCCAATCATTTGCATGGCGGCATAAGATGACACCAATAAGCCCGTTTGAAAAGCCGTTGCGCCGAACGAATCGGCAAAGAATGTCAGCAATGGCACAATGAGCGCAAAGCCGAGCATGTCTATTAATACAATTAATCCTACGTTTAATAAGCGTTTGTTCATGAATTTCCTTATATATGTTGCTTAAAAATTTGACTGCAGACCGCGGACGGCAAACTAAAAAAACAGTCTGCAGTCTGTCGTCTGCTGTCAGTTTTGCACCGTCGGTCTTCTCAAATACTTTCCTTTTGCTTCACCGATAATTTTTCCGTTTTCAAACACTTTATTGCCGCGCACAAAAGTCGCTTTGACCCTGCCCGTGAGTTCATGCCCTTCAAACGGCGTATAGCCCTGCCCCGATTCGGACTCCGCCGCGCGCACAACAAAAGATTCATTGGGGTCAAACAACACAATATCGGCATCGTATCCTTCGGCAATATCACCCTTAGACAACAAGCCATAGCGTTGCGCGGGATTCCATGAAACCAATTCCGCCATGCGATTCAGCGAAAGCCCGCGTTTTACGCCTTCGCTGTGCAAGCCGCTCAACATATATTCCGTGCCGCCAAAGCCCGACTTTGCCATCCAAATATCGTCGGGATGTTCGGCGTTGTATTTCATTTCCGTTGAACAGCAGGCATGGTCGCTGACCACCCAATCCACATCGCCGCTTAACACTTTTTCCCACAAAAATTCCACGTCCGCGCGCGGGCGAATCGGCGGGTTCACTTTTGCCAATACGCCATTGGGTTCATCAACATCTAATAACAAATGTCCAATCGTCACTTCGCGCCTGAAGTTGATATGCGGGAATAAATCGCGCATCATCAACGCGGCTTCGAGCGCTTTGCGTGATGTAAGGTGTAATAAATTGATATTCGCGCAACGAGTTTCATGCGCGAGATACGAAGCGATAAACACCGCCAAGCCTTCGCTGTGCGGCGGGCGCGCCGCATTGTACGCATGTAAACCTTTTAACTTTCCTTCTTTTTGCACAATCGAAGTGTAGGCGTTCAAAATATCCGCCACTTCGCAATGCAGACTCAAACTCAAATACGGCGCGTGTTGTGGGTTCGCTTCCATCATCTCGCTCAATTTACGCATGATGAATTCAAAATGAGCGAAGTCGTATTTTTCGTCATGCTCTAATTTCAAAAAATTATGTTGTTGGTCAGATTTTCCATGAAGCCCATGCCCGCCGTAAAACATAAAAATCTTGAACGACGAAACGCCGAAATCGCTCATCAGCATCGGCATTTCGTCAATGTGAATTTTATTAATCGGCGCGAGATGATAAGCATAATCCACCCAATATTTTCCGTTTGAAATTTCTAACACTTCGGGATAAAAATTTTTATACGCGCCGCCTTTGTTCAAATAATATTCGCCCGTGCGAAAGTAGGTGAGCGCCGTTGTCACGCCGCCCATCGCCGCCGCTTTTGATTCGGTGACGGCATCCTGTTCCAGCGGGGAATAGATGCCGACGTGCATGTGTGCGTCCACCAGACCTGGAAACGCCAGCAGACCTTTGCCATCATAGACTTCTTTCGCTTCACTCGCAGGGATATTTGATTCTGCTTTTTGAATTTTCCCTTCGCGGATAGCAATATCTGCCAATTCAACGTTTGCGTGATTGGGCCGCACTAGTTTTATGTTTTTGATTATTAGGTCGTACATGAATAAGTTCTCCTGAATGTTTATGTTTCGCAATTACAGACCGCAGACCGCGGACGGTAGACCGTTTATCAAGTGCGGTCTGCGGTCTTCCGTCTACGGCCAATCTTTATCCAGCAACAATACCTTCGCTCATTAATTTTTCAATCTCATCATTCTCAATGCCAATGCCAGCCAACACTTCTCTTGAATGCTCGCCTATCTTCGGCGGATTCCGTTCAAGGGTTATGCCTTCGTCATTTAACAAAATCGGCAGGCGCGGAAGGTGAGTTTTTATTCCATTGGGTAAAACGGTTTCTAATAAACTATTTCCTTGCGTTAATTGCTCGTCTGTGAAAAGATGTTCGGGTTTGGCGACAGGCGAGAAAGGTAAGTCTGCCTGCTCACATTTGGATAGGACATCTTTCAATGAATATCTTGCAATCATCTCTTCCACTTGCGGAAGCAACCACTCGCGTTGGTCAATGCGACCGTTATTGGTAGAGAGCCTTTCATCTTTCAACCAATCTTGCCGTTCAAACGTTTCGCAAAAGCGAACCCATTGTTTATCGCTCGTGACCCCAATGAAAACCAGTTCGTTATCCAATGTTTTGAAGGTGCGGTAAATTGCCCAAGCGCTGACTCGGGCTGGCATAGGCGGCACAGGTTCTTGAGTAAGCGCCGAGTAAGCCATGTGATGTCCCATCATAAAGGCGGCGGTTTCAAATAAAGCGCTTTTTACAAATTGACCTTTGCCTGTTTGGTCTCTTTCACGCAGAGCGGCAAGAATGGCTAACGCGCCCATCATGCCTGTTGTAATATCAATGACCGATGCGCCCATGCGAAGCGGCTGACCGACGGGTCCCGTCATGTAAGCCAATCCGCTCATCATCTGAACGACTTCATCGAGCGCAAGGCGGTTTGCGTACGGTCCGGGGAAGAATCCTTTGAGGGAACAGTACACAAGTCGAGGGTAGAGAGAAGCGAGAGCGTCATATCCAAACCCGAGTCGCGTCATTGTATCGGGCGCGAAGTTTTCAATCAAAATATCAGTTGATTCTAAAAGTTTGAAAACAATTTCTTTGCCATGCTTCGATTTAATATCAAGCGCTAAACTTTTTTTGTTGCGATTAAAAAACGGATAATAGCCCGTGCCAAAACCTTTGAGTTTGCGGGTTGGGTCGCCGTCAATGGGTTCAATGCGAATGACTTCTGCGCCGAGGTCGGCAAGAATTAAACCGCAAGCAGGACCCAGCACGGCATGGCTGAATTCGAGAACGCGGAGGGAGGAGAGAGTGTGGAGGGTCATAAAAGATTTTGACGGCAGACTAAAGACCGCTGACCACAAGTGTTGGCGGTCTGTCGTCCGTGGTCGGCGGTCGGTTTTCGTTTATACATAATCACCATGCTTCACCAAATAATTCACCAAACCGCCCGCATTGAGAATGTCAATCATTTGTTGTGGCATTTTTGTGGCTTGATAGGTTTCGTTTTTTGTATGATTGGTGACGATGCCGTTTTCTAAATCCACTGAAATGGAATCGCCCGATTGAATGTTGTGATGTTCCACTTCAATGACGGGCAAGCCGATGTTGATAGCATTGCGATAAAAAATTCTGGCGAATGTTTTTGCAACGACAACCGAAACGCCAGCGGCTTTGATGGCAATGGGCGCTTGCTCGCGCGATGAACCGCAGCCGAAATTATTTCCCGCCACGAGGATATCGCCTTGCTGAACTTTTTTAGAAAACTCAGGGTCAAGGTCTTCGAGAACATGCGAGGCAAGGGCAGACATATCCAAAGTTTTTGTATATTTGCCGGGGATGATTCTGTCGGTATCTATATTGTCTATTGGGTAAACGTGAGCGGTAGGGTGAGTCATAGTTTTATTGTTTTCCAAGTTTTGACCGCAGACCACAGACGGCAAACGGCGGTCGGTTGTCTGCGGTCATCATTCTGGCTCCACAATCTCACCTGCCAAAGCGGATGCCGCCACCACAGCGGGCGAAGCCAAATACACCAAAGCGTTTGGGTTGCCCATACGACCTTTGAAATTTCGGTTGGCAGATGAAATGACCGTTTCGCCGTCACTAGGGATGCCGAGATGCGAACCGACACACGGACCGCAACCTGAAGTAATAAATGTGGCGCCTGCGTTGGATAAAATTTCTATCGTGCCGTCTTTTAGCGCTTCATTGAAAACTTTTTTAGAGGCGGGCGCAATCACCAAACGCACCCGATTACAAATTTTTTTTCCTTTCAAAACGTTTGCGGCGGAATGTAAATCTTCAAGTCTGGTATTTGTGCAGGAGCCGATAAACGCATAATGAATTTTTGTGCCTAGCGTTTCGTCAATAGGAACGACATTTTCAGGCGAGTGCGGTTTTGCAATTTGCGGTCGAAGTTTTGAAACATCAAAACTAAATTCACGCGCATACTCTGCATTTTTATCTGGGGTAATGGCTTCAAACGGATACCAAAGTTCCAAACCGCTTGTATCTACCAAGCCAGTCTTTGCGCCCATTTCTGAGCTCATGTTAGCGAGTACCATGCGGCTGGCAAGCGTCATCTCTTTTATTGTCTCGCCAGTAAATTCCACTGCTTGATAATTCGCGCCTTCTGAACCCAATTGTTTGACTAAAAATAAAATCAAATCTTTAGCGGTTACATTTTTTCCTAATTCGCCGTTCAAAATAATTTTTATAGTCTTCGGAACTTTCAACCAAGTTTTGCCTGTGAGCATAGTGGCGGCTAAATCAGTTGAGCCGACGCCAATGCCAAACGCATTAATCGCGCCGTAGGTTGGCGTGTGCGAATCTGCGCCGAGAAATAAATCATTCGGCTTGACATGCTCGTTTTCAATCATCAACTGGTGACAAATCCCTTCGCCGATGTCGTAGAGTTTGCATCCCATTTCGGATGAAAAATCACGCATCAACTTATGCAGATTCGCCACCGCTTCATTGGGCGCAGGGGAGGCATGGTCAATGATGAGGGAAACTTTTTCCTTGTCCCAAACTTTTTTGCCGCCCATTGCGCGAAAGGCTTTAATAGCAAACGGCGCGGTGGCGTCGGTCGCCATCACTCCATCCACTTTAACAATGGCAATATCGCCTGCTTTTACAGGTTTGCCTGCATGGTGGGAGATGATTTTTTCGCTAATCGTTTGTTTCATAAGTTCCTTGAACGCCGACCGCAGACAACAGACAGCAACTATAATCAGCGGTCTGCGGTTAGTCATCTGCCGTCAAATCAATTTGTGCATCTTCGCGGGCAACTCTTTACCTAAAAATGCTTCCATCTTTCTTGATAACGCGGAGACTTTTTCGATATTGATTCCAGTTTCAATGCCCATTTCATGGAGCATGTACGCTGTGTCTTCGGTGGCGATGTTGCCCTTGGCGGTTTGGATAAATGGGCAACCGCCCAGCCCGCCAAAAGACGTATCAAATGCGGTGATTCCAGATTTCAGAGCGGATAATAAATTTGCTAAACCTTGTCCGCGCGTGTCGTGCAGGTGAAGCACAACTGGCACATTCCCCGCTAAAGGCAATATTTCTTGCACAATGCGCCGAACAAGTTGCGGGTTGCCCAGCCCAGCGGAATCAGCCAGGGATAACTCGTCAATACCCATAGATAAAAACCTTTTGGACATGTTAATTACTTTACTGACTTCAATTTTTCCTTCATAGGCGCAACCAAAAGCCACCTGCACGCCAGCGCGAACTTTCATATTATGCTCGCGCGCTTTTTTGACCATTGCCTCCATTTCTTTCATGCCGTCTTCGATGCTGGTGTTGGCGTTTTTCTTTGCCAGCGTTTCAGAAGCAGGCACGCCCATATCCACTTTTTTGATGCCCGCTTCGGCGGCGCGCTCTAAGCCTTTGAGATTAAGCACAAGCGCGGAAAATGTCACAGTGTCAGAAACAGGCAGAAGCGAAGAGAGAAGCGCGGCGTCCGCCATTTGCGGAACAATTTTAGGGTTCACAAACGAGGTGACTTGTATCTCTTTCAAGCCTGCGTCTATCAAGCCTTTGATATATTCAAGTTTTATTTCGGTCGGGATAAATTTTTCTTCGCGTTGAATGCCGTCGCGCAAACCCACTTCAATTAAATTCACTTGGCTCGGAACAGTGGGAACTTGAAGCGACTCGCTGCGCCGCCATAAACGGTTGTGATACAACAACGGCGTATCCAATTCGGATACGGAAATATCTTTTACTTCGCCGACAAAAATAGTATGGTCGCCGCCGTCGTACATATTCCAAACTTTGCAATCAATCCACGCCAATGAATCGGGCAACAATGGACTGCCCGTTACAGCCGTGTGCGTTTGCAACCCTTCAAAACGATTTTTAATTTCAGGTTTCATACCTGCAAAACGCATTCCAATTTCAAGTTGGCGCGCAGACAAAACATTGACGGCAAAAAAACCGCTTTCGGCAATCACATTGTGGGTGAACAATTTTTTATCCAGGCTCACTAACACCAGCGGCGGGTTCAAACTTAAACTTGAAAACGAACTGGCGGTTACGCCAATCGGCGCGTCGCCGTGTTTTGTGGTAACAACGGTTACGCCCGATGCGAATTGTCCCATAGCGCGTTTGAAAGTGTTGAGGTCGAAAGTCATTAATCTTTCCTATTCGTCAAACAAATTTCTCTTATTAAATCCTGCCGTCATAAAGCGCACAAAAACTTTTGGCGTAGTAAGCCAGGCGACCTTTTTGCCGTCTTTGTTTTCTAAAATTTTTTCGGCTAAATATGGCGTAACCGTTTCAACCTTATCGCCAAGAATGTTGAAAAACTTTTTTGCGCGTTCAAACTTTTCTGGCATGCCTTCATAATCCTTAATCAATAAATCTGTGACCACAATGCCCGGGCTTAATAAACAAACTTGCACAGGCGTATTTTTTGTTTCAAGCTGCAAACTTTTGGTGAAATAATTCAAAGCGCGCTTTGTGCTTCCATACACGGCAAGCCCATCGGCAATGCGCCCATCGCTGCCTAACCCTTCCATGTTATACAGTTGCCCGCCGCCTTGTTTGAGCATTTCATTAATCACAATGTGCGATGAATACATCACGCCTAATAAATTCGTTTCCGCCACTTCTTTGATTCGCTCCACAGGTTGTTCCCAAAACATTTTGCGAATCATGCTCAAACCAGCGTTATTAATCCAAATATCCACTCGCCCAAATTTTGATTTTGCAAAATCAAAAAGTTTTTGATTATCTTCATATTTTGATACATCGCACGCGAAGCCTGCAACTTGTTCTTTTGAATATTTAGACGCAAACTCCGCCTCCGCTTTCTGAACGTCGGCTTGTTTTCTGCTATTGATAACGACTCTACACCCACGCTTGAGAAATTCCTCCGCCAGCCCGTAACCGATGCCTTTGGTTGAGCCTGTGATGACGATGGTTTTATTTGTGTTCATGCGATTATCCTGTATGACCGCCGACCGCTGACAGAAACCATGCCAGTTGGCGGTCAGCGGTTAGTCGTCTGTCGTCTTTATTTTTCTTTCCAATTCAAAACGCCGAACGTTGTATATTGCAATTTATCTGATTTATAAAACTGCCAAACAACGCTCATGGTGAAGTTATCGTCAATTAAAAATTCGCGCCCTTTTATCTTCAACGCTTCGCCGTAAAAGTGCTGCGACGTGTATAAAGCGCGTCCGTAGCCGAAACTGTTGCCGAACAAATCGGGTCCTTCAAAGAAATGGCGGTTTGCATTGCGATAACGATTGAACGTATATTTTTTCTCAAACGCCCCGCTGACGCTGACTTGCATTTCAGCGCGTAATAAATCAAGCGGCTTGTAATCAATCACTACTTGATTAACGCCAATCTTTTCTTGGTCAGCGCCATAGACGAGCATTTCGCCTGCCCATACGCCAGATTTTTTGGAAGGGAGGATGTGCGGGTTGCGCCCATTGACTCGCTCCGTCTCGCAGAAGGCGTCAATGCGGGCTTTCGTTTCGGGGTTGTCGTGATAATCAAAAGCGACTTTGTAAATGCCGTTGAAGACGGTGCAAATTTTGGGTCCGTCATAAATTAAAGATGAATACACTTGAGTTTGCATATCAGGCAAAATATGAACCATTGTGCGCAAGTCACCCGTCCAGCCCGGGGAGTAGTAATGAGCGTCCACCAACGTTCCATACGGATGCCCCGCGCCGATAAAATCAGGTCCGAGATAAATTCTGTCCTTATCCGAATCAATTACGCCGAATGCAAAAATGTCAGACACTTCAAACCGCCCCACCAGCGGACCCGATGAATCTTGCAAATGGGTATTCATGTAATAAGTCGTTGAGCCTTTGTCTTTGTCAAAGACGGAGGAACGATAAACTTTGTTATAGCCAATGTGATTGCCTTCAGCGTCGAAAATAGAAGGCAATCCGTGCCATTCGCCTTCGATGCTCTTCTGCCAATTAGAGGGTTGGTTTGTCATGTGTTGTTTCCTGTTATTGTTCATTGATTGCGATAATGACCGCAGACGGACGACCGCGTTGTTTTGTGGTCAGCGGTCGGTCGTCAGTCGTCACTTAAAACGGACATTCTCCGTCATTTGAAAACACTTCATATAACGCCTGTTCTTCCTTAACATATTTATCAGGCGCAATTGCCTTTCGCATGGCTTGAAGTTTTGCAAACAAAATTTCAGAATGTTTGTACGGCTTGCGAAGCAATTCAGGGTCTTTCAAATATTTTCTGCGATGAACATGATGCAAACAAGCGACCGTTTCAATCAACGAACGAATGGCATATCCAAGAAATTTTGCCTGCTCTGGGTCGCTTTGACCAGTTGAACCTTCAGCAATATTCAACGAGATGGATGTTACGGCTCTATCCATTGAGAACTCAAATTAAAGTTTTCTTTCTTTGGCAATTTTTCAATCACTGCTAATATCAAATCTGCATAATCCATTGCTAATTGCCAAACTTCGAGTTTTTCAAATTTATAGGACATGGTTGCTCCTTCGCGGTCAGTGGTCAGTCGGCAGCGGTCTATTTCTCTACGTCCTGATTTCTTAGAATTCCACGCATTTTCTCGCTTGTCTCTTCCCCCACCAGCCGCGAAACTTGCGCCCAAACTTTATCCACTTCAGGGTCGAAGATGGCGTTACGATTCAATTGGTCGCGCTTGGCAAAGTCGCCCGATGGCATGGCATCGGCGGGGATTCCGTTTTCGACAAGGTGAAACCAATGTTCCAAATATCCATTGACTGGGGTTTGAATCTGCTCAAATGCCGATTCATTGGCGCGATAGGCTAACATCCATGGCGACATGAGCGCGTATTGCTTGGGTCCGAGTTGGGCGGGGGTTAAGCCTTCAATCTTTTTTGCTTCTTCAAAAATAGGAGTTAAGCTATCAAAAACCGCATTCATGTACTTGAGGTTTGCGCCCAAATCGGCGCGGGGAATTAAATCCAAGTGAAAGGCAAAGTACGGCCCAGCCATCACCGAGTCAAGCGTGAAATGTGGAATACAACTTTCGGGCTTGGTGAAGGCAAAAATCATGTGCGAATCTAAACCAATCGGCGGAACAACCAGCCCGATATACACCATTTTGTGGATTTCATTTCCGCTAAACAAGCGTAACGAACCCACAGGTGCGGGGCTCATGGGAGATGTCAGGCTGAGGTATGGCGAACCTATCTCCCGAAGTCCGAAGCGGGTTTTTATCTTCTCTAATGTGTTGAGCGAAAGTTGTTGAGGCAGGGACATGTGTTGTTCTCCGATAAAGTTGAAATCCTGACCGACCGCAGACCGCTGACCACATTGAATAGCGGTCTGCGGTCGGTCGTCGGCGGTCAATCATTATTCATGACTGTTTTTCATATTAGTCGTCGGCACTTCCTTCAACACCCATGCTTTGGCGAGTTCGGGAATTTCGCGCCGCGCAGGAGACGGAATCACAACCGCATGTTGACGACCGTATTCTTTTTTGATTCGGTGAACGTCAATTTGCCAGCCCATATCAATATATTTTTGGCGCATTTTGCGATAAGCAATTTGAATGCCGTCAGATTTGACTGAAAGTTCTGCGCCAATATCATACGGAAGCAATTCGGGGCGCTGCGATAACACAATGGGATAATCTTGATTGAAAATTTTCAACACGCGCTTAAGCGCGTCGCCGTCTGCCCAATTGCCTTTGAAGAATGTTCGCAATTGAGTCCATTTGGTAATCGTTTTATATTCATTGACTGGCACATGAAAATTAAATAACACCATTAAACCCATCGGCAGGGTCACTTCAAGCAAGGTGACGCATGGCATCCAAAATGCGGCGCGCGTTTTTACGCCGGGGCGTTCTTTTTTATATAAGAAACTCCACAAGCCTTTGATATTGCGCTTCGGCGGTTTGAGCGTTACGGTCATATCGGCGCCAAGCGTATGCGGAATGACTTCGTAATCTGGAATATCTGGCTCTTCACGGTTTCCAAACGAGCCGCCATGCACAAACGGAGCGTGAGCCGCGTCTAAACTATTTTCTAACGCGCGTTCATAATAAACATCCCATTCAAATGTGCCGCGAATCACTTTGAATTCCGGGTTATCAAAATGCGGCAACTCTGGCAAAGGCGGTCTTTCGGCTTCGGGCAAATCGCCTAAAAACGCCCACACATAGCCATACTTTTCAACGGTTGGATACGAATCCACGCGCGCTTTCTTTGGCACAGGCATATTCGGGTGCGCGGGAATTTTCACGCACGCGCCGTCGGTTTGATATTCCCAACCGTGATACGGGCAGACAATACAATCGCCGTTCATCCAACCGTCAGAGAGCGCTCCGCCGCGATGCACGCACAAATCGCTCAGCACATGCGCCTTGCCGTCAGACGTGCGGTATAAAACAAACTCTTGCTCCAGCGCCGTCACGCGCAACGGCTTGTTTGAAACCAAATGCGAAAACTCAAGGGGCCACCAAAAATTTTTTAACATGCGTTACTCCTTTGTTCATCGAACAAAATTATTTTTCATTAACCGCCAACAGCGGTCTGTCGTCTGCCGTCATTTTTTACGAATCACGGTATGCTTCACAGAAACTTCTTTGTCGCTTCCGCAAACATGCTTTTCGATAAATAATTTAATTAATTCTGCAATTTCATTTCGGATTTCTTCATCATTGCGCGTTGTCGCCTGGTCTAAGAAAAAACGACCTGTGGTTTCATCGAGCGGATGCGCAATGGAAAAATGATTCGCGCCTTGCATTAAGACGTCATACGCTTCAGACTCAGGGGATGCCTGATACGCTTCGTCAAACGTTTTCTCCACTGGGTCTTTTTCCTGCCCTTCCGCCCCATAGCGGATTCGACTCGCGGCAATCACGCCGTCTTTATCGCCGCGCATGAGCAAGGTTGGTTTGCTGGCAATTTTCAAAACTGTACCCGCTGAAAAACCTAACATAGTAGAAGCCATCGTATGCCCCGCATACGAAAATATCGCCTTCACCTGCTCAAAGAATTGACCGTTCTGCAGCGCCACCGTTCCGCCAGCGGAATGCCCGCCTAAAATAATTTTGTTCAAATCTAACGCCTGATGTAACGGATTTTTTTCATCGTTGTTCATTTGCTTAAGCGAATCAAGAATCGGTTGAATGGCGGGGCAGGTCGCGCCGCTTCCGTACGCATCTGGCTTGACGCGAGATAAATCAATAGAAGGAGTTAGCCCAATCACGTTGGGCAACGTCTCTGCGACATGCGAGTACATCACGGTTACAAAATTCGCTTCCGCTAATTTCACCGCCAGCCAGTGATAACTTTCAATACCCACATTGATTCCATTGAAGAAAATCACCACAGGCATCGGCGCGGAAGTCTTATCAGCAGGAAACACGCCCGTCATTTTTTCCGCATCGCTGTTTGTTGATACGGCAGGGTAATAGATTTTCAAATGCAAAACATTAAACGGCGCGTGTGCATTTGGCAACGCGGCGGCGTGGAAGATGGCACGAATCAATTTTCACCACCCTGACCGCCGACCGCTGACGGCTGATTACTGCTTATCGTCTGCGGTCTGGCGTCTGCCGTCGGTCTTAATAAAGTCCTATCTCCGCCCCACAAGCCTCTCACCAATCTATCAGCCATGTCTTTGCCAAATAGTTTTTCACCAATTGGGTTAGCGGGGTCGCGCTCCACAATGGCGCGGCGGACTTGTAAATCTCGTTCGGCAAGCGCCGCGCGTTCTTCCAGCGGAACTACTTCGGCTTCATCTACATATTTTAACCATCTATCTAACATTTCATGCGATAAATCCCGTAGTGTGTCAATCATCTTTTGAGTAGGCGGCACGAGATAACAATGCCCAATTTCAGAAATGGAAGTCCGCATGTAAAGCGTTTTACTTACAAATTGCGGAAATTCTTTGTCGTTTCTGAATTTCAGATAACTTTCATTGGCAGGTTGATAATATTTATCGAGATAATCTAAATCAGTCAGTAAGTCTGCGCGGGGAATGTAATCGCAGTAGTAAAAAATGTCGGGCATCGTGCCAGTTGCAAATCCGAAATGAGGCGCGCGGATGTGAGGTCCAAGATAAATAGTCAGGTGCATGTTAGTAAACGATTGAGTCGGAATGCCGATGTAAGAATGCACCATCCAATCAATTTCTTTGCCAACGAACGCGCTCAGTAACCCTTTGGCTTTGCCGTCGGCAGATTGATAAGGTTGCAAATCCGCCACGGAGGGATCTGGCTCAGTGGAAAAACGCGCATCCACTTTAGCGCGCAGTTCGCCTAAAATTGCCCACAACTGTTCAAAGACTTCCGTTCGGTCTTGGGCGGGGTTTTCATCTAATAATTCAAAAAGGGTTTTGACGGTGGCGGACATTTATTTTTCCTTGACAATGGGCAATAGACCGCTGACCGATGTCTGCGGTCTGTTGTCTGCGGTCAATATACATACTTGCACGCGGCTTAGTTTTTCATCTCGAAATGTTTTCCAAATACCTGCAATACTTCCGCTGGCATTATCAACAACTTCAATTGCAGAGGTTGTTTGACCCGGCGCATCCACTGTTTCTATTTCAGTTAATGCGCCGTATTTTTTTTCGTTGCCGCGCATTCCATCTTTATCAGTGAAAGTCGTTTCATTAGCTGTGATTTGCATTGTTTCAAGCAACTCGCCGTCAGGCGAAATTGAAAATCTTTCGCCTTTGTAATTGCCTGAAATTCTTGTATCCATTAATTCGGGATACCCCTCACTCTCAGGAACAGCCGCGCCAACAATCGTTGCGACTTCTTGATTGGCAATAAAAAATTTTCCGCCAGTCACTTGCCTTGTGGGGTTCAACAGAATTGAAAACGATGTGAAGTTATAGCCAAAGCGGGGCCACAACCCACGCGCAGTAAGTATTCCATCCCGCCAAGAGAATCCACCGCCAATAACATCTTCGCCAAGATAATGACGCGCTTTGCCGACAAGTTTTAAGTCAAACACAAATTCGCCAACGCGCTTGTTCATAATTTCTAAGGTGTTTTTTGCATGTTCAGAAAGGTTAGCGTTCGCTTTCACAGGCTCGCAATGTTGCATCACTCGAATAATATCGTCCTTTGGAATCAATTGGCGGCGTTGATGAATCACGCCTACATACTCTCCAGCGGGAGTGTAGAGGTATTCGCTAACGAGCCATGAGCCAATAAAAGATGTTTTTGTGTTCATAATTATTTTGACCGCTGACGACTTGCCGCCCAACCGCATTGGTCTGCCGTCGTCCGTCTGCGGTCAGCGCTAATTGTTATGCCTGCTCAAAATCTAAGACTCCAAACTGCGAGCCGCACCTCTGCCCGCCGCGATACCAATGTTGCACGACCGCTTTGCGCTTGCCGTCTAACGTCACTACTTCGCGCCGCCAGCAGCGTAAATGCGCTTCACGATGATAGAACTGCCCGCTTAAGGCGCGGCCTCCGCTCAAACTGTGACTGCCGACAATTTCCGAATCGTCCGTCGCCCATGCCTGCCAATGATTCGTAATCAAAGACATTTTGCGAACTTCAGGTCCAAACGAACCGCCTTCAATTCTTAAGCCAATCATATTTTCTTTAATCGGCGTAATGGTTTCTTCGTAATATTTGTGACCGATTGATTCTTTATCCTCATTCAAGGCGTGTAATTCCCCCAGCCAACGGCCCGGGCGGTGCAACAAAATTTCGCCGCGCCCTGAAGTTGGGTCGTCGTGCAAGTCATAGTGTGCGCCAGTCACCACAGTTGGCTGCGGCACAGGGGTATCCTCTGGAACTTTATCATTTTGACCCACGACGATATACATCATGTGCTCGCCGCGCGACATTTGCGCCAATGAAAGTTGTAAGTTGCCGTCCACAATCATCAAAAAAAATCTTTGGCTCAATCCAAGCGCAGGCCAATATGCATTTGCATCCACAAGATTTTCACTTAACACTTCGGCATAACCAATGTTGGCGGGTCCTTCATATAAACGATGGTCGCCTTCTTCTTGAATAAAGTAATGACCCGAATGTTTGAACGGACCAACAAACGAAACATCCACGCGCACGCGACCATTTTCTAGCGATTGCACATTGCGATAATCTGCGCCATTGCCGAGAAAACAGCCTTTGCTATCGAACACTTCGGCGTTGCCTGCCCAGCGCCCAAGACCATGAGTGAATTTTGGCGGAGTCATAATTACAAATTATTTATTTACTAATTTATAAACTTGCTTTTCTTTTGGCGTTTCGGCAAAAATCTTTTTCAAATCTGTTCCCTGCGGCTGAGGCGCGATATATCTTCCTTCTACAAACGCCTCAATCGCTTCAGACTCAAAACACCAAGGCGATAAAACATACGTTTCATCGCTGCGGGGAGAAATGGTCAATGTTTGATTTGAGCCTTTTCCATCGGGGACGTTTAAGAACGCCGCTTCTTTTCTCGCTTCGGCATTTGTGGTGTGAAAATATAAAGACAACGTATCAAAGAACTGCAAAAGTTTATAGTTATTGAACAGCGCCTCCTCTTGAATCCATGCCGACGAAGCCGAATCAGTTTCAAGTTCCGCCTTGAGGCGCGCCTGACGCGCTAATTCATACGCCAGCATCGCATCGGCGTTTGATTTGTACTCGTGCGAAATTTTGTCTATAAAAATAAAATCAGATAAGCCATAACGCCCGTTGAACAATCCGTAAGTGTGCATGGACGAAAGCAAACCGCAATACGCATGATGTTTTTCATTGAAATCGGGCGAGGCTTTGGAGGTTTGAATCAAATACGGCAACGGCGTTTGCGTGAGGTGATGCGGCAAACCCGTGCTTGGCGATTGCTCAACCAACGCGTCAATCGCTTCCCAGCCTTCGTCATGATGTTCAACAATATAAACGACCAAATCCTTTGGCGTTGGCGCGTTGAAGTCTGCGTTCCCAAAAGCGCGCGCAAATTGACCCGACATACGCGCATGGTCTTTTTGTTCAATTACAAAATGCGGGCTGCCTTGTTCAGCTGTTTGAATAATCATGATGATTCCTTTTAACCGCAGACCGCAAATGGAGAGCAAAAACGGTCTGCAGTCCGCCGTTGCTCTTAAGGTTGTTGAATCCGCACAAAATCTTGAATTTGAAAAATATGCGTTTGCCCGTCGCGCAATTTGTGAGTGATGATGCGGCGGTTGTTCGGGTCAATAAAGTAATGATTGTTATGCACTAATGTTTTTGAAATCTTGCTGTCAATCGTAAAAACATAATTGAATGGCGTCAGTTCTGTTCCATGCAAAGTTAATTGCTCGCTTTTTGCCCAACAATATTTTCCGTCCACAAAAATATCGGAGTGAAACACGGTTTTCCCCACTTCGTATAAATTTTCAAAATCTTCCATCAAATGCCAGCTTTTATTTACTTCGTTCCAATATACATCCATATGAACGGCAGAGGCTTCGATAAACTCGCCTTTGGCTGAGAATGTTTTGCATAAACCTTCCCACCGCCCCATAAAACATTGATAAGGATGCGTAGATTTTATATCGCCGTAGTTTTTCGTGGTCATGCTTGCTCCTGTTGTTGTTTGAAAAGTTTATTGACCGCTGACGGATGACCACCCCTCATCCTAGCCCTCTCCCAAAGGGAGAGAGAGGACTCTATCGGCGGTCTGTCGTCTGCCGTTATTTTTAATCGCCAATCTGATATTTGAATCTATCGCCGCGATACCGCGCTTGTAAAAACTCAATCGGTTTGCCGCTTGCGCTTGTCACCACCCGCTGAATCATCAGCACAGGGCTGCCCAGCGAAAGATGAAGCAGCCTCACATCCAATTCCGAAGCGGGCACCGCTTCAATGGAACGCTTGGCATGGCTGTTTATCATTGGTTCAATATGGCTGATGTAATTTAACGAACCGCCTTCTAACAAGCCCGCTTCATTAATTTGGTTTGCAATCGCTTCGGGCAAAAATGCGGTATGCACGCCAATTGCTTTATCTTCCGCCAAACGCAAACGCCGAATGCGATAGATTTTTGTTTTATGCGCCGTTTGCAGCGCCTCAGCCACTTCTTTGTTTGCTTCTACAAATCCTTTTTCAATGACTTGCCAGCCCGGCTTAATGCCTTGTTCAAGCATAAATTCAGTTAGGCTTTTTCTATCTTCGGGGCTGTGAGTCATTTTGGGCGGAGCGACAAATGTGCCGCGCCCGCGTTCACGAATCAGCAAGCCTTCGTACACCAAATCGCTTAACGCCTGCCGAACCGTTGTACGGCTCAATTTGAACATGTCTTGTAATTCTTGTTCTGAGGGAATTAAATCGTTCTGCTTCCATTCGCCCGATTCAATTTTTTCAAGCAAATGCTGCTTGAGTTGATAATGAAGCGGCAGAGGAGATTTTCGGTCTATGTTGAACATGGGTCATTCTTTCTCTAAATGTTATAACGTTATGACAATCATACCTATTTGAAATAAACATGTCAAGGAAAAAAGGGTAAGTAATATCCCGCTAATTGACTACACGCAAAATAGTGTCTATTCACTACCCTTCATGGGAATTACAAAATGAAACACACTCCCTGAAAAATTGATTTCATCATGACCTTTGCTTTCCACCCACACATAACCGTCATGCGCTTTGGCAATTCCGCGCACAATGGCTAACCCTAAGCCTGGACCTCCGCTCTTAAAAGCAGTTTTCCCCGACGAATGAAGCGCGACATCGCCCACTTGATAAAATTTCTCAAAAATCAATTCATGATGTTCAGCGTCAATGCCAATGCCTGTATCCTCAAAACGAATATCCACAGCGGGAATATTGTCTTCCAACGTGACGGAACATACATTGATTTTCACCTTACCGCCGTCAGGCGTGTATTTAATGGCATTAATTAGTAGTTGATATAACGCCTTTTGAATTAAAGATGGGTCGGCGTAAATAGAAACAATTCTTTCTTCTTGCTCAAGATTGACTTCAATATTTCTTTCAGCAATTTCTTTTGATAATAAACTAACCAAGTCAGTTAACATCATTCTCAACGGAATCGGCGCGGGTAAAACCTTCATCGTCTCGCTATCAATGCGCGAAACGTCTAACATCATATTGACTACTTCATGCATTCTATCTGCGCCTTTGGCAATGCCGTCCATGATTTCAATTAATGAAGGGTTATCTTTTAAGTTTGGCGCCGCGCGCAATAAATTGAGATAACCCTTCAGCACAGTTAACGGCGTACGAAGTTCATGCGCCGCCACTTGAATAAATTCTAGTTTGTTTCTATCTAGTTGTCTTAATATTTGATTTGTTCTCTGTAAATCATTAATGGTAAGTTGGTCGTTTTCACGCAAGCGATTTAACGTAGTGCGGATAATGTCAATTGCCATGCGCGGGCTTTGGGTAAGCATTTTCCCAAAATCGTCTTTATTCATTTCTAAAACTGTTAAGTCGGTAATCGCGCGCACGGTGGCAGAGCGCGGCGCGTTTTGAATCAGCGCCATTTCGCCAATCAAATCGCCTTTGCTTGCTACGCGTAACAACTTCAATTCATGCTCATTAATTTGTTTGGTAATTTCGGCTTGCCCATCCGCCACAATATAAAATACTTCTTCATACGCGCCCTCGCGGCATAAAATATACTCAGGCGGATACGCGGCAATGCGCGTTAGGTTTGCCATCTCGCGCAATTCGTCGTCATCCAACCCTTTAAAAGCGATGCGCAATAAAGATAGTTTGTCAAAAGTTTCGGTCATTGCGCTTAGTATAACAAAGCAAAAGACCCTAAAGGTTTGTTAAGATGAATTTCCAATGATTCTTAAATCCACACTTTAGGGTCTCAATAAATTACATCTCCCTCATCCCATACGGAAAGCCATACTCAGCCATTTTATCCATAAACGCTTTTGGCTCAAACGCTTCAGGACCTAGCACGCCAGCGCCTTTCCAAATTCCATGCTCGATTAAATCCATTGCAATTAATGGCGAAAACGCCGTTTGCGCGACAACCGCCTGACATCCCCACATCTTCATACAGATTTCATTATCCGCCACTTGATATAAATACACTTCGCGCCTCTTTCCTGACTTTACGCCTGTTACCCACGTCCCGGCGCAAGTCTTACCTTTCATCTTATCTCCCAAATATGCAGGGTCTGGCAAACAGGCGGCGACTACATCTCGCGGCGCGACTTCTACGCCTTTGACGTTGATTTTTTCTTTATTATCTAAGCCTAATTTATTGAGCGTTTTCAATACGTCCATAAATTCATCGCCCAACCCATATTTGAACGTAACGCGTTTGGCGTTTTTAATCCAACGCGGCACAAGCAACACTTCTTCATGTTCCACATTGACCACTTCTACCTTGCCAATGCCGTCGGGAAATTCAAATATTTCTGGCTCAGAAAACGGCTCGGTGGTAAACCAGCCTTTATCTTTTTCATAAATCACAGGCGGGTTCAAACATTCTTCTATGGTTGTCCAAATTGAAAACGTAGGCGCAAATTTATAGCCTTCAATGACAAGGTTTGAGCCATCGCGCACGCCAATTTCGTCTATTTCGTCAAAAAGGTATTCAGCGGCGTATTTGGCAAACACATCTGCCATGCCGGGCTCCACGCCGAAGCCCACTAAAGCAAGTAAGCCTTTATCTTCCCACTGTTTTGCTTTTTCAAATTGATAGTCGCCTAATTTGACGCCTGTTTTATTGTAGGGGTCGGTTGGATGAGGCTCCGAAAGCGTCATCGCCATATCCATATACATCACGCCCGCATTAAATGCGGCGTCAAAGATTTGTTTGTTAAACAGCGGGTCAACCGCATTCATAATTAAGTCTACATTGTATTTTTTTGCAAGCGCTTCAATATTTTCTTGTTTGCTAGCGTCTATAAATTCCGCTGGGAAACGGTTTGCGTCTCCTATTTTTTTTTGCACTTCTTGCGCGCGTTTGAGGTTGTAATCTGCTAGGACCATCCGTTCGACCCATGCGCGCGATTTTGCCATGACGGCAATGGCTTCGCCCACTCCTCCCACTCCAACAAGCAATACTTTCATATCAGGGTATTCTCCGTTTGTTTTATAACCCGCAAAGCGAGTTAGATTAAAAATTACAGTACCGCGCTAAGATGAATCTTTATCAGAGCGATACGACAATAAAAAAGACAGCGTGAATTATCACGCCGTCTTTTTTTCATTAATAGCGATTTGTTTTTTTGTTGCGGCTTATCGGATCGATGTTAATGGTCAATGCGAGTAAGTACGCTTGCGCAACCATGTCCCCAAATTGTCTTAATCCACGAACGAGGGCTTGCATAAAATCCTTTCAATTGGCTCTGCAGCTCTTTAAGTTGAGGCGCAGACAAGTTTTGCGGAATCAGAATCAGGTTGAACGTTAGAAATGAGGCGAGAAGTTTATCTAAAAATAAATTTCTTTGGCGATTTTCAAGTAGATGAAAGATTCAGTCTCGCGTACGCCGTCCACTTTGGCAAGTTTTTCGGTCATAAATTTGAGCAGGTCTTCATGGTCTTTACAGAAGACTTCGAGCATAATGTCGTAGCCGCCGCTAACAAAAACGGTGTAAACGACTTCGTCAAATTTTGAGATTTTGTTTGCCACGTCGAGCATTTTGCGCCCGTCGGTGCGCACGCCGACCATTGCCATTGTGCGTTTGCCCATCATAAGCGGGTTGGTGACGGCGACTACTTTTAGGTAGCCGAGTTCGACAAGGCGGTTGTAGCGTTGGCGAATCATACCCGGCGAGACTTTGAGGTCTTCGGCGATTTTAGCGAAGGCTTCGCGCCCGTCTTTTTGTAAGGTTTGGATGATATGCCTGTCAATGGCGTCTAGCTTATCCGAACGTTCTGTGACGATTATGTTTTCCACGCCTATATTTTATGACGATTTTTTATAAATGTCAATGTTTTTATGACAATTAGTTATAAATTTATGGATTTAAGCGCTTATTTTTTCCCCACAAAGAAAACGCCCCGCAGGTTTGATTCCATCCATAGCGATTTTATCAGGAAACCTGCGGGGACGCTGGTTTAGTTATCTAACTACCCACTGAGGCTTTGAATTCTGTCCAAATACGGTCATACAATTGTAAAGCGTCGCCGACATCTTCAAGCCATTGCAAACGGGCTTCTACTTCGGGAGGCGGGTAAATGCCGGGGTTGGCAAGCGTTTCGGGGCTCATAAATTCTTTGGCGGCGGCATTGGGTGTGCCATAGCCAACGAATTCGGCGTTTTGCGCGGCAATTTCAGGATAGTGTAAGTAATTGATGAACACCATGGCGGTGTAAGCGTTTGGCGCATTGACGGGAACGGCAAGGTTATCTTGCCAGATGACGCAGCCTTCTTGTGGGATGACATATACAATGCCTTCGCGGCCGCCAGAATCAGGCAAGCCTGCAAGTATGGCGTCGCCCGTCCACATGTGACCAAATACGGTTTCGCCGGTAATGAGGAGGTCGTCGTTGGTTTGGCTATCGTAAGCGCGCACGCATTCGGCTTGTTTAATTAATAAGTTTTTGGCTTCTTCTAATTGAGCGGGGTCGGTAGAGTTGAGGGAATAGCCTAAATACATTAAAGCCGCGCCGATTGTTTCGCGTTGGTCGTCTAACATGCTAATTTTTCCGCAGTTTTCGGGAGAAGGCTCAAACAATTCTTTCCATGAGGCTTCATAATCTGGAACGGCGTTTGTATCTACGGCAAAGCCAGATGTGCCCCAGAAATACGGCACGGTGTATTTTTGCTCAGGGTCAAAGTATTGGTTGACGTTTAAATCGCTCATGTTGGCGAGGTTGGTTACCACGCTTTTGTCAATTTCCATTAAGTAACCTTCTGAGATTAAGATTTGCACCATGTAATCAGAAGGTACGATAACGTCATAATCGGCGCCGCCGGCTTGCAGGGTGGCGAGCAAGGTTTCATTAGAGTCGAAATTGGTTTCGACGACTTCAACGCCGCATTCTTCTTTGAATTGTTCTTTGATGGCGGGGTCAATATATTCGACCCAGTTGTAAAAATAAATTGTATCGGCTAACTTAGACGGGTCGCCGCATCTTTCTGAGGTGACGGTTGTTTCGCCGCCCGTTTCAGTTTCTGCGCCTCCGGCAGGCGCGCACGCAGAGAGCGTTACCGCTAAAATCATTAGCGCATATAACAGCGTTTTTTTCATTTCTTCTACTCCTTAAGTTTTTTTGTATCATAGAATCATTCACAAGCGAACGATTTTTGAAACGGCGTTTTGAGAGTTATCACCTCCTTAAGTTGATAATAAAATTAGAGCGGACAGGTACGAAATTAACATAACCACAATCAGGGCAATGACGGATAAGATTTTTCCGGAAGAGTTTGTTTCGTTTAATTCTTCTCGGTAGCCCTGTAACGCGCGCCATGCCCAATAAAAACCTGCCAGCAATAGTAAAGCGATAATCAAATTGCCGAATGTGAATGCGCTGAACAAGGTTAAGACTCTGAATAATCCATATATCCCAGCGCCTAAGCCTGCCCCCACCGACATGGCGCGCGTGTAAACGGGTCCGCCGTTTTGGGCGGTGAGCGAAAGCCCAACCAAGCCAATTGAGGCGACTAATAACGCGGTGGAGAGGGCATTAATTTCTGGCGTTACGCCTTTACGCACAAGCGAGTAAATGTATAAAGGCATGGTTTGTTCTTGAATGCCTTTGGTAAATACGGTGATGAGGTAGTCGTCTAATGAGAGGGTGAATGCCATGAGCGCGCCGCCGATAATGCCAGGCATGAGCAGAGGCAGAGTGACCCGCTTGAAGGTTTGCCACTCATCTGCCCCTAAGTCTGAAGCGGCTTCTTCAAGGGTTCGATCAAAATCTGCAAGGCGGGCGCGAACAATCACATAGACGAAAGGTATGTCAAATGCGATGTGTGAAATGGTGATGGTGTGCAAGCCTGTTGAAGCGCGAATTCCAAAGACGGAGTCTAAAAATGGGAACAAGGCTTGGTTAAAGAAGAGCAGTAAGGAAATGCCCATGACAATTTCAGGAATCACAATGGGTAGATACAGGTTTGCGTCAAAGGCTGTGCGAAGTTTGAAACGGTATCTATCCATTGCGATGGCAGTGAGCGTGCCAATGGCTGTGGCGAAGACTGTGGCGATTAAACCGACAAGCAAACTATTACGCGCGGCGTCGAGCAATTCGGCGTTTTGTGAGAGGGCAATATACCATTCGGTTGAAAAACCGCTAAATACCGCTACGGAACGCGTGTTGTTGAAAGAAAACAGAATCAATATGATTACCGGCAAGTATAAAAAGCCAAATAACAAAGCGGCGTTTGTGCCTAGTAACCAGTTGCCGATGCGGGTGGCAAGGCGAACTTTTTGACGAGGGTAGGGAGGAAAAGTTTGCGCGCTCACATTGCCCTCCGTGTTTCTTCGCTGCTAGAGCGGAAATAGAAGATGACGCCAATGAGAACTAGTAACATGAGAATGAGCGACATGGCGGAGCCAAAGGGCCAGTTACGGGCTACGCCGAATTGACGATTAATGAGCGTGCCAATCATTTCTACTTTTCCGCCACCCATAATATCGGGGGTGATGAATGCGCCAACCACTGGGACGAACACCAATACAAGCGCGGCGAATACGCCTGGCATAGTCATTGGAAGCATGACGCGCCAGAAAGCGCGTTGGGGCGAGGCGCCTAAGTCGGCGGCGGCTTCCATGAGAGTGTGGTCGAATTTTTCTATGGAGGCGTACATGGGTAAGACGGCGAACGGTAAGTAGCCATAAATTAAACCAACGATGACTGCAAACTCGTTGAAGAGCAAATCTAAAGGCTGGCTAATGACGCCAATTCCCATGAGGAATGAGTTGAGCAAGCCTTCCGCCGCTAATACTTGTTTGAGCGCGTAGGTGCGAACGAGGAAATTTGTCCAAAATGGGATGATGACAAGAATCATCAATGCATCGCGCCAAATGGGTTTTTGTTTTGAGATAAAGTATGCCAGCGGGTAGCCAAGCAATATGCACCACAGAGTGACAATTAAGCCAATGCGGACAGAACTGCCAAAGATGCCGATATATAAAAATGGGTCGCATTCTGGACCTGCGAATTCTGAAACGCAGGCGTTAAAGAGCAATGAGTAATTTTCAAGCGTAAACACTGGGGGAATTTTGATTCCACCCGCTCGCCCGCGTTCTACGAAGCTAATGAACAACACTATCAAAATAGGCAAATTGAAGAACAGCAAAATCCACAATGCGCCGGGCGAAATTAAACCAAAGAGTTGCCAGTTTCTTTTACCGCGAAAGAATTTAAGCATATCAACCTCCGCCTATTCTGTGAGAATGCGCGGCGATGTATGCGTGAAAGACATGGTTACTTCATCGCCTGTTTTGGCTAATGATTTTTGCGCGAGGGTGACATTCTGTTCGCGGATGCGAGCCTTATGCCCGCCGGGAAAGCGCACGCCGTAATGCGTATCTGTGCCAATGTAAATTACTTCTTCAACGCGCCCTTTGAGGTTGTTATCGCCGTCGGCGGGGCTGTTCAAGCGAAGTTTTTCGGGTCTGACCGCGACTGTGACTTGTTGACCGTTGGTAAACTTTCTGCTTGATTGAATATATACCGTTCCTGTGCCAATGAGGTCAATTTCAACAGTCGTCCCGTTTTGCGCTTTGACTACGCCGTCTAAGAAGTTGGTTTCGCCGATAAAGTCTGCCACAAATTTAGTAGCCGGGCGTTCGTAAATTTCTTCTGGCACGCCAATTTGTAAAGCGACGCCTTTGCTCATCACGGCGATGCGGTCGCTCATGGTTAGCGCTTCTTCTTGGTCGTGGGTAACATAAATAAAGGTAATGCCCACTTCGCGTTGAAGCGTTTTTAATTCGAGTTGCATTTCTTTGCGGAGTTTTAAGTCCAGTGCGCCAAGAGGCTCGTCGAGAAGCAATACTTCGGGCTTATTGACTAAAGCGCGGGCGAGGGCGATGCGTTGTTGTTGTCCGCCGGAGAGTTGCTTGGGGCGGCGTAGTTCCATGCCGGGAAGTCGCACCATTTCTAACGCTTCGCCCACCCGTTTGATGCGCTCGGCGCGTGAAACGCCTTTCATTTCTAAACCAAAGCCGATGTTTTGTTCAACAGTCATGTGGGGGAATAAGGCATATTGCTGAAAGACGGTATTCACAGGGCGTTGAAACGCCGGCACTTGGCTCATATCTTTTCCATGAATCAAAATTTTTCCGTCGGTCGGCAATTCAAAGCCGGCAATCATTCGTAATGAGGTTGTTTTTCCGCAGCCCGATGGACCGAGCAGGGAAAAAAATTCGTTTTCTTTTATTTGCATAGTGACGTGGTTGACTGCCGCTACAATGCCCCCTTCTGGTGTGACAAACTGTTTGACAACATCTTGCATTTCTACTGCAAACTCACTACTCGCCATGGGTTGACTCCTATGAGGTGGTGTTTTTTTTATATTATAGTGGAAAATTTTGCATTTTATGCCAAAAATTCCTAAACAGCGCAAACTCAAGCGGCTGAGTCGACTGCTTAGATTTGTTTACTTATCCGCTCATTTCCTGATACAATGTTTGCATCAATTTAGAAAAGGAAAAAATTATGAGCATTGAAAAAGTGGAAGACGGCGTTGTCGTTTCGATGGAATATAAATTAACTGTAGATGGGCAAGTGTTAGATTCGTCCGATGAAGCGGGTCCGTTGCAATTTTTAGCGGGATATGGAAATATCATCCCAGGGCTAGAAAATGAAATGATGGGCATGAAAATTGGAGAAAGCAAAGAAGTGACGGTGCAACCCGCCGATGGATATGGCGAATTTGACGAAGAAGCCTTTATGGATGTGCCGCGTTCCGAATTTCCGGCGGATATGAAGTTAGAAGAAGGCTTGGAATTGCACGTTACAGACGAAGACGGCGAGCATCGCGCCGCGTATGTGACCAAATTTGACGATAAAACCGTGCAATTAGACTTCAACCACCCGTTAGCGGGGGCGGTGTTAAATTTTTACGTCAAAGTGATTGCCTTGCGGAAACCAACTGATGAAGAATTAGACCATGGTCATGTGCATGAAGAGGGGCATCATCATTAAACTTTGCCGATGATAAGAAAGCGTCCCAAAGTTTGGACATTAATCTTTCATACTATTACTTAATGGTATCCAAAAAATCTCTCTCAACTTGAGGGAGTTTTTTTTTGTTTAACAGTCCAATTCCGCGCTTGCTTAATACCCACTGTAAACAAGACAACGCCTAAAGTTACGCCGCCAAAGTTGCTTAGAAATTCATTCACCGCTTCCCACTGACTACCAAACAAATAACCGAGTCCGCCATAGCCGAAAATCCACACTACTTCGCCGAGAATGTCGTAAACCAGAAATTTTTTAAATGAAAACCTCGTTGTGCCAGAAAGTAAATTAACCGGCAATGCAATGGCAGTGACAAGAAATCGCGAAAAGAAGATAGAAAGCGCGCCCCATTTTTGAAACGACCGCTCGGCTTGCATCCATTGTGGCGTGCGGCTAAAGCGAGACAATACTTTTTCGCGTGAGTAAAATCCAAAAGAGTAACTTAAACTATCGCCGATAATCACACTCACAATACTAATCAAAGAAGCGCTTTGCCAATCCAAAATTCCCTGACGGGCAAATGCGCCTGCCGCAATGACCAATAATGTGCAAGGCAATGGCACGCCCAGCCCGCCGATAAAAACAATGATGCCAAGTAAAGGTGCGCCATAGTTGATAACTTGTGTAAGCAAATATTCAGACATAAATGTTATGGCACAGGCGCAATAGGCGTAAGCGGCGGCACGGGCGTATCGGGCGGTATCGGCGTAGGCGGAGGTTGATTTGCCAACAAAGTTTCTTTCACAATTTGAATAACAATCCCTTCCGTTTCCGGAAAATACTTTCGATTCAACTCTTCTAAACTTTTTTTGTGATTGCCTTCCGAAGGAATTCCCAGCGCATCATACAAAATCGGCTCAGGCACGCCATACATCCGCGAAATAAACGGAATCGTCATCCACTCGCGCACGCGCTCCACATCCGTTTCTAATTCATCAGGAAAATTTGCGTGTGGAGGAGGTCCATGCCTATCAAATTTTTGAAAGGCATGGAATGCGCGCCATCCAAAAAATATAATCAGCAAGCAACCGACAACAGTGAGCGCAATCACAAACAGTTTTTGTCGTCTAGTCATCATCCTGTTCTATTCAGTTCTCCCTCACTCCTGCCACTCTAACTCAAAATCGCCAATAAACACCGTATCGCCTTCTTGCACGCCCGCTTTACGAAGCGCATCGTCCACGCCAAGTTTCTGCATAAGCCGCTGAAACCTTCTCACAGACCCATGATGCTCCCAATAGGTCATCTTCGCGGCGCGCTCAATAGCAATGCCCGATACGCGCCATTTATCGCCGTCTTCGCGTTTGATTTCAAATTGATTCGGGTCTACTTCTGGCTTATAAACGGGCAACGCCTCTTCCTTAATTTCTTCTGGCGGCAGTTCCCTCAGCATTTTATAAGCCGAAAGTAAAACCTCGCGCGTGTTGATTCGCGCCATTGCCGAAGCCGTAAGGATATTAATTTTTTTCTTTCTGAAACTCGCTTCAATGTCTTTCAACTTCGCTTGCGCGTCGGGCTGGTCAATTTTATTAATCACAACCACTTGAGGTTTTTTCGCCAGCCGTGTATCAAATAACGATAATTCGGTATTGATTTGGCTGTAATCCGCCAATGGGTCTTCCGATAACCCGTCAATCATGTGAATCAAAACCCGCGTGCGTTGAATGTGACGCAAAAAGTCATGCCCCAACCCCGCGCCTTGATGCGCGCCTTCAATCAAACCTGGAATATCCGCCAAAACCACAGTGGTCTCATCGTCAATCTTTGCAACGCCAAGGTTTGGCTCTAGGGTGGTAAATGGATAATCTCCAATTTTAGGTTTGGCGTTTGTGAGCGCAGAAAGCAAAGTGGATTTACCCGCGTTAGGCAAGCCAATAATGCCAATATCCGCTATCAATTTAAGTTCGAGGCGAAGCATTTTTTCTTCATGCGGTTCGCCTCGCTCGGCAGTTCTCGGCGCTTGGTTGCGCGAAGTCGCAAAATGCTGATTTCCCCTTCCGCCGCGCCCGCCCTTGCAGACAATTAATCTCTGACCCGCTTCGGTTAAGTCGCCGAGCAAAGCGCCAGTTTCGGCGTCATAAATCACTGTGCCGGGGGGAACGTGAATGATGAGGTCTTTGCCGTTGCGTCCCGTCATTTGCGAGGCGCCGCCGTTTACTCCGTCCTCTGCCGCAAATTTCTGCTTGGGTCTAAAATGCGAAAGCGAGTTAAGAATCGGCTTCACTTCAAAAATTACATCGCCGCCTTTGCCGCCATCGCCCCCATCAGGTCCGCCGCGCGGCTCATATTTTTCACGGCGAAAATGCACCATGCCGTCGCCGCCTTTGCCAGATTTCACAAAAATATTCACTTGGTCTATAAACATAAAGCGAATTATAACTTACGCGCTATCTGGAATTGTAAAATAAAACGTCGAGCCTTTACCTTCGCCCTCCGACTCAACCCAAATTTTCCCGCCATGCCATTCAACAATGCGCTTGACCAACGCCAACCCAATGCCTGCGCCTTCTGTGCTGGGGTCTAGTTTTTCAAATAAACCAAAAATTTTTTTATGGTACGGGCGGGCAACGCCAATGCCGTTATCTTTTACAAAAATAAAATCTTCTTCGCCCAATTTTTTTGAGCCAATTTCTATCATAGGGTTGGGGCTTGAACTGGAGTACTTAATAGCGTTATCAATTAAATTTTGCATCACCTCTCGCAAGCGAACATAGTCTGCGAATACCGTTGGAAGCTCTTCCGCAATTTTGATTTGGATATTTTTCTCGACAATTCGGGCATCTAACAACTCAAGCGCTTCTTTTGTAACTTGGGAAAGGCTCACTTGCACTCTGGTATTTAATACACGCCCCACGCGCGATAACTCCAGCAATTCCGTTAGCATAGACTCCATTTTATCCGCCGCGTTTGAAATGCGTTGAATGTTGTCTTCTATTCTTTTTTTATCGTCTTCGTCAATCGCTTTTTGCAACATGCCTACAAACCCTTTAATAGTCACTAACGGGCTTCTTAAATCGTGCGAAACTGTATAAGTAAACCGTTCTAACTCGGCATTGTTGGCTTCTAATTCGCTAATTAATTTTTCGCGGTGCGTTTCTATCTTTTTTCGAGCGGCAATTTCATTCTTTAATTCGTTCTCGCGCTGTAATGAATTGTGCAGCGAAGTCCGTAAAGCCACCCCAAACCTGCTAATAAAGACGCCCATCAGCCCGTTTAGTAAAATAAAATTCCCTGCAATGGCTATTGCCTCTAAGCGTCGTTCTGGCGCCGTTTCTTGCATCACCCCAAAAATTAATAAACCGGCGCATAAAGCAAAAACTCCCCATAAAGCGCGCGGGTGAATTAATAAACCTGCTAGTAAAATGGACAACGTATAAAACGTGAGCGTGCTTTGCGCCTCTAACAAACTAGCGACAATGACGGCATAGCTTTGCACAAAAACAAAAACGCCAATGATAATAAACGTAGTTGAGTAAAAATATCCGCGCCTGAGAAAGGTTAAAAGGCTAACTAGCCCAATAACAAAAAACGAAGTATTAATCAGAATGGTTTGCGGCGGCGTTGTTTCGTCTAAAGATAAATTTACGCCTGCCGCTATTAACAAAACTAGGATAAACCCAATTAAAATGATTTGCAACAGCGCCGCCATTTGGCGGTTAATTGGGTCGGCAATCGGAATGTGATTTAACCAATTTCGCAATTTTGCAAGCAAAATGTTCATTTCCGTTAGCGTGTAAATTTTATCATCTCATTTAATTTGCTTCTCTATTTCTTCTATCGCCCACAAGTACTGTAAAAAGAGGCAAACAAAATTTTATTGTTCGCCTCTTTAGCCTTCGTGTGTAATTTTATAAAATGCAACTTAATTGAACTTTGCCTAACATAAACCTCGTAAGGCGTTTTGGCAAAATCTATTTTACAAACTTCCATGCCGCGGGCAATGCAATCGCCGCCGCAACTAACTTAAGGGCATCGCCAATCAAAAACGGCAGTATCCCCAATTGAACGGCTTGGCTAAAACTGCCTAAGACCATAGATAACCACATAACGCCGCACGCATAAATAATGGCTGTGCCGATGAGAAACGGGATTATAGAAGTCTTCACGCTTCTTTCTAAGCCTCGTTCTGCCAGCAGACCTACGCCGTATGCCGCGCCGACAAAGCCAACCAAATATCCAGCCGTTGCGCCTGTCAAAATTCCTAAGCCGCTGGCGCCGCCCGCAAAAAACGGAAGCCCTATTCCGCCTTGCGTAAGGTAAGTCAGCATAGATATCGCTCCGCGTTTTGAACCGAGCAACGCCCCAACCAATAAAACCGCAAACGTTTGCCCCGTAATTGGCACAGGCTGAAGCGGAATTTCAATTTGCGCAAAAATGGCTACGAACCAACTCCCAGCAAAGATTAAGAAAATATCCTTGACTGTTGAAGAAACGTGAGGGAAAAATTTATCTGAAATCGTAGGGGCTAAGGCGGTCATGTTTTTATCCTTTGAGTTTTTTATAAATTATCTACATTACTTCTGGCGCATGAATATCTAATAACCTGAGCGCGTTCTCAATCGTCTGCTTTGCCGCGGCGACCAAGCGCAAACGCGCCGTCTTAATATTTTCATTTTCCGATTGTAGTACATTCACCGCATGATAAAACGAGTGAAACGCATTGGCTAATTCATAGGCGTACATCGCCATTACCAATGGACGATATTCTTCCGCCGCTTGCTGCGCCTTTTGCGGAAATTGCGAGATTTGCTCAATCAATTCAATTTCATGTTTTGTAAGTTCATAGTCAAAGGTCGCAGGTTCAATATCCGACTTTTGACTTGCAACCTGCGACTTCCTAAGAATCGAGTTTGCTCGCACATAAGCATTCTGAATATATGGACCCGTTCTGCCATCAAAAGATAACGCTTCATTAATGTCAAAAACAATATCCTTGTTATTATCTACGGCAAGCATCGAATACACCAATGCGCCCAACCCAATTTGGCTGGCAATTTTCTCGCGCTCGTTAGGAAGAATATCGGCGCTTCGTTCCGTTTCTAAAGAAAGCACGCGCTTTATCGCTTCGTCGTACACATCCTTAAACAACACCACACGCCCACGCCGCGCCGACATAGCCCCCTCCGGCAAACTTACAAACCCATAGCCGAGGTGATAGCATTTATCCGCTTGCGGAAAGCCCCATAATTTCAAAATAGCAAACGCTTGCTGCAAATGTAAAGATTGTCTCACATCCACCACGTAAATCGAACGGTCAATATGGAACTTTTCAAATTTTTCTTTCGCTAGCGCCAAATCTTTTGTTAAATATAAACTTGTGCCGTCTTGGCGTAAAATCACATTGCTTCGATATTTTTCTTTTTTCAACCCAAGTTTTTCGTCAATCTTCACAATCACCGCGCCGCCTTGCGGGCGTTCATCATCGGCAATGCCTTTGGCGATTAATTCTTCCACAATCGCTTTGGAGGGTTCGTCGGCTTCGCTTTCATAAAACCAAACGTCTATTTTCACGTCGAGCATTCGCAGAATTTCGCGCAGTTCTTCCAAACTCCACTCACGCGTTGTTTTCCATAAATCCCGCACATACGCATCGCCAGCGTCCCACTTGCGATACATCTCGCGTCGCTCGGCTTCATATTCCTCGCGCTTTGCCGTTTCTTCAGGCGTTTCATTTTCTTTCTTTTCGAGCAAAGCCGTCGCTTCTACATACAGTTTTGCCAACCATTGACCGCGCTCATGCACGCCTTCGGGTTCTTGTCCTTTATAAAACTTGTCATAAATCCACATCACGGTGATAACGCCTAAGCCTATATCGCCCGGGTAAGAAGCGCGTATGGTTTCATATCCTGCAAACTCCACCAAACGCGCCAACGCTTCTCCTAAAATTGTATTGCGCGCGTGACCAATGTGAAATGAATGATGCGTGTTCGGCTGAGCGTATTCCACCATCACGCGTTCCGACTTTTTTTCACCGCGCCCAAAATCTTTTCTTAGCCTTAAGACTTCATCTACAACTTTTTTTGCGTAATCGGATGTTTTGAAATAAACGTTTAGATAGCCTTTAACCGCTTCGACACGGCTAATCCCTTCTACGCTTCCTAACCGCTCCTTGACCTGTTCGGCAATTTCCTGAGCCTTTTGCGGCACGGGAACATTGTTTCCCTTACCGAGTTTGGCTTCGTTGGCGGCAGTCTGAAAAAATGACGTAGCAAACCCCCATTCGCCGGCAAACGGAATCGGCTGCCATTTTAATTCAGCCAAAGCAATATCGTTTGACTTGCAAAACGATTTTATTTTTTCTTCAACAAGTTGTTGTTCTTTTGTAAACATAAACGAAGCGACCCTATGAGTAGTTTTGGATTATATCGTACTTGCCTTCGCGCAAAGGCGGCGCGACCTTGCTGGAGCGTTTATCAGGCGAGATAAAATTCGATGAAACAGAATCAATTACCCGAAAAAAAGAGGCGGTTTTACATCAAGCAACAAAAAACGGGAGTTAAGAAAACTCCCGTTTTTGACTTGAAAAGGAATCTTATTCGCTTTTCTTGCTGAGTTCCGCCAAACGCTTCATCAATCGGCTTTTGCGGCGAGCGACATTATTTTTGTGAATAATGCCTTTTTCTGCGGCTTTGTCTAAAGCGCTAATTGCTTTCAAAACTTCGGCGCGGGTTTCGGGAGTGTTTGCATTTAACGCTTTACGCGCGGCATTATCCGCAGTGCGAGCGGCTCCGCGAATGGCGCGGTTTCGTAAACGGCGCTTTTCGTTTTGACGATTGCGTTTGATTTGAGATTGTATGTTAGCCAAGGTCTTTTCTCCAAATTTCTCGCGTCCCAATTTATTGGGATACTTTACTTTTTCAACGGCGGTGTATTTTACATGAAGGAGGGTGTTTTGTCTAGTAGGGGCAACTCTCTCGTTGAATGTCAATTATCACAAACGATAATGAAGAGTTGCTCTTACAGATTATGGCGTGCCGCTAGGGTTCGTTGGGGCGTTAATGGGCGTAAATGTGGCGGTGGGTAATACGGTGCCAGGGCCGGGCGTGATAGGCGTGCTTGTGGGTGGACGTGTGGCGGTAGGAGTGACCAAATTGACGGGAATTCTTAGCAATTGACCGACAAACAAAGCGTTCGGGTCGGTGATGTTGTTTTCTTCTGAAATCGCTTCAATGGTTGAATTGAAAGTGTTGGCAATGCCTGCTAATGAATCGCCAGCCTGAACGACATAGTCAATTAAAGTCCCGCGCGGCAAACTGGGCGAAATAGGCGTGGAGGTTGGGAGGGGCATGCCCGGGTATGGGAGCAAAATGACTTGCCCAGGAATCACGATTTGAGTCGTCGGGTCAATGCCAATGCCTGTTTCGGCGTTATATGGGTTGAGTAAGAGAATTAATGGAATGGCATTATCTCCCAACGCAAATTTTTCTACAATTAAAGCTAAATAGTCGCCGTCTTGCACTGTGTAGGTAAACGGCGCTGAAAACGTAGGCGTGAAGGTAATTGTGGCGGTTGGCGTTTCAGTGGGCGACGGAGTGGCGGTACTGGTGTTGGTTGGCGAAGGCGTTATGGTAGGCGTTGGCGTTTCAGTAGCAATGAGGTTGCTCAAGGGTCTGCCGGGCTGGAACAGCCAATAGATTAATACTGCCAACCCAATGAATATTAATGCGCCCGCCGCAATAAATATCGTGTTATTTTGGTTTCTGCGTTTGCGGAGCGAGCCCATTGGACTAGAAGATAGAGGGGGTTTGTTCATGGAGTGTTATCCTTTGCGCCTTGTGATAGATGCAAAACGATTCTACCTGAAAAATGGAAAAAGGTTTCAGGTTGTAAGCGGTAGGTTGTAGGTCACAGGTCACAGGTTGAGGTCATAAACCTCAAATCTTATTTCAAATGCTCTTTCAGATATTTCCCCGTGTATGAACTTTTGACTTTGGTCACTTGTTCAGGCGTGCCTTCGGCGATTAATTCTCCGCCTCTATCGCCACCTTCGGGACCTAAATCTATAATCCAATCAGCCACTTTAATGATATCCAGATTATGTTCAATAATTAAAACAGAGTTGCCTGCATCCACTAATCTTTGCAGCACTTCGATTAATTTATGCACATCTGCCGCGTGTAAACCGACAGACGGCTCGTCTAAGACATATAAAGTTCTTCCCGTAGCGCGGCGCGATAATTCTTTTGATAACTTCACCCGTTGCGCCTCGCCGCCAGATAAAGTTGTGGCAGGCTGACCAACTTTCACATATCCCAAACCGACTTCTTGCAATAACTTTAATTTATTCGCCATTTGCGGGTAATTTTCAAATTCTTTCAAGGCTTGGTCAACCGTCATATCCAAAACGTCGGCGATGGAATATTTGTCGCGGAATAAAACTTGCAACGTTTCTCGATTGAAGCGTTTGCCATGACACACATCGCACGGCACATACACATCAGGCAAAAATTGCATTTCAATTCGCAGTTCGCCCTGCCCCTGACACGCCTCGCAGCGCCCGCCATGCACATTGAATGAAAACCGTCCGGGTTTGTATCCGCGCACTTTGCTTTCGGGCAGTTCGGCGAATAATTTTCGCATTTCATCAAATAAGCCAGTGTAAGTGCCGGGGTTCGAGCGTGGGGTTCTGCCAATCGGCGATTGGTCAATATTGATAATCTTATCTAAATGTTCAACGCCAAGAATTTTTTCATGCTCGCCCGCTTGTGTCCTTGCGCCCATCAGTTTAGAAGCCAGCGCGTTATACAAAATATCGCTCATCAATGTAGATTTGCCTGAGCCTGAAACGCCCGTGATGCAAACTAACTTTCCAAGCGGAATGTTTACCGTAATTTTTTTGAGATTATTCGCGGAGGCGTTTACAATGGTGAGTTTTTTTCCGTTTCCTTCGCGCCTCTTTTTCGGAACTTCAACCTGTTTGCGTCCCGATAAATATTGCCCCGTCAAAGACTTTGGGTGCGCTAATATTTGTTTCGGCGTTCCTTCGGCAATCACCTGCCCGCCATATTCGCCAGCCGCAGGACCTAAATCAATCACCCAATCCGATTCGCGAATGGTTTCATCGTCATGCTCAACGACTAACACCGTATTGCCTAAATCTCTTAAGCCTTTCAAGGTTTCAAGTAATCTTGTGTTATCTCGCGGGTGCAAGCCAATAGACGGCTCATCCAACACATATAACACGCCCACCAAACGCGAACCGACTTGTGTGGCGAGCCTGATGCGCTGCGCCTCGCCGCCCGATAAAGTCGCCGCAGAACGGTTTAAGGTTAAATAATCTAAGCCGACGTTGACTAAGAAATTTAATCGCTCATGAATTTCGCGTATCACTCGTTCAGCGATGGTTTTTTGTTTTGCGGTTAAGGGCGAGTTTTTACCGGCAAGTTTCTTAACCCATTCCAACGTTTTTAGCACGGGCCATGAATTTGCTTCAACAATGTTTACGTTATCTACCGTCACCGCCAAAGCGGCAGGGTTTAATCTTTTACCGCCGCAGGCAGGGCAAGGTCTATCAGACATGTATTCTGAAATTTTTTCACGCATCCATTCGGAGTTGGTTTCTTTATATCGTCTTTCTAAATTGGTAATAACGCCTTCAAAGGCGCGCGTGAATTTAAATTCACTGCCGTTGGTGTTTTTATACACCATTTGAATTTGTTTGCCGCCCGTGCCGTATAGAATTAAGTTCAATTGCTCTTTGGTTAATTCGCGCACGGGTTTATCCATATCTATTTTAGAGGCGCGACATACCCCCTGCAACGATTGCCAATAATAGCCGCCTTCTTCGCGCGGACCCCATTCAGAGGCGATAATCGCTCCCTCGTTCAGACTCAAGTCGCGGTCAGGGATGATGCGGTCGGGGTCAATTTCAAGTTTTGAGCCAAGTCCCTGACATTCAGGGCAAGCGCCTTGCGGCGTGTTGAATGAAAAAGTTCGCGGTTCAATTTCAGAAACAGTTGAGCCATGTTCTGGGCAGGCAAGATGTTCTGAAAAAGCAACGTCTTCTTTTTTATCAACCAAGTTGACGGTGAGGTATCCTTCTCCAAATTTGAGAGCGGTTTCCACCGAGTCGGTGAGGCGTGTGCGGGCGGCTCGCTTATCTTCTTTACTCCCTTCGTGCGAAATCACCAACCTATCTACCACCGCTTCAATGGTGTGTTGTTTGTATCTATCCAATTCAATTTCATCATCAAGCGATTGTACAACGCCATCCACGCGCACGCGCGTAAACCCGGCTTTGCGAATTTCCTCAAACACCGCTTGATACGTTCCCTTACGCCCACGCACTAAAGGCGCAAGCAGCAAGATGCGCGTTCCTTCGGGAAGGTTTTCGATTTGGTCAACAATTTCTTGGGCTGATTGTTTAACCACTTCGCGTCCACACACGGGGCAATGTGGGATTCCCGCGCGGGCAAACAGCAAACGCATATAGTCGTAGATTTCAGTAACAGTCCCAACCGTTGAACGCGGATTATGACTGGTAGATTTTTGGTCAATCGAAACGGCGGGGGAGAGACCGTCAATATAATCCACATCGGGCTTATCCATTTGCCCAATGAACTGACGCGCATACGCAGATAATGATTCAACATATCGTCGCTGACCTTCAGCAAAAATCGTATCAAATGCTAAAGACGATTTGCCTGAACCCGATAAGCCCGTAATCACTACAAATTTATCTCGCGGAATTTCAACCGTTATATTTTTCAAATTGTGAACGCGCGCGCCGACGACGCGAATATTGTTAGATGACATGAGCCCTTATACCTTTATTGTTTTTTAGTTTGAAATGAATTTATTGAACTTGTAAACCTATGGGTGTTTTTTGGATTATAGCACACATGTTCGACTTATAAGACTACCGAAAAACAAACTTTAATTATACCAACTTGTACAGTTCAAACGCTTTAAGGCGCGTTGGGAATTTATCCAGATTCACCATGTTATACTTTAGTGAAACTTCTAAAATCCGACGGTGTTATTAATCAAAAGCCGTCGGTAAGGTTTAATACTTGACCGAATTGGATTACAACGAAGAAGAAGTTCTTGCCCGCGCTTCCAAAGGCGACCGAGAAGCCTTTGGCGTTTTATATGCGCAATATGTAGAGCGCATCTTTAACTATGTGTACTATCGCACGGGCAACTCGCATGACGCGGAAGATTTAACCGCGCGCGTGTTTCAACGGGCGATGAATCACATCAAAAACTATACCGATAGAGGCGTGCCTTTTTCTGCATGGTTATATCGCATCGCTCACAACTTGGTGGCAAACTGGCACAGAGACCGAAGCCGTAAACAAGAAATTCCGCTGGACGATTTGCCCGTTTTACCCAACAAAGGCGACCACCCCGAAAGAAACCTTGTCCGTTCGCAAGAACAAGAAGCCTTACTCAAAATCATTCGCAAACTTCCGCCTGAGAGACAAAACTTGCTGATTTTGAAATTTGTCGAAAATATGTCGAACGCAGAAATTGGAAAAATTATGGGACGCAGCGAAGGCGCAGTGAAAAGTTTATATCACCGTACACTGCTGGCATTGCGAGACCAACTGGAAGACCAAAATCTAAACCTTGAAGGAGAGTAAACCATGTTGAGAATTGTGACCGACGGCGCCGCTGATATTCTTCCCGAGTGGGCAAAAGAGTATGGCATAGATATGATTCCCGTGAACATTTTATTCGGGGAAAAATCGTATCTGCAAGGGGTAGAGTTAGATAATGAAGGGTTTTATAAACTCGTAGAAGAAACCAAACGCATACCCAAAACCTCGCAACCTTCGCCGCATCAATTTGTAGAGTTTTACCGCAAGATTGCTCAAAAAGGCGATACGATTCTTTCCATTCACATCACGGCTAAACTTTCAGGCACGTACGCCTCTGCCATTGCCGCCGCCGAAGAATTAAAAGGCGAATTTAATATTATTCCCATCGACTCAATGGTAGGCTCATTGGGCATTGGTTTGCTATGCCGTGAAGCCCGCAAAATGGAGCGCGCCGGCAAAAGCGTGGACGAAATCGTTAAGTATATTGAAAATACAAAATCAAAAATTCGCGTCATTCTGACCTTAGACACTTTAGAATACGCAAAAATGTCGGGGCGGGTGAAAGCCCTGCAAGCGGCGCTCGCTTCTGTATTAAATGTAAAACCAATCGCGGTATTAAGCGACGGCGTGCTGAACATGGCAGAACGCGTGCGCACGCGCAAAGCCTCATTAGAGCGCGTGCTTGAAATGGGTAAAGAAGAATTTGGCGATAAGCCCGTTTACTTAGGCGTTGTTCACGCCCGAGATTTAAAATCAGGCCAGGCGCTGCTAGAAGACGCAAAGAAACGCTTCAATGCCAAAGAAACTATGATTAGCGAATTAGCAATTTCTATCGCCGCCAATTTGGGACCTGGCACCGTCGGCTTAATTTTGTGCCCTGTAGAATAAGGAACTTTATGACCGACCCGATAGACCGAGAAAATTTTGAAGCGCTTGAGTCGCATCTTGCTGGGACATTGAAACGGGTGCCTGCTCCGTCGGACTTGTTTCAACGCCTGTACGAGCGCATTCAACTTCCAACGCCAAACGAGATTACCTTACGCCTGAACGACTGGCGCAAGTTGATTTTTATTTTTGGCGGGGTGCTATCTGGAGCGTTGCTATTAATTACGCTAGCGCGCGCTTTGTATCATGTCATTGGGCGTAAAGGAATAATGTAAAGTAAAAGCCCCTACAGGTTTTCAAAATCTGCAGGGGCTAATTTTTTTCTAACCATTCGCACAACTGACGAGACTCGGCAATTAAATCTACGTCAATGGGGAGTTTGAATTCTTCGGTCACGCGCAAAGTCAAATGTTCAGCAACCAGTTTGAGGTCAGCGGGAAGAAGCGGTTCTTCTTTTATGGCATTTAACAAATCTAACGCGCTCGCGCTCACGGAGCGTATCCCTTTACGAGTCAAGTAATCTTTAATAGCAAGTCCAGCCGCGCGGCGCGCGCATACCCGCGCTTGTCCTTCTTTGCCTTGCGCTCTGGCTCTTTGCGCTTGTTCAAGTTCGCTTATGTAATTCTTCATACGCGGGATTATAATGTTGAAAACCGTCTCGAAGGTTGAAATTTACCGTTGCATTCGTTGAAAAGCCTTTAAGGCGGTGATTTGAAAACTTAAAACTTGGAGGAAGCCGTATGAAACGAACCCTTGCGCGTGTTTTTTACTTGTTTGTAATTTTTGGTTTGATTCTCTCCGCTTGCGCGCCCAAAGCGGATGCAACCGCCGAAACGCCTGCGGTTGAAACCGAAGAGCCTGTGCAAATTCAAGGCGAATATTCTATAACGAACGATTTTGTGTTTACTTATTATGTCGAAAACGCCGTAGCGTTAATTGATATGCACGGCTTTGTGATTCGAGACGAAGAGTGGGAAATCCCCGTTGATTCGCAAATTTTAGGGTATATGACGTATGACCCTGAAACATTAAGCGGCTCGTTTGATTTGAATTTGCCCATTGCTCCAGAAGGTCAATTCAATGATGTGGATAACAACGGAGAAACCAATACAGGCGTGCAAATTTTTGCGCTTAGCTATTCTCCCAATTTATACGGCGGTCCATTTGCCGTAGGAGACGACCGCTGGAAAGGCTGGCCCTCTTACCTTGCTTCTGTCAAAACGGATACAGAAAATAAAGACGAAGTGACTGGCGGTAAATTAATCGTTTGGTCGCCAGACGAGGCGCAGCAATTCCCCACAGGCTTTGGCGATGACGGCTTGCTCTTCACTGCCGATGACCCAGTCGCTCCGATTGGCGTGGGCTATACCATTGTAGATTTAGATAAAAGCCCATTTGAATTTAGCAAAACCGCCATTGCCGAAATGACTCTGTATGAACCGACTGACGTGGCGGTGAAAGATTTTTCAGAAGACTCGTACACCGAAGCCTTCGATAAAATGTTTGAAATCATTCGCAAAGAATACGCTTTTAATGGCATAGAAGGAAAAGAGCCAGACTGGGACGCCTTATATGAAGAATTGAAACCGCGCGTAGAACAAGCCGAAAAAGATAAAGACCCGAATGCCTTTTACTTAGCCCTGCGCGATTTTACTTGGGCGTTCAAAGACGGTCATGTAGGCTTAGACGGCGGCGACTATGCCGACCAAGATTTCACACAAGCCACAGACGGCGGCTATGGCTTTACCATTCGTGAATTAGACGATGGGCGCGTCATGGTGATTTACGTCTTAGAAAACGGACCCGCCGCGCAAGCGGGGATTGAAGTGGGGGCCGAAGTGATTGCCTTCAATGGCGAACCGATTGGCGAAGCAATTGGCAAAACCCAAACTTACACCATTCAATCTTCCGATTTCGCTATTCGCTACCAACAAGCGCGTTATTTATTACGCGGAAAAGTAGGCGATACGGCAGAAGTTACATTCAAGAACCCCAATGGAAGCGAACAAACCGTCACGCTCACCGCTATTGCCGAGCGTCAATCATTTAGCCGCACGTCTATTTATTTTGGCGCGCCCACTGATACGCTTTTGCCTGTGGACACTCAAATCATTACGCAGGGCAACGCCCAAATTGGCTATATTCGCATCAACAGTAATTTTGACGACCTCAACCTAATCATCCGCTTATTTGAACGCGCCTTACAACAATTTGAAGCGCGTGAAGTGGCCGGCATTATTATTGATATGCGCTACAACGGCGGCGGCGCCAATTTAGGTCTGGCGGGCTTTCTCACCGACCAAGAGATTCAAATGGGGCAATTGGAATACTACAGCGAAGCCACTGGCAAATTTGAACCCGAAGGATTGCCTGAAAAGGTGATTCCCAACGAAAATCAATACCGCTTCGATAAAATGGTTTTGCTTGTAGGGCAAGCGTGTTACAGCGCCTGCGAACTTGAATCCTACGGCTTTAGTCAGGTGCCGGGAATGATAACCGTCGGTCAATACCCAACCGGCGGCGTAGAAGCCGAAGTGGCACGCGGACAATTTAACTTACCCGAAGGATTTTTTCTCCAAGTCCCAACAGGACGCTTCACTCTACCAGACGGCAGCATCTTCCTTGAGGGGCAAGGGGTTCAGCCTACGCTTCGCGTTCCAGTGGACGAAACCAATATCTACCGCGAAGACGATTTTGTATTAGAAGCCGGCATTAAAGCCGTGCTTGAACCGCTTGGCGCAGGCATTACGCCCAGCGCCCCGCCCAAAATTGCCTCTGCTAGCGAAGCCGAAAGCGCCTTTGCCGGCGGCGCAGACTTTTTATGGGATTTAGCCCGCGAGCAAGATAGCGAAGAACATTTTGAACCCATCGCCCTAACCTACACCGTTGCGCTTTCACAATCCAAAACCACATTATGGGCGTACGCTTGGTGCGCTAAAGATAAAGCCACCCTCGAACAAAACTTTAGCCAAATTGATTTAAAGTTTAACCTCAACGGCAACGATGTGCCGCTAGAAGACTTGGCGGTTTTCGACACGCCCTCCAACGGGTTAGAATGCCGCCTAATTTACACCGCTTTATCCGACTGGACACCAGGCGAACATCACGCTACCATCACCGCCACCTTTAAATCTAAAATCAACGACGGCGTAGGCGAATATGCCCCAGGCGATTATGTGTATGACTATGTGGTGTATGTAAAGCCCTAAATTTGGCAATTAGTAAATTAGTCATTGGCGGCTAAAAAAAGCATCCCGCAGAAGTTTCTGCGGGATGCTTTTACTTCAATCTATTGTCTGCCGTCTTTGGTCTTAATCCACAAAGCGATACTTAATCAACGCCCACACCGCTTCAAAAGCGTCGTGTAATTTAATTTTCTTGCCTTGCGAATAATCGCGCGGGTTAAAGGTAATTGGCACTTCAAAAATGCGATATTTTCTCTTAAGAATCTTGGCGGTAAATTCGGGTTCAAAGTTAAAACTATTGGCGCGAATGACCATACCCTCAATCACTTCTTTACGAAACACTTTATACCCCGTTTCCATATCGGTCAGAATCGTGTCGTATAAAATATTCGTCATCAAAGTCAAAGACTTGTTCGCCACCATGTGCCAAAACATCGTCACCCGGTGCGCCTTGCCCAAAAAGCGCGAGCCATACACCACATCCGCCACGCCTTCCTCAATCGGTTTGAGTAGCTCGTCATAATCACGCGGGTCATACTCAAGGTCGGCGTCTTGAATTAATAACACATCGCCCTTTGCCGCCGCCATACCCGTGCGCACCGCCGCGCCCTTGCCTTGATTTTTCTCATGCAAAATAACGCGCACGCCTTTTTTACCGTCTAACTTTTTCAAAATATCGCGCGTGCCGTCTTTTGAGCCGTCGTCCACCACAATAATTTCTTTCGCGCGTTGGGTGGCTTGCACACGTTTCAAAATTGTTTGGATGCTTTCAACTTCGTTATAAACAGGGATAATGACAGATAGTTTCATAGCGGCTGGATTATAAACGAAAAGAAGTATAATTGAACGGCAAAACCTTCCCGCCGCTTAACACAGTTCTTCGCCAAGAACTTGTAGCGCGGGCGTTAAAAAAAGCTAAAACCTTAACCGCCGACCTTAAACTCAGTCAACCTTTTGCGGTTAGGCTTTTTATGCAAATCAAATAAATTTATCTTGAACGATTGGTGACACATGGTAACAAGACAAACAGGACAAATTGGCGGAATCGCCGATAGCGGGTTTACCCCCCCGCAAATTAACAACCTTGACGACACAGGGCTTTCGCCTCTTTGGTTGCAAGACCTAATTCTAAAAGTTTTATATTTTCGCGGCTACCTAACAGGCTTCAAAATCGCCGAAGAAATCACGCTCCCATTTGCAGGCGTGGTGGACCAATTACTCGCCACCCTCAAACAAGAAAAATCCATCGAAGTCAAATCGTCGCAAGGCGGCTTAGGCGAAGGCGCATACACCTATGGCATTACCAGCGCGGGCATTGTCCGCGCACGCGAAGCGCTAGACCGAAGCCAATATGCCGGCCCCGCGCCTGTTCCGTTTGAAGTCTATAACGAAGCGATTCGCCGCCAAAAAAGCGGCAAGATGACCGTAACCACCCGCACCATGCGCCAAATTCTTTCTCAAATGGTCATCTCCGAAACCACATTCCAAAAATTAGGTCCCGCATTAAATTCAGGAACGTCTATTTTTATGTACGGTCCTCCAGGCAACGGAAAGACCAGCATCGCCCGCGCCTTTGGCAACCTCGTCCTCAGCCAAAACATGTATATTCCCTATGCCCTATACTTAGACGGGCAAGTGATAAAAGTATATGACGCCGTCAGCCACAGCCTCGCCCCAGATACCGAAGGCAACGCAAGTTCCACCGGCAATTTACGAAGCAACACCCGCCGCGACCCCCGTTGGGTAAAAATTCGCCGACCGTTTATCGTAGTCGGCGGCGAACTAACATTGGAAGGCTTAGACTTAGTATTCGACGACACCACCAAATTTTACGAAGCCCCATTTCAAGTAAAAGCCAACGGCGGCATTTTATTAATTGACGACTTTGGACGCCAACAAGTGCGCCCGCGCGATTTACTCAACCGTTGGATTGTGCCGCTTGAAAACCGCGTTGACTATTTACGCCTCCACACCGGGCGCAAAGTCGAAGTCCCCTTCGACGTTCTCATTGTCTTTTCAACCAACCTGCCGCCCAAAGACTTAGTGGACGAAGCCTTCTTACGCCGCTTGCGTCACAAAATTGAAATCGGCGACCCCTCATTCGAAGAATTTCGAGAAATCTTCAAACGCGTAGCGCAAGATAAACGAGTGGAATACAACGACCAAGGACTCGCCTACCTTTTGCAAGAATGGTACATCAAACGCAACCGCAAACTCCGCGCCTCACACCCGCGCGATTTACTAGACCAAATCCTCGATATTTCCGCTTACCTTGCCGTACCGCCCACCATGTCGCGCGATATGATAGACCGCGCCGCCAAAGCCTACTTTGTGGATATATAAAATAAAACCTGCGGGATGACAACGCCTCATTCCTAACCTTCAACCTGCCTCTCATGCTTCAACATTTTCCACGCCCCATCATCCTCGCGCACCGCGGCGACCTCGCCCACGCCCCAGAAAACACGCTGCCAGCCTTTTCGCAAGCCATTCAAAAAGGCGCCGACGGCGTTGAGTTAGACGCGAAATTAACCGCCGATGGGCGCGTCATTGTCTTCCACGACATGACGGTAGATAGAACCACAAACGGCAAGGGAAAAGTCGCCGCTTTCACTTTTGACGAAATCCGCAAGTTAGACGCCGGCGCATGGTTCAACCCCAAATTCGCAAACGTCCAAGTCCCTTTGTTAGAAGAAGTCTTTGAAACAGTCGGCAAAGATAAACTCATCAACATCGAACTCACAAATTACTCCACCCCAAAAGACGGCTTAACGCAAAAAGTTTGCGAATTGATTAAGAAACATAACAACCACGCGCAAATCATTTTTTCGTCTTTCTTCGCTTCAAACTTAAGAATCGCCAAACAACTCTTGCCTCAAATTCCACGCGGCTTGCTGGCTATGCCGGGCATAATCGGTTTATGGGCAAGGTCGTTTGGGTTTATGTTTGGCGACTATCAGGCGCTACATCCCCATATTTCAAGCGTAAGCAAAGAACAAATTCAGCGGGCGCATCGCCTCAAACGCCGCGTGCATGTGTGGACAGCCAACGCCCCCGAAGAAATTTTACGATTAAGAGACTGGGGCGCCGATGGAATTTTTACAGACGACCCCGCTCTGGCTGTGCAAGCGCTGTCGGGGCGTAAGTGAAACGCTCCGCTTGGAAAAAGCAAGCGCCCCCGAAGAAAGAAGCGCATTAAAACCTTCGGGAGGTTTTGCATAAAAGACATCGCCCTTGCCCGACTTGTGTTATAACCAAGCCAATGCGCCGACTTAGAATTTTTTCCTTATTCGTTTTTATTTTTTCGTTTGTTCCCGTTCATGCGCAAACCGCCACGCCCCCAGCGCTTGTGCGGCTTGCCATATCTCAAATGACCCCCGAAGAAAAAGTGGGGCAGTTATTTTTAGTCTCATTTGACGGAACAGACGTGAGCGAAGATTCCTCAATTTATAACCTCATTACCCAATATCATATCGGCGGCGTGACGTTAAGCGCTGAGAATAATAATTTTACGGGCGAAAACACGCTCACCCAAGCGCATTTGTTAATTGAACAATTACAACGCATCGAATGGAATGTTTCTTTAACAGGCAATACGGTGTATGCCCCGCTGTGGATTGGCATTTCGCAAGAGGGCGACGGTTACCCAACAGACCAAATCTTAAATGGGTTAACGCCTTTGCCAAGCGAAATGGCAATTGGAGCGACTTGGAATGTTTCGTACGCTGAAGAAGTGGCTGAAGTTCGCGGGCGCGAACTTGCCGCTTTAGGATTTAATTTGTATCTCGGTCCTTCTTTAGACGTGCTGGAGAATCCTTCCGCCTCTGGCGGAGATTTAGGCACGCGCGTTTTTGGGGGCGACCCGTTTTGGGTGGGCGAAATGGGACAAGCCTTTGTCAAAGGTTTACATGAAGGCAGCGGCAATCGTATTTTGGTCATTGCAAAACATTTCCCCGGCGTAGGCGGCGCAGACCGCTTGCCCAACGTGGAAGTTTCTACGGTGCGGAAATCTTTAGAACAATTGAAGCAAATTGAATTAGCGCCGTTTTTTTCCGTCACAAACAATTCTACAGACCCAAACGGCGTGGCAGATGGACTGCTGGTTTCGCACATTCGCTATCAAGGCTTTCAGGGAAACATCCGCGCAACAACCCGACCTATTAGTTTTGACCCACAAGCCCTAACGCAAATTATTACCTTGCCTGAATTTTCAGCATGGTATAACGAAGGAAAATTATTAATTAGCGATAATCTTGGCGCAAGCTCGGTGCGTGAATTTTATATTGCCGGCGGCGGGCAATTTTCGGCGCGCAATGCCGCGCGCGACGCTTTCTTAGCGGGCAATGATATGTTGTATTTGGGCAACATCAAATCAGACGACGCCCCCGATACCTATACAACCACGGTGCGCATCTTAGAATTTTTTGCCCAAAAATACCGCGAAGACGCCGCCTTTGCCCAACGGGTGGACGCTTCGGTAGCGCGGATTCTCACAGCCAAACTTGGTTTGTATAATAATTTTATTTTCGCGAATGTCTCTGTGCCTGAGCCAAACTTCGACGAATTTGGCGCTCGCAGCGACATTACGTTTAAAGTCGCGCAAAATGCGGCGACTTTAATCACCCCAAATTTGCAAGACTTAACTTCCGTGTTGCCTCAACCGCCGCAACCCAACGACCGTTTGGTATTTATCACCGATACAGTCAGCGTAAAGCAATGCTCTGAATGCGCCTCTCAACCCCAACTTGCCGTAGATGCGTTAGAGTCCGCCGTCTTAAAGTTATATGGTCCGCAAGCAGGCAACCAAGTAGAAGAGTTTCGATTATCTTCATACTCGCTTGAGAATTTGCAAGCGCTTTTGGATAACCCACAAGATAATCAATTTATGATTGACGACTTAAGCGTGGCAGACTGGGTGATTATTTCGATGACCGACGCTTCCAACAATCAGCCCGCGCTGATTAGCCGTTTTTTGCGCGAGCGCCCCGAAGTGTTGCTCAACAAAAACGTGATTCTGTTCTCGTTTGGCGCGCCGTATTATTTCGATACCACCACGCTTTCAAAATTCACCGCCTATTATGCGCTATACAGCAAACAGCCGCAATTTATAGACGTGGCAGTGCGCTTACTCTTTCAAGAATTAACCCCGCTTGGCGCCTCGCCAGTTTCGGTGCCTGCCGTAAATTATGATTTGATTTCCGTCATGTCGCCCGACCCGAATCAAATCATCCCGCTCTTTCTCGACCTTCCGCCTGCCTCTGCGCCTGAAACAAATCTTACCCCCGAACCGACCTTAATTCCGCTCTTCAAAATTGGCGATACAATTGCCATTCGCACAGGCGTGATTCGAGACGGCAACGGCAACCCCGTTCCCGACGGCACCGTAGTGCAGTTTGCCATGAACTTAATCGGCGAAGGCGGCGGCATTATTCAGCAAGTAACCTCGGTAACCGAGCAAGGCATTGCCCGCGCATCTTTTGGCTTAGATAGACCCGGCTTATTAGAAATTAAAGTCACCAGCGAGCCGGCGCTCATTTCTGCGGTGGTGCAATTAGACGTTTCTCAATCAGGGCAAGCGGAAGTGATTGTCGTTACCCCTGTGTTGACTCAATCCGTCGAATCTACGCCCGAAGCGGAAGTTGAAGAATTAGAAGACCCCTATATTTCCGCCGAAGGGCATCCGAAATTTCCGGCATGGTTAATTTCAATGTTTATGATTGTAATTGTGGCGGGCTTAACTTTTGTCATTGCTTCTCAATTTGCAACCCGAACTTCCGCGTTGAGATGGTCGCTAGGGATTTCACTAGGCGGATTACTGGCTTATAATATCTTAGCCTTTGGAATATTTGGGACGCCAAACTGGTTAATACAAAACGGCATTGGCGGCGTAGCCGTAATGACATTAATGGGTCAGACAATAGGGTTTATTGGCGGTTGGTTTTGGTCTCGCGCAAAAAAATGAAAAGCGCTTTGTTGATAAACCATAGGCGCGGCAATCGATTTATCTCCGTTACAAAGGAAAATCTATATGGAAGCAAACCTCAAAAACAAAGTAAAACAGCCTCCCATTTTATTTGATAAAACGCAAGCCATCATCAAAGAATTAAACAAAAAACTTGGCGGGACGCTCATTACCTATTTCAATAACCCGCGCGGCAGCGTATGCCACGACGATGTGCTGGCTTTGTTTGAATTGCTAGAAAAAATTGGGTATCAACAAAAAATTTATCTTTTCATTAAGTCCAGCGGCGGCAATGGACAAGCCTCTTTGCGCTTGGTAAATTTACTTCGTCAATATTGCGACAAAGTCATCGCCTTAATTCCGCTGGAGTGCGCCTCAGCCGCCACAATGATTTCGCTTGGCGCAAACGAAATTCACATGGGACCGATGGCGTATTTAACGCCTGTAGATACTTCATTAACCCACGCCCTCTCTCCCATTGACCGCGACAACGACCGCGTCAGCGTTTCGCTGGATGAATTAACTCGCGTGGTGCGGTTGTGGCAATCTCAAAAATCTGATAAGAACGAAAATCCATATCAACAACTGTTTCAGCATGTGCATCCGCTGGTCATCGGCGCAGTAGACCGAGCGGAATCTTTATCCATTATGTTATGCAAAGAATTATTGGCTTATCACATCAAAGATGAAAAAACGCAAGACAGAATTGCAAACGCCCTAAACGCCAAATACCCCTCGCATGGATACCCCATTTTGTTTGAAGAAGCCAAACGCGTAGGGCTAAAAGTGAGTCACCTTGCGCCTGAAATTAATTCCTTACTGCTCGAACTGAACGAACTATATAGCGAAATGGGTCAACGCGCCACCACCGACTTTGACGATACCCACGCGCACAGCAACGAAATTTTGAATATTTGGGAAACAAACAACATCTTAGTTCACTTTCAACAAGATAAAGATTGGTTTTATCGCACTGAAGAGCGCCGCTGGATTTCGCTCAACGACAACAGCAGTTGGCGGCGCACGCTTAAAGTCGGCAATAAAGTTGAAAAATCTATTTTGCATATTTCGTAAACAAATGCAAACAAAAAATACCCTCTACAAGTTTTAAGACGCTAGCGGTGCGCGTAACTTTTTATATAAATATAACGATTGCGACGGCGAAAAATACGAGAAAATAAAGCATGGCAATTCCATTGAACGCTCTCAGCCAATCTTCTTTGCAGGATTACCACGATTGCCCGCGCCGTTTTGAGTTGCGATATGCGCAACAACTGGCATATCCCGCCATTGAAACCGAACCCGCGCTTGAGAATGAAGCGCATCAAAAAGAAGGCGAATATTTTCATCGCTTGGCGCAACAATACTTTGTTGGGATTCCGAATGAGCAAATCGCTAAATTAGCCAATACAGATAACTTACAACGATGGTGGGAAAATTTTATTAATCAAAAAGAGATTCAAGCGCTCAAAGAACTTACGGGTCTTAAAGCAGAGGCGACTTTATCCGCCCCATTGGGAAGTTATAGATTAGTTGCAAAATATGATTTGATTGCTATTGATAACGATAAAGTTTTTATTTACGATTGGAAAACGTACCGCAAGCGACCAAAAACAGAATGGTTAGCAATTCGTTGGCAAACGCGAGTCTATCGCGCATTGTTAGCGCAAGCAGGTTCGCACTTAAATAATGGAAAGAACATTCAGCCAGAACAAATTGAGATGATTTATTGGTTTGCGAATTTCCCCAATGAGCCTGCAAAATTTTCTTATGACGCTAATCAATTCAAACGAGATTGGGATGCGCTGACACGATTGGCGGAAGAAATTAAGTCTGCCGCGTCGTTTCCCAAAACAGACGATGCAAGTAAATGTTTATATTGCCCATATCGCTCTTATTGCAATCGCGGAGTCAAAGCAGGCGACGCATTAGATGCAGAACTTGAAACTGAAGCGGAAGAATTATTTGATATTAATTTTGAGCAAATTGGTGAAATTGAATTTTAGCCCCACCCTCTTCCTTCCCCGCTTGTTGGAGAAGGAAGAGGGCTAGGGTAAGCGCCGTTTTTATTGCCAAGCCACTGAACCCGATAGACGATAATTTTCCGCAAGTAATTCAGCGTCAAGCACATTGATAACCCCGTCATTATTCAAATCTGCAATAGCAGGCGCAGACAAGTTGTAGTTCATGCCAATCGTAAGCGCGTCAAATTGGTCAATTACGTCGTTGCCGTCAATATCGCCAGCAGGTAATGTGACGGTTTGCATGGTGCGAGTGACGCCGCCCACTAATGAGATAGACCCCCGCGCGTCTAAATATCCAGCGGCAGAGGCGACGATAACATAATCTCCGCCAGGGGCAGTGAAACTAAAGTTTCCATTTGAATCAGTCACAGCAGAAGCAATCAGATTATCGCTCAAATCAAATAATTGAATAGTCACAGGTTTGCCAGCCAGCGCTTGCCCATTGACCGTAGCGTTAGGAATGGCGGTTGGCGTTGGCGATGGCAAGTTGTCAATAACCGTCAGACTATCGGGGATATATGCAATGCTTTCTAATGTGCCGCTTCCAGAAGAAACGCGCGCCGTACATTCCACGTTGCTTTGTCCAATAGATAAACCTGTTACATCAAATGTAAAGGCAATGCCGTTTGTTGTAGCGCGGTTTCCGTTGCTTCCAGCAATGGCTACAATGAAACTTCCATTTTGAGGACCAAAGACCGCGGAGGCAGGGTCGTTGCCGAAGACATTTCCTACCGCGATGTTATTCGCTTCAAGGACTACGGGGTTATAAGCGCATGTGATTTCAGCGCTAGCATAGCCCGACACAGGGATATTCAACAAACTTACAGTGACAGATGTTGTTTCGTCTATCAAAATGGCAGATGGGATAATATCCGTCAATACATACGGACCAGTTGGCGTTGGAATAGCCGTATTGGTCGGAGTGACAGTAATGGTCGGTGTGGTTGTCACTGTCGAAATCGGCGTTTCGCTTGGTAATGGCACAAGCGTAGATGTTGCCGTAGCGGGGAATTGAGTCAAGTCAATGGTCGGCGTGGCAGTTATTGTTGAAATTGGAGTCTCGCTTGGCGTAAGTGTAGAAGTCTCCGTCACAGGGAATTGAGTCAAATCAATCGTCGGCGTTGCGGTTGCAGGGAATTGAGTCAAATCAATCGTCGGCGTGGCAGTTGCGGGGAATTGAGTCAAATCAATCGTCGGCGTTGCCGTTGCAGGGAATTGAGTCAAATCAACCGTTGGCGTTGGCGTTGCCGTTGCGGGAAATTGAGTCAAATCAACCGTTGGCGTTGCAGTGGCAGGGAATTGAGTCAAATCAACCGTTGGCGTTGCGGTTGCGGGAAATTGAGTCAAATCAACCGTTGGCGTTGCGGTTGCGGGGAATTGAGTCAAATCAACCGTTGGCGTTGGCGTTGCCGTTGCGGGAAATTGAGTCAAATCAATCGTTGGCGTGACCGTGGCAGGGAATTGAGTCAAATCAACCGTTGGAGTAGGAGACGTTTGGGTTAAATCAACCGTCGGCGTGGGGGATGTTTGGGTTAAATCTACTGTTGGGGTAACAGAAGCAGTTGGAGTTCCAGTAGATGAACCGCTTCGTGTTGCAATCAAATCATAAAAGCCGGTGCCAGCGTCCGCTTGAATTTGAATATAGTATGTTCCAGCGGGTTGAGTTGTAGTTAATACACCACTGGCGCGGGTAATTTCAATGCCGCTATCATTAAGCAAAACAATCACAGGCGTAAGCCCTGTTGTTGGGGTTGTGAGGGTAACGGTAAATTCGGTCTGTTCGCTTAATGGCAAAGTCCAACGCTCATAGCGGTAAGGGTCAACGCTTCCGTTGACGGTCGTATCCCAATTTAATACCCCGCGCGAAACGATTTGTAAATTGGGAATATTGAGAATTGGTTGAAGCCTTTGAACGGTTTGCCCATTTTTTGTGAATGTAGTTTTATTGGTAACGGGGCTGTAGCCAATCACCCAGCCTGCAAAGGTAAATTCTTGCATTTTAGGGCGAACGACAAAATGTAAATGCGGTCCGGGGAATTCGTTGCCAACGCATACTTGCCCCGTAGCGTTATTATCAATAATTCCTAAACGTTGATTGCGGCTAACATTTTGACCTAAATTAACTTGAATATTATCGAGATGCCAATATTCCGTCACCCAGCCGTTGCTGTGGTCAATTTTTAGGTGGCAAAAAGAAATTTCAATCACTCTGCCTGCCGCGGCGGCTGTTACCCAGTCATTGGATGTGTCTTCGCCAACCCGCATATTGGGGCGCGGCGCAAAATCTACCGCGCCGCCCATTTTGTAGTTGTGCGGGCTAGAGGAAAGCCTTTTTGTGCCGTTATCAAATCCATCAAACGACACCCATGCTTTACCTTGTTCCCACGGCAATTGGAACATATCCGCAGGCGGCGGGGCGATAAAGGCTTTTACTTCTAACGGCGCTATAGAAAAAAGCATAGCCAGAAGTAAAGCAAGGTGTATGAAGCGTTTTGTTTTCATAACGGCATTCCTCATTTTGCTAGATGCGTAAGTCTTTCTTATAAGCGATGCGTCGTATGGTTTTATCAGGCTGCCAACTATAGTCTTGCGTTTTCGGTCAACACACGCTAGTTTTTTTCGATGATGTGTCTAGTTTTTATCGTTCGACTTCAAAATACGAATCAAAATAAAAACGCCAATAATCAAAAGCACAACAATAATGCCCAAGACAATGATGGTACTAAGCGGCAAGTCGGCGGCAGGTTGATTTGACTCAACGGCGAGAGAAAGCGGGTCGCCCACTAGCGGGCGGTTTGAAGGGGCGCCTTGTTCGCTAGAAATTGTGAGGGGAATTGCTTTTTGCGTTTCTGAAACGCTAACGCCCGCAAGCGGCGCGGCAATGCCCGATTCGTTTTTGATTGCCAACGCGGCGCTTTCTAAAGTGAGCGTCGTTTCACATGCCCCAAGCGCATTAAAGCGCACTTCAGCGATGACGCCATTCACGGTTTGCGGCGTGGTGGAGGCAAAGTTAGCGTCTACCAAACCGCCCAGTTGCGGCAACAATAAGCCATTCATACCGCTGATTGGGCTGGCGGCGTTAATTGGCTCTAAGCAATTGGGGTCGTAGCGAATTTGGAAGGTAAACCCTTGAATTGGGGTGGAAGAATTGGCGTACACATTTACAATGACCGTTTCGCCCGTCTTAAAACTTAACGTTTCGGCTGTTATCCAAATCGCTTCAGGGGTTTGAGCGTTGGCTGGAGCGGCGAAAATAAATCCGAGAATAAGTGCAAAACACAGAAAGAGAAGTTTTTTCATCGTTGAAAACTCCATGAAGTAAAGTGACCATCCCGCAGGCTTTGTTTGTAAAGCCTGCGGGACATGCGTAAAACTAAATTATTATCCTGAAGGAAGAACGGGCCAGTTCAGCGCTCCGTTGGCGCGGTAATTTGCGGCGAGAATCTCAAGGTCGAGGACATTGATAATGCCGTCGTTGTTCAAATCCGCCACAGGCACGTTAGAAGCGTTGTAGTTCATGCCAATTGTGAGCGCGTCAAATTGGTCAATCACGCCGTTTCCGTCAATATCGCCCGAAATCAAACTAATGGTTTGCATGGTGGTTGTTTCGCCAGAAAACAGCACAGGGTCGCCTTCAGCAGGTAAGAATCCTGCGGCAGTGGCTCTAACGAGGTATGTGCCAGCGGGGGCTTCGAAGGTAAAAAAACCGTTGGCGTCCACGGTGGTCGAGTCAATTTCTTGGCTTTGCGCGTCGAACAAGGTCACGGTGACTGGCTCATTCGCCAACACTGTGCCTTCTAACACGCCAAACGGCTCACGGACGGTTAACGCCGCCGTAGTAAACGGAATAGTCGTCAATGCGCCGCCAGCCGAAACGCGCACCGTACAATTCAGCGAAGCCTCGCCTGCGGCTAACCCTGTAGCGGTGAAAGTAAATACCGTTCCGCTTTGCGTCGCTCTTCGCCCATTGCTGCCGGCAATTGCAAATAAGAAACTGCCGTTTTCAGGTCCATTCAAAATGACAACAGGGTCGTCTCCAAACAGACCCGCTTGCGTAATGTTCGTCACGCTAATCAGCGCAGGGTCGTAAGAACAGGTAAATTCGGCGCTGGCATATCCTGTTGGCGGAAGGTTATTTAACATCACGCTGCCTTCAGAGGTTTCATCAATAAAAATCACTGCGGGGTTAAACATCACTGCCGCATGAGGGTCGGTTGTTGGGTCGTCGGTGCGGCGAATCTCCATGCTATACGAACCGCCGCCAGAAGCAGGTTGAATTTGAATAAAGTAATTCCCTGCAACTTGAGCAGTCTCTAAAAACGCGGTAGATAAACTGCCCACTGCGCTTGTAATTTGAGCGCCGTTTTCATCTAGCAAGTAAATGGCTGGCGTTAAATCTCCGCCTGTGGCGGTCACAGTGATAGAGAAAGCGCTGTTTTCAGTCAACTGTAAAGACCATCTTTCAAAAAGATTGGCGTTTACATTACCGTTAAACGTTGCGTCCCAAAAAGTCGTGCTGCGAATCACAATCTCAGCCGATAACCCTTTGGCTTGCGCTGGAACGCTCGCCCCCAATAGACTAACGAGCGCCGTCAATATTAAGGCAATTCGCAAAAAGTGTTTAGATTTCATCAAGTCTCTCCTTTTATATTGAAATAAAAATAGCCGCATGGAAAACCGCACCAGCGACTTACCGTTTATCGTCTTTCTTTGCGTTTTCCTCCAAACTGCCAAGCGGCAAAGTAAAAAGCAAGCAAATTTGTTGATTAGATTGTATAGGTATCCCTCTCACTTTCGCATTGCAGGTCAATTGCCGCGATGTTGCAAGATGATTGCATTAACCAAAGAACAGATTTGGCAATCTCACAGCCAAATCTGTTCTTCTCTTCGCTTCTTTCTTCGGGGGGCGCCTGCTCTGCCCGCGGAAGCATGTCCCTACGCCGTAGCCGCGCAGGTTAACGTTGGACGTTTATTATTCGTTCACATACACCCCAAAGTGATTCGCCACCACGCGCTCTTTTCCGGGTAGATATTGGTCAATGGGCGAATTCAATATCTTTGCGCTTCCATTTTCTTCTTGAATCACCAACGTAGAAGACCCTCCTCCATCTAACGCCATCGCGTAATGAGCGCCCACATCTTTCAACAACTCCGCTAATTCTTGAAAAGTGGCGCCTGCGCTATAAAACGGTTGGCGACCGTCCACCACTACCAAGTAAATATATCTGCCGTTGCGATTCACGCCAAGCGCCGTGCGCGGATGAATCGCTTCATCATCCAAATCTGCCACAATTTCACCGCCCAATATCAACATCCTATCTCCAGCAATGGCATGAAAAATTTTATTCGGCGGTCTATTAAACGAAAGTTCGTTGCGCCTGCTGACGTATAAAATCGGCTCGGCGCGCGGGTCTTGCAAGCCATCGGCATACACTATTCCGCCTGAAGCGGCAAACCCATTCGGCGTAACGGGGTCTCCCACATGAGGGTAATAATCCGCTGGGCTGTTTGAACGCCATGGAAAAAACCCATCGCCATTAATTGCAATTTGCACGCCAAATTCTTCCAAAAATTGCGATGTGGTTCGCGCGGCTAACGCGCCGCCCTCAATCTCATCAGGCGGTGTGACGAAAAATCTAGGGTTCGCCTCGCGCCTATCAATAATAATCACATGGGCTATCATGGCATGCGGTAAATAACGCACAATTCTTCGATACGTTACGCCTTCATAAATTTCATACTTCGCCGTCACAGGCGCAGGGCGTCCCAAAGTGAAGAGAAAGTACGCGCCCATTAGCGCAACCAGCAAAACAAGCAAAGCCCAAACATGTTTTTTCATGCTTCAATGCTATCAGGGTAGATTAAGTGAAAAATAAAAAACCGCCCCAAACGATTAGACTTTGATTAACTCAAAGAAACCTTTGGGGCGATTCATTCTAAAACGAACCGCTTATGACTGAGGCGCGCCCGCTTCCGCTTCGGCTTTCCTCATTGCCTGAAACGATTGAATTGCCACTTCGAGCATCTCAAGGTCGGGTTCACGAGTGGTTAAGCGCTGTAAAGCCAAATTAGGCTTAATCATCCATTTCACCAATGGGTTGTTCAAGCGGTTCGCCGTCCAGCGAATGTATTCCAAAGAAATGCCCGCCAAAATAGGAATAAAAACAATTCTCGAAGCAATGCGCAATAGAATATTTGGCATTGGACCTAACAACGTGAAAATCAAAATAGAAAACAACACCAACGTCAATAAAAACGCCGTTCCGCAACGCGGATGTTCAATTGGGAATTTGGCTACAGTTTCAGGGGTTAATTCTGCGCCCGCTTCGTAGGCGTTGATGGTTTTATGCTCGGCGCCGTGATATTGAAAAACGCGCTTAATATCGGGCATAAAGCCAATCGCCCAAATATATGCAATTAATAAAATTAACTGAATCACGCCTTCGGCTAGATTTCCAATCCAATACGATGAGATTCCGTTTTGAGCCAGCCAATATTCCACGCCGCCGCCAATGCTGGTGGGGAGCAAAAAGAAAAGCCCAATGCCGAAGGCGAGAGACAAGCCCAAAGTGAGGTACAGAGCCGCGCCTTCCAGTTTTTCATCTTCGCCCGTTTGCGTATTGGCTGATAAGGTCAGCGCTTGCATCCCAAGCCCAAGCGCATCCCACAATAAAATCACGCCGCGCAAAAAAGGAATCTTGGTAATTTTTGAATTATAAATTTTTGCCAGCGGCTCGGTATGAATGACGATATTGCCGTCGGGCGCGCGCATAGCGACTGCAAACGCTTTTTGTCCGCGCATCATCACGCCTTCAATAACCGCCTGCCCGCCATAAGTGATTATTCTATCTTCCATGTTTTATATAAACCTTCTTAAAACGTAGGGGCGACCCTTCAATGAAAATCAAGTTATCTTAATTTCAATGGGCGGGTCGCCCTTACAATTTTTATTAAAAATTATTGAAAAAATGGGTAAACGCTTCAATGCCCTTATACCAAGTGGGCAAGTGCATTCTTTCATCGGGCGAGTGCTGATTATCGTCTGGCAAGCCAAACCCTGTTAATAAAGAATCGGCGCCGACATATTTTTGCAACAACACCACAGAACCAATCGAACCGCCTTCGCGTTTGAAATAAGGCTTCTTGCCCCAAACGGTTTCAAACGCTTTAGATAACGCCTGCACGCCAGCCGAGTCAGTTTCAACTAACGCCGCGCCGGCGCTGTTAATCATGGTCAACTCCCACTTAATGGTTTTCGGCGCGTTTTGTTTGAGATATGCCCGCAATTGTTTTTCCGTTTGCTCGGGCGTTTGGTCTGGCACAAGGCGGCAAGAAATTTTCGCCATTGCCCATGCCGGTAACACCGTTTTTGCGCCCTGCCCGGTAAAACCAGAAAGCAAACCGTTTACTTCTAAGGTGGGTCGCGCGCCGATACGTTCAGCGGCAATAAATTGCGGCTCGCCCCACAAGGCTGGCGCGCCGGTCATAGCGATTAAGTCTTTATCTTTGGTTGGCAAGCGCTTAAAATCTTCGCGCTCTTTTTTGCTCAGTTTGCGAACTTTATCGTAAAAGCCGGGCAAAGTCACTTTGCCATTTTTGTCGTGCATCCCTGCAATTAATTCCGTAAGCGCTTGGGCAGGGTTATGCACTGCTCCGCCAAATAAGCCAGAATGTAAATCTTTGCTAGGTCCGTACACTTTTAATTCAAAATAAGCCAGCCCGCGTAAACCTGTGGTAATAGTCGGCTTATCGGGCGCAATCAAACCCGCGTCGGGGTTCAAACAAAAATCGCAGGCTAATAATTCTTTATGATTTTTGATGAAGTCGCCGAGATTCATCGAACCGATTTCTTCTTCGCCTTCGATTAACCATTTGAAATTGACCTTCGCTTCGCCCGTGCGCATAATGGCTTCTACCGCCTTGAGCGACGCCACCACCTGACCTTTCATATCCGACGTGCCGCGCCCGAAGAGATAATCTCCGCGCACCACTGCATTAAACGGGTCAGATGTCCACAATTCAATAGGGTCAACAGGCTGCACGTCATAGTGACCGTAAATCAGAATCGTGGGGGCGTTTTTTCCTGCGCCCATCCATTCGCCATATACCACAGGGTGCCCGCCCGTCGGCATAATTTGCACCTGATTCATGCCCAATGATTTCAACTGATTCGCAACCCACTCGGCGGCGCGTTGCATATCGGGTTTATTTTCATCTAACGTTGAAATAGAGGGGATAGCGGAAAATTCTTTTAGCTCGTTCAAAAACTTTTCTTGATTCTCACGAACATAAGCGATTGCTTTGTTTACATCAGGCATCGTTGCGTCTCCTTGAATTAATATTCGCCAAAGATACGCGGAAATAAATATAGTTTTTTGCCGCGTCTCTCGTGTCCATCTCTGGCTTAAAAGTTTATGGTTGCGCCGTTTCTGGAACTGCGGTGGCTTCTTCTAACGCGCGGCGCGTGACTAAGTACCATTCATGAATCAGCGCCAGCCTATCGCTCACATCATACAACGGCGAAACTTGCACGCCCTGCACTTGCGCATCTACGCCGTAAGAATACACGGGATAGTACAAGGGAAGAGAAGGCATCTCTTTAGCGAACACGACTTGGAAGTTGCGATAGAGGCGCGCGCGGTCTTCAAAATTAGCGGAGGTGCGGGCGGTTTCTAAAAATTCGCTGGCGGTGCGGCTATCCCATTGCGAATAATTTTGCCCGCCTGTGGCTTCCGCTTGATGCCAGAAGAGATACGGGTCTGGGTCGGGCGTGCGCGATGTGTTAATATCCGCCAAGGCGGCTTCATAACTTCTTGGGGTTAAGAAATCGTTGATTAATGAATCGTAAGGCACGGCTTGCAAATTGATGCGTACGCCGAGCAATACCCAATCGTTTTGAATAGACTGCGCGATACGAGTGTGAATTTCATCGTCGGGGTGAACCAAAGTGAAAACCAATTGCTGACCGTCTTTCGAGCGCACATCGCTGCCTGCCGAAAAGTTATATCCTTCGTCTTTTAATAGTTGAATTGCGGCTTCTGGGTCGTAGGGGAATTTTTCTATTTCGTCGTAATGCGCCCACGAACCCGGCAAAATGGGGCTATCGGCAATAATGGCTTGCCCTTGTAAAATGTGCGAAACAATCACATTTCGGTTTATGCCAAGCAACAAGGCTCTGCGAACTTTTTCGTTTTGCAAAAATGAAACGCTGGGGTTATTTAAGTTAAGAAACACAATGCCCATTTGCGGCAAACGGCTTGAATATACAGACAAGGTTGGCTCTTGTAAGGCTTCGTCTAAAATATCGTTTGTGAGTTGGCTAATGCCCAACACTTCGCCTTGCTGATAGGCGTCAAACGCGCTTTGGGCGTTTGGGTAAAAACGAAATACAACTTGTTCCACAAACGGCGGCGTTCTATAATAATTTTCATTGACGACGAGCGATACGCCCGTGATTTGCCCGCCGCTGACAAGCAACCGCTCAAAGCGATAAGGACCCGACCCAATTGGGTTTAAGTTAAACTCGGCGCTGGCAAGTTGGTCGGCAGGGGTAGACTCTAAAAGATGTTTGGGTAAAACGCCGAAGGTGGCGTAATCTAAAAATGGCGCAAACGGCTCAGGCAGTTTAATTTGAAGCGTTTTCTCGTTTAGGCGAATCACTTCCACTTGCGACCATAAATCTTTTATATCCTGCGGAAATAACGAGCCGGCGCTTTTGATTAATTCAATGGTAAAAATCACATCGTCGCTGGTGACGGGCGCGCCGTCATGCCAGAATGCATTTTGACGAATTGAAAAGTTATATTGCGTGCCATCCGCCGAAACGCCCCACGAATCGGCAAGGTCGGGTTGGGGCAACCCGCGCGAATCGAATTTCACCAAACTGCTGAAAATTAATCGGTTGATGTCTCTATCTACAGAATTATTCCAATCGAGCATGGGGTTAAGCCTGCCCATAGAGCCAATCAACGCTTCGGTGTAAACCCCGCCTGGCGCCGCCTCAGGAAGCGTGATAACGGTAATCGGTTGTTGGCTTAACAACAAGAGCGCCACAATGACCAATGTGACGGCAACCACTAAAATTTGCCAGCGTAATCGTTTCATAAAGTTATTTTGTATTCGCCCTTGCCCTTTGTTGCGCTTTGCATTGAAAGAAAAATTAAGGCAAGAGAAACAGCAAAAGAAAAACCTGCTACGCCTGTGTTTGAAGCACAACGGCACAGCAGGCATTTCAAGAAAAAAACTTATCGTCCAGCGAGAATGATGGCGATGACCAGCGCAAAGAACACCACGCTCAACACAATCGTCACCCAAAAGAGGACGCGCTCAATACCGCGGCGGGCTGTGAACACGCCGCCTGTGTCGGCGCCGGTCAAACCGCCCAAGCCTGCGCCCTTGCTTTGCAGCACCACACTGACGATTAAACCCACAGAGATTATAATTAACGCAATATCTAGAATATTATTCATACGATTATTTCTCCTAAAATTTAGCGGGCAAATTATACCTTAACTTGCGTCGCTTGCTTTGTGCGCCGAAGACGGCGCAGAGACTATAGATTATACGCGCTAAGGACGGCAACTTGAACAAACAAGAACCCATGCAAGAAATTATCATTAACCTTCACATGCACACGCGCTACTCAGACGGGAGCGGAACGCATAAAGATATTGCCGCCGCCGCTTTCAAAGCGGGCGTAGATGCGGTTATCGTCACCGACCATAATGTGCTAGTGCATGGTTTTGAAGGATACTACAAAGACAAAAATAAAAAGGTCTTAATGCTGATTGGCGAAGAAATTCACGACCAAGCCCGCAACCCGCAAAAAAATCATTTGCTTGTTTTTGGGGCAAACCGTGAATTGGCGACCTTTGCCGACAACCCGCAAAATTTAATTCATCAAGCGCAACACGCAGGCGGCGTATGTTTCCTAGCCCATCCCCACGACCCCGAAGCCAAAGCCTTTAACGAAATTGACATTTCATGGGAAGATTGGTCTGTCCAAAATTATACAGGCATCGAGTTGTGGAATGCGTTAAGTGAATTGAAAACCGTTGTGCCTACAAAACTGCACGGCGCATTTTATGCTTTTTTTCCAAATTTCGTGGCGCATCAACCGCTTCCAAACACATTGCAAAAATGGGACGAATTAACGGCAAACGGAAATAAAGTGGTCGCCATTGGCGGTTCAGACGCGCACGCCTTACGCATGACTTTAGGATTTATTCATAAGATAATTTTTCCTTATGAATTTCACTTCCGCACCGTCAATACGCACGCGCTTCTTGACTCGCCCCTCACTGGCGATGTGACCCGCGACAAGTCTTTAATTTATAAAGCCCTCGCCAGCGGGCATTGCTTCGTCGGCTACGATTTGCCCGCCCCTACAAAAGGCTTTCGCTTTTCGGCGCAAGGCAAAGAAACTTCCGCGATGATGGGCGATGAAATCTCCGCCAAAGGCGGGGTGACGTTGCAAGCCAAACTCCCTTTTCATGCCGATATTGTTTTAATGAAAGACGGTCAAGCGATACAAAAGTGGAAGAATCAGATTGCCTGCACGCACATCACAACCGAGGCGGGAGTGTATCGAATTGAAGCGTATAAAAATTATTTAGGCAAAAAACGCGGTTGGATTTATAGCAACCCGATTTACGTCAGATAGCGGCAGAGGCGAAAGAAAAGGTTGAGGGAAAAGAAACAAAATTCCCCGTAGGTATGAGGCGAGATTCGTTCCTATGAAATCGAATCTTATGGTAAACTATCGCCCGTTCTAGGTACATGTTATATATATGTGCCTTTCCGCTCTTGGCAAATCTACGATTTGAACTTGAGCAAACCCATGGAAAGGAGGTTTTCCCAATGCGTAAATATGAATTGATGTGCATACTCCAACCTGATTTGGATGAAAACGCGTTTAACGGCGCGTTAGACAAAATCAAAGGCTGGATTAGCGAATCAGGCGGCAGTGTGGATAAGGCTGAAGTATGGGGCAGACGCAAGTTGGCTTCATACATCAAAAAACAGCGCGAAGGTCAATATGTGTTATTGAACGTGACCATGAACCCCGCCGCCACCGCAGACCTTGAACGCAATTTGCGTTATCAAGAAGCGGTTTTACGACACATGCTCTCTGTGGTTGGTTAATTGATTTGAAACAGCGTCAAGGAGATTGTTATGAGTCGAGGTCTGAATAAAGTTCAAATTATCGGTCATCTTGGAAAAGACCCCGAAATGCGCTACACGCCTTCTGGCAAGCCAGTCACCACTTTTTCGGTTGCGGTGAGCCGCACATGGAATAGCCAAGACGGCGAACGACACAACGAAACCGAATGGTTCAATGTGGTGGCTTGGGGTCCGTTAGCGGAAACATGCAAAAATTATTTATCGAAAGGCAAGCAAGTGTATATCGAAGGGCGCTTGCAAACCCGCCGCTGGGACGATAAAGAAGGCGTAAAACATACCACAGTCGAAATCGTCGCCAGCGAAATGATTATGCTGGGAGACCGACGCGACTCGAACAATCACCAATCGCAAGAAGCGGAACAAACGCCTCCGCCCGATACAATGGCGGACGACGATTTTCCTTTTTAGCAATTTGAAAGATGGAGTACAAACACCATGTCTGACGAAAAAAATATCGGCGGCGAAGGCGGCGGCAATAAGTTTTTTGCCAAGCCTAAGTTTTGCGCCTTCTGCGCCGACAAAACCCTAACAATTGATTACAAAAACGTTGACCTCTTGCGAAAGTACATCACCGAAGAGGGCAGCATTCGCCCACGCCGGCAAACCGGCGCGTGCGCCAAGCATCAACGCGTTGTAGCGGCGGCCATTAAACAAGCCCGCCATGTGGCGTTACTGCCTTTCACTGGCGCCGAAGTTGTTCGATAATTAACGAACAAACAACAAAAACGTCCCGCAGGTTTTACCATAACGGTTATGTATTTGCATGAAACCTGCGGGATAATGTATTAACGAGGAAATGCCAATATGTCAAACGAATCGGGTAATAAACCCGCGCCAATGCATAAAAAACATATCGCCCGCCTCCAACGAGAAAAGCAACAAACCCGCATTATTCTTTATACCTTTTTTGGAATTCTAGGCGCGGTTATTGTGTTACTTGTTTATGGATGGTTAGACGTAAATTATTTTCAATTACAAAGACCCGTCGCTACCGTCAACGAAACGGAAATTAGTCTTCAAGAATTTGAAGCGCGCGTGCGTCTCGAACGTCAAAACTTAATCAACCAATATTTACAATATCAACAATACGTTCAAATTTTCGGCAGCGTTGAAACCGCATCGCAATTTTTAGGCTACAACCTAGAAACCACGCTCCAATCCATTGATTTTCAATTAAGCTCGCCAGAAACGGTTGGCGAAAGCATTTTGGAACAAATGATAAAAGAAGAAATCATTCGGCAAGAAGCGGCAAAACGCGGCATCACCGTCAGCGAAGAGGAATTGCAAGAAGCGATTCAAAGCGGCTTTAATTATTTTCCAAACGGCACGCCCACGCCGACCATTACGCCTACTCCGTTTGTCACCCCAGAACTTCCTGCAGAAGCGCTAGCGTTCTTAACGCCAACTTTGCGCCCCACTTCAACCTCACAACCTACGGAAAGCGAAACCGCCACGCCGACCTTCACGCCTACGCTCACCAGCACGCCTCTGCCTACCTTTACGGCTGGTCCAACGGGGACGCCTTTCCCCACGTCCACGCCATATACTGAAGAAGGTTTTCAAAAAACAATCGCCGATTTAAACAATAACTTAATGAAATTCGGCTTCAGCGATTCGTATTACATTCGCTTCTTTGAAAATCAACTTCTTGAAAAGAAATTGCGCGAACAAACGCTGACAGACGTGCCAAACACAGAAACAAGAGTACGCGCGCGCCACATCCTCGTGGCAGATGAACAAACCGCGCGAGACTTAATCAAACGCCTGCAAAACGGCGAAGACTTTGCCGAACTTGCCGCCGCCTTCTCAACCGATACGGCTTCCGCTTCGCAAGGCGGCGACCTCGGCTGGTTTGGTAAAAACGTGATGGTGCCAGAGTTTGAAACCGCCGCTTTCGCGCTAGAAAAACCCGGCGATATTACCCTCGAACCCGTGCAAAGCAGTTTTGGTTATCACATTATTCAATTGATTGCCAAACAAGAACAACCCATGAGCGCCAGTCAATATCAATTGGCTTTAGACGTGGCGTTTGAACAATGGTTAACTGCCGTGCGCGAAGAATACGTCATCGAAACCTTTGACTTTTGGCGCGGGCGTGTGCCAACCGAACCCAACTTCATCACCGTTGCAACTGAGCAAGCCTCAATAGAGCAAACCGCCCAAGCCGAGCAAATCGCCACCTTCCAATCGGTGACGCTAACGCCAATTCCATAAACCCGCAAAAACAAATAAAAACATCCCAAAGGTCAAAAACTTTGGGATGTTTTTATCTACCCAAATAACCTGCCTAATCCTTTTCCGCCCGTTTTTTGAATCATCTTCATCATCTTCTGCGCCTCGCGGAATTGCTTAATAAGGCGATTCACGTCTTGCACTTCCATTCCCGCGCCAGCGGCAATACGACGCCTGCGAGAGGCGTTCAAAATGTCAGGATTACGGCGTTCTTTCAAAGTCATAGAATTAATAATCGCTTCGGATTGCTTGAACGATTTTTCCACCAGCGCAGGATCAACGTTTCTGGCGGCTTGCCCCATTTGCCCGGGCAACATTTCCATAATTTGAGCCAACGGACCCATTTTTTTCATTTGTTTCATTTGGTCAAGCCAATCTTCTAATGTAAACTCGCCCTTCATCATCTTTTGGGCTTGCTTTTCCATCGTTTGCGCGTCATACATCGCTTCGGCTTTTTCAATCAGCCCAATGATGTCGCCCATGCCCAAAATACGGGAGGATAAACGCGCAGGGTCATAACTTTCCAGCGCGTCTAACTTTTCGCCTGTGCCGATAAACTTAATTGGCACGCCCGTTACCGAGCGAATAGAAATCGCCGCACCGCCGCGAGAATCGCCGTCCATTTTTGTTAGCACAAGCCCCGTTAAATGAATTGCAGACTTAAACCCTTGGGCAATATTCAGCGCCTCTTGACCAATCATCGAGTCAATGACCAGCAAAATATCAACAGGGTTTACGCCAGCGGCAATAGCGCGCAATTCATCCATCAAATCTTCGTCCATTTGCGAGCGCCCAGCCGTATCTATGATGACCAAACTATAGCCGCCTTTATCTGCCTTTTCGACCGCCTTTTTAGCAAGCTGCGGCGGCGTGAGCGATGTATCCGCTTCAACTTCAACGTCAATTCGTTCGCCCAACTGTTGCAGTTGCTTCACTGCGGCAGGGCGGTATGGGTCGCCAGCCACTAGCAAAACCCGTTCGCCTTTCGATTTCATCAAACGCGCCAATTTACCTGAGGCGGTTGTTTTCCCCGCGCCTTGCAAACCGACCATCATCACCACTCGCGGTTTAGGACCTATGAGATTCAACGGCGCAGGCTCGCCTAAGGTGGCGATTAATTCTTCATTGACGATTTTGATGACCTGTTGACCGGGGTTTAATGCCTTAGATACCTCTGCGCCAACAGCGCGCTCGCGCACCTTAGCAATAAAAGATTTGACCACACTAAAATGCACGTCGGCTTCAAGCAAAGCCAAGCGCACTTCTTTCATAGCCGCGTCCACATCGGCTTCGGTAAGCTTCCCCCGTCTGCGTAAATTATCAAAGATTTGGTTTAATCGTCCAGTTAGGTTTTCAAACATATTCTCTCGTGATGCCATTGCAAAGAGATTGCTTTTCACAATGACGAAATGCGTAGGATTGTAAAAAAGAATTGTAGCGTGTAGCAGGTTGAAGGTCAAGAAAGAAGCGATAAGGAATTAACATCATCTTTACATCAAAAAACAAAACTCCGTTATACTTTCCTAAATTCTTGTTCATATCCTATCCCCTTTGGAGGAAGTCATGGCATCGGAAAGCGTAGACATTTTGGCGAACGACAAGAAAGAAATTTTCGGCTGGGGCATGTATGATTGGGCAAACTCAGCCTTTAGCACTACAGTGGGAACAGTATTTTTAGGTCCGTTTGTAGCCAGCTTAGCAAGAAGCGCGGCAGAAGCGGCAGGCACAGAAACAGTTTCATTTTTAGGCATTCCCGTTGCGCCTGATTCATTTTTGCCGTATTGCATTTCGTTTTCAGTGTTTATGCAAGTGTTATTTCTGCCTGTTTTAGGCGCAATTGCAGATTACTCGCATTTACGCAAAGCAATGATGCGGTTGTTTGCGACCATCGGCGCTGTCGCCACAATTTTGATGTTTTTTGTGACTGGCAATTTATGGTGGCTAGGCGGCGTGTTATATATCATTGCCAATTTAGCGTTTGGCGCGGCGATTGTTTTTTACAACGCTTACCTGCCCGATATTGCCAGCGAAGAAGAACGCGACCGCGTCTCTTCCTACGGGTGGGCTATGGGTTATTTAGGCGGCGGCATTTTACTCGCTTTGAACTTAGCCTTTTTCATTTTTAGCGAAGACCTCGGCGTGCCTACAGATTTGGCTGTGCGCATTAATTTAGCCTCGGCTGGGTTATGGTGGTTTGGGTTTGCGTTTATTACATGGTCGCGGTTACGCTCGCGTCATGCGGCGCGCGCATTACCCGCCGGCGAAACGTATGTGAGCATTGGCTTTAAGCAATTACAAAAGACATTCAGCGAAGTAAAAAGTTTTCCAGAGACTTTGAAGTTTTTGTTGGCGTATTTCTTATATAACGATGGCATTCAAACAGTCATTGCCGTTGCCGCCACCTTTGCCGCCGCGCCGATTATTCAAGGCGGGTTAGAAATTGAGCAAACGACTTTAACCGCCGTGATTTTGATGATTCAATTTATGGCGTTCTTTGGCGCATTGTTCTGGGGTAGGCTTGCCACATGGATTGGCGCAAAACAAGCCATTATGGTTAGTTTGGTCATTTGGTCGGGCGTGGTCATTTACGCCTACGGCGGTTTACAAGGCGAAAGCCGAGTGACGGAATTTTTCATCCTTGGCGCATTTATAGCCATTGTGCTAGGCGGCTCGCAAGCCATTAGCCGCAGTTTGTTCGCGCAAATGATTCCTAACGGCAAAGAAGCGGAGTTTTTCTCTTTTTACGAGGTCAGCGAGCGCGGCACGTCATGGATTGGTCCGTTAGTTTTCGGTTTAGCCAATCAAATATTCGGCAACTTACGAATCGCCATCCTTTCTCTAATCTTCTTCTTTGTGTTAGGCTTGTTATTGCTCCCAAGAGTGAATGTGGCAAAAGCAATTGCAGATGCGAAGATATATAAAAGCGAGTAAAAAGTAAAACGACATAAACCGCAGACGTTCAGCGGTCAGCGAGACAATATATATGCCTGCTATTTCATTAACCGCAAAAGATGTGCAAGGGACAGACCCGCTTGCTAAACTGTTTTTCAACGCGCTTAAGTTGAAATGGTATAGCATAATTTTGTTTTTCATCTTGGCGGGTTTTTTATACGGGTATGTCGTTCCAATTTTGTTAAACATCCCTCCCGCCAAGGATTTAATTACGATTATCAATATAGTCTTAGTATTCCCCACTGCTGGATATTATTACGCTTATCAGCCGAAGAGCATTGTACGCATTTATCAAAGCGTAATGCGCTTCTTCAAAGAAGAAAACAACAAGGCAATGCCCTTTGAAAAAATAGCGCAATGGCACGCTAAACCAATTTGGTGGGCGCTGGGTATTGCCATTGGCTTGGCCAGCGCTGGGTTTGGGGTAATGAGCGCCGTCGCTCATATTGGCGTAAGTTGGGAAAACGCAAACTGGATGCAAATTATTTTGGTGTTTGGCGTGCGCTTTTTAGCAATGAGCATGATTGGCATCATTGTCACGCGGCATATCGCCGCCTCTATGGCGCTGACTGAACTCTTTCAATTTGCAGAATTTCCGCTCACGGTAGATACAAACAAAATCGAAGTGTTCAGCGCCGTTAAACGCTTCTCGCTTGAATTTATCGGCATTGCCGCCGTTATCGGGTTAAATTTAGGGTTGCAACCCATTGCGATTGAAGTGCCTATCCCCGAATATATTGTGTATGTGGTTTTGTATTTCATCTTAGTCCCCACCGCATTTTTTCTGCCGCTGTGGCAAGTGCATCGCCGCATGGTGACGATTAAACAAAACATGCTCGATAAATTGCACAAAGATTACCAAGAAGAAGCCGACAAGTTATACAACACGCTCACAAAAGACAAAAAAAAAGATTTATCTAACGTATATCTCAAACAAACTGAAAGTTTAATCTCTATCAAACAAGCGATTGAACTAATTGACAAATCTCCCGATTGGCCCTTTGAAATTGCAATTTTTTATCGCTTCATCATTACGGTCGTTTCGCCGTTCTCGCTAGCCATCGTTGAAGCCGCTATTAATGTTGTTAGCAAGCTATGGATAGGCAACTAAATAAAAACAAGGCGCCGCTTTACAGCGCCTTGTTTTTATTGCACATAAGTTTCAAACAAATCTCGCAGTTCGTCTTCAGAAACGGGCCCGATAAATTTTTGAAGCACAACGCCGTTCCCGTCTAAAAAGTAAATTTCTGGTTGATAGAAAAAGCCTAACTCGCTTTGAAAAATTTGCGTGCGAGGGTCGTCGGCATCTAAGTAAGTAAATAAAATTTTTCCAAAGTATTCCGCTTCAAGCCTATGAACCATAGGCGCCATGGCACGGCAGGTACTTCAGGTAAAACGGAAAAACTCTATCAATTGATACTGCCCAGACGCTAATGAAACGGTGGTTGGGTCTGTGGCATGGAGGTCAGGTCCGCGAGCGGTGACGATGGGCTGAACGGCAGGGGCTTGCGTTGGCGCTGAGCCCGCTTCGCTCGTCGGGGCGGTTGGCGCCGCCGCGGGGGCAGAATCTACAGGCGCAGGGGATTCTGTCGCAGCGCTTGGGGCGCAAGAAACTGCCAAAAGAGCAAGCGCCAGGCTGACCGTTAGAAAATGGAGGCGTTTTGTCATGATGTCTCCTAATACGATAGAAAATAATAACAAAATTTGCGAGTCGTTATAATCGGTAAAGACGCCTTTTGGTTTTATCTTCTTACAAAAACGCATAAATTTGTAAGTTGCTTTGACGCGGCGCATATCCTACGCTATACTCTACTTTATCAGTTTGAATCTCTAACTGAGTAAAATAAACTAATATAAGGAGTTTTCTTATGGCAAGTTTCAAGTTGACGTATTCTACGATGTTTAACCCGCCCGAAGCCTTGCACACTGGGTTTGAAAAAGCGATTGCCAATGTGAAAAGCAACATGGGCAAAGAATATGCCATGTTTATTGACGGCAAAGACGTGTATGCCGATGAAAAATTTGAAGACCGCTCGCCTGTGAATACCGATTGGGTATTGGCGGTGATGCAAAAAGGCAATGCTTCTCATGCGCGGATGGCGGTGGAAGCGGCAAGGAAAGCCTTTCCAATGTGGAGTCATACGCCATGGCAAAAGCGTGTGCAATTGATTCGGAAAGCCAGCGCGTTGATTGAGAAAAGGATTTTTGAACTTGGCGCGGCAATGTCTTTGGAAGTTGGTAAGAATCGTATGGAAGCGTTGGGGGATGTGCAAGAAACGGCGGATTTGATGTATTTCCCAGCGCGAATGATGGAAGAGAATAATGGGTTTGTGAAGCCCATGCTAAAAGACCCTTTGGTTGGTTATGATTCTACAAACACGTCGGTTTTGCGCCCGTATGGCGTGTGGCTGGTGATTTCGCCGTTTAACTTTCCTTTTGCGTTAACAGGCGGACCAACCGGCGCGGCGCTGGTGGCGGGCAATACGGTTGTGATTAAGCCCGCTTCAGATACGGCGTGGATTGTACGCTTGTATGTCGAATGTTTGCGCGATGCGGGCATTCCAGATGGGGTGGTGAATTTTGTGACGGGTCCCGGCTCTACGCTTGGGCAAGCGCTTGTAGATAGCCCCGAAATTGACGGCGTGACGTTTACAGGCTCGTTTGACGTGGGCATGAAACTATATCGTGATTTTGCAAATCGCAATTACATTCGCCCTGTCATTTTGGAACTCGGCGGTAAAAACCCAGCCATTGTTTCAAAAAACGCTAATCTTGAAGATGCGGCGACGGGGATTTATCGCTCTGCCTTTGGTTTGCAAGGGCAAAAATGCTCCGCCGCTTCGCGCGTATTGGTGGAAGAAGCCGTGTATGATGAGTTAGTCGCCAAATTGAAACAAAAAGTGGACGCCTTAGTCGTTGGCGACCCAACCGAACGCGCTACCTATTTAGGTCCTGTGATTAATCAAAACGCCTATAATGAATTCAAAAATTATATGGAAGAGATTAATCAAGCAGGCGCCACCTTCTTAACAGGCGGCAACGTTAAGTCGGGCGGGCTGTTTGATAAAGGGTATTACTGCGAGCCTACGTTTGTGACTAACTTGCCGTATAGCCATCGGTTATGGAAACATGAAATGTTCTTGCCGATTAGTATGATTGGCAAAGTGAGCAGTTTGGATGAAGCCATGCAAATTGCAAACGACGTGAATTATGGGCTCACCGCTGGTTTTTATGGAAGCCAAAAAGAAACCGAATGGTTCTTTGATAACATTCAAGCGGGCGTAACGTATGCCAACCGCCCGCAAGGCGCAACAACTGGCGCATGGCCCGGCTACCAACCCTTTGGCGGCTGGAAAGGCTCCGGCGCAAGCGGCAAAAACGGCGGCGGGTATTATTACCTTCAATTGTATATGCACGAGCAAATTCAAACATTGGTAAAACACGCCCCTGTGAAAGCAAAAGCGGAAAAGAAGAAAGCGGTCGCTAAAAAGAAAACGGCGAAAAAAGCCGCTAAAAAATCGGGTAAAAAGAATTAAGCCCTCGCTTCCGAAGTCGCATAGACTTCGGAAGTTTTTTGTATAGGGTAAAATACTTGTAAGAGGAAACGCTATGGAAAATGAAGAACCCTTCGTTGTTCGCGTTGGCACATTTTTCTTAGTGATGGGCATCGGCATATTCATCTTGTTTGTAGTGTCGGATATTGCTGAAAAACCCGAGTTTGATTATCTATTTACGGGCTTATTGCTAATTGGCGTGGGGTGGTACATGCGCCGAAACAAATCAAAGCCGCCGCCATCAGGCAGGTTTGGGTTGCTCAAACGCTTTCGCAAAGGCGGAGGGAAAGGCAAACCAAGCCAAGAAGATAAAGGAGAATAGGAAGATTAACTGTTATGTCTAAACTTGTTTCGTTAAAAAAAGCGATTGCAGAATTTGTGAGCGACGGCGATGTGGTTTACGCCGCCGGCTTTACTCACTTAATTCCGTTTGCCGCTGGGCATGAAATGATTCGGCAGGGCAAAAAAAATCTCACGCTTGCCCGCGCCACTCCCGACTTAATCTACGACCAAATGGTGGCGGCAGGCTGCGCAAAAAAAGTTATTTTTTCTTATATGGGTAACCCGGGCGTTGGCTCGCTGCGAATCGTCCGCAAAGCCATTGAACAAGGGCAAATTGAATGGGAAGAATATTCTCACTTCGGCATGATTACTCGTTTGCAAGCGGGCGCTTCGGGCTTGCCTTTTTTGCCCATGAAGCAAACAGGCGCAGAAGATTTAGAAATTGCCAATCCTTTAATCAAAAGAATTGAAGACCCATACGGCGGAAAAGACGTTGTGGTTGTGCCAGCCTTGAATCCAGACGTCGCCATTGTGCATGTGCAACGAGCCGATAAAAACGGCAACGCGCACTTATGGGGCATAATCGGCGAACAAAAAGAAGCCGCCTTTGCCGCCAAAAAAGTGATTGTCACCGCCGAAGAAATTGTAGATGAAGCGGTCATTCGCTCGGACCCAAACCGCACGATGATTCCCAGCATCATTGTCAGCGCAGTATGCCATGTGCCGTTCGCCAGCCACCCATCATATTCGCAAGGGTATTACGACCGCGACAACGAATTTTATTTAGCATGGGACAAAATCAGCGAGTCGCCTGAAAGCGTAAAAAAATATTTAGACGAATGGGTGTATGGCGTAAAAGATAGAAACGCCTACTGGAAAAAACTCGGCGCAAAAACGCATAAACGGCTAAAAGTCAAAGCCCGTTATAGCGATAAGGTAAATTACGGAAGTTATTAATTAAAAACTAAATCATTGAAAGAAATGAACAACGACATCCCAAGTTTCAATTTCGGCGGCAATGGGTTGCCAATGCACTTTTTACACGCTAACGGTTACCCGCCGGAAGTTTATAAAAAATTATTTGAACTTTTACAAAACCAATATCATCTTTTCGGCATGAAACTTCGCCCGCTTTGGGGCGATGCAAAAATAAAAGATGTAAAAAACTGGCATATTTTTTCTGACGACTTACTGCGCTTCCTTCCTACGGCGACAACTGATTCTGTTATTGGAGTGGGTCATTCCATTGGAGCAACCGTCACCTTGCGGGCAGCGCTGCAAGACCCGAAAAAATTCCGCGCTTTAGTTTTACTTGACCCTGTCCTATTCGTTCCATCTTTTATCTTTATGTGGAAAATAATTTACGGACTCGGCTTAGGAAAAAGACTTCACCCCAGAGTAGCCAGCGCATTAAAAAGAAGGAAAACTTTTGATAATCTTGAAACTCTTTTTCAAGGCTATCGAAACAGAGAAATCTTCAAATATATGAGCGATGAAAGTTTGACAAATTATATTCAAGGCATTACAAAACAAAAACCCGATGGAACGCATGAATTAGTTTTCAGCCCCGAATGGGAAAGCCATATTTACTTAACTGGCTTAAGAGATTTTGATATTTGGAATCGGTTACACACGCTAGAAATACCCACATTCATTCTTCGCGGGAGCGAATCGGATACGCTTTTAGAAAATGCAGAGAAATTGATAAGAAAGAAAAATCCAAAAATACAATTTGAGGTTTTAGAAAAAGCAACGCATATTTTTCCGTTGGAATATCCAGAAAAAGTTTTTGAAAGTATGAATAAATTTTTGAAGGAAACATTATGACCGAAATAAAATATTCATCCGCCGAGTTGATGATTGTCAATGCGGCAAGGTTATTAAAAGACGGCGATGTGGTTTTCGTTGGCGTAGGGCAGCCCAATTTAGCCTGCAATTTAGCAAAGAGGACTCATGCCCCCAATTTAGTGATGATTTACGAAGCGGGCGTCATTGGCGCCGAACCGGCGCGCTTACCCCTTTCCATCGGCGACCCGACTTTAGTGAGCGGGGCATTATCCGTTGTGAGCATGTACGATATTTTTTCAAACTATCTCCAACGCGGCAACGTGGACGTGGGCTTTATGGGCGGCGCGCAAATTGATAAATACGGAAATATCAACGCCACAGTCATTGGCGGTTACCAAAACCCAAAAGTGCGTTTACCCGGCTCAGGCGGCTCGCAAGAAATTGCCGCGTGGGCAAATCGTTGTTATATTATGACCCCGCACCAAAAACGGCGCTTCCCTGAAAAAGTAGAGTTTATGACCTCGGCTGGGTTTATTCATGGCAAAGGCTCGCGCGAAGCGAGAGGCTTGCGCGGCGGAGGCATGCTGGCTGTGGTGACGGATATTGGCATTCTGGAGCCAGATGAATCGGGCGAAATGATTCTCACCGCGCTCCACCCAGGCAAAACGGAGGAAGAAGCGAAGTTAAACACGGGATGGAATCTCAAAACGGCAAAACATATCCAAACGACAGAACCCGTCACAAAGAAAGAGTTAAAAATTTTAAGAAACAAGTTAGACCCGACGGGAATATACTTAAAAAGCGCTGGGTAACTTCCTCAAAAAAGGAGAAGGCTTATGCAAGAAGATAAATTTAAATCGTTCGTGGCTGTATTAGTGGCGGTGGTGACTATTTTAGGCGCAACTACCGCATGCTTGGCTTCGGTGGCGGTTTCTACTGCGGGCGATATGGATTTTTCAGGGGTAGATGCGTCTATCCGCGCGCAAAAAGCGGATATTATCAACACCATCAAAGCGTATGAACATTATCGCGCTTTTACAACCTACAAACGCTATGACGAACTTGGCTATCTTTTATACGACCCCAACGCCGATGAAGAAACGGCGCAACGGTATCGCGCCTTGCAAGACGAAGCCTGGGGCGTTGCCGCTGGTTTAACCAATTTTTTTACTGCGCGTTATATTAATGCCGACGGTCAATATGATTTAGAGCGCGAATTACAAGAAGAGTGGGCGCACGACGCGCAAACCGAAGACTTAAACGCCGCGCCATACTTTACCCAGTCAGACGCGCTACGCAATCAGTCGGCTTTCTTAACAGCCAACATGATTGTGTTTGCCGTTTCGTTTTGGTTTCTCACCGTGGCGCAAGTGACCAATAAAAAAATTAAATATGTGTGGGCAGGCTTAGGAATTTTATTTGCCATAGCGGGCATTGCCGGCATTGTAATTGGGAGGTTTTTATTATGAGCGCCGACCAACAACACGCCGACCAGCGGTTTGATAACATTGTTACGGTATTAATTGCCACGGTCGCCATTTGGGTTTCTATTACCGCTTATTTTCAAAATTACGCTTCTAACCTTTCAGACCAAGCCCGCCGCCGCGCGCAACAATTTTCAATCGAAGCCACCAAGCGCGAAATTAACGGCGTCATACAATATAGTTACGAATGGCAAGGCGCGTTTCAAACTTGGTATGAGTTAAGCTTGCAAATTACCGCCGCGCAACAAAACGGCGACACTGCCGCCGTAGAAAGATATCGAGCCTTACAAGAGCGGATTATCCCCCTAAGCAAATTGCTCAGTCCGCAATATTTTGACGCTTCTTCTCTTAACTTTCCAAATGTTTCTAAATTTGAAGCGGAATCTTACCTTGTAGAATCTACCCGCCTCGCGGAAATCTATCTTGCAGAGTCGGCGCTCGGCAACGACATGGACAACGTGGCCGATTCGCTGATTGTGCAAATCACGCTGCTCACCGTCTCATTGTCTTTATACGGTCTTTCTTTAGCGTTAAAAGGACGAGTGCGCTGGCTGTTTGTGGCGGTTGGCTCGGGCATTGTGGCTTTTTGTATGGCATGGATGAGCTGGTCATTAATTCAACTAGCGGGAAGAGCCGAAGTTAACGAAGACGCCATTAACGCCTACGCCGAGGGCGTTGGCTTATCATATCAGGGCAGGTACGATGAAGCCATTCAAAAATTCAACGCCGCATTAGAAGCGGACGTTTTCTACGCAAAAGCATATTACGAACGCGGCAACGCTTACCTCGCAAAAGGCGATTTAGGCAGCGCCATTGCCGATATGGAAAACGCCCGCTTTTGGGGCATGGAAAACGACGTTAGCGTAAACTGGAATCTCGGTTGGACGTATTATCTCAGCGGGCAATACGCAAAAGCAGTTGAAATCAACAATGTAGTCCTAAGCCAGCGCCCGGAAACCATTGGCGTACGTTCGAACCAAGCCATCAGCTATTTAGCAATGGGAGATTTCGCCAACGCGCAAGCCCAATATGACTTGCTCATTCAAGAAGCCCAATTTGAAGTGAACGAGGCGCGCAAACGCAACGCCGAGCCGCCCGTCTCTTTATGGCTGTATATGGATTATGGCGCGTTAGATTTGCAAAGCCTCATTGACACGCTTGAAAGCAACCCAAAATATTGGACGCAAGCCCCGCCCAAAGACTTAATCGCCGGCGACCATGCCGCTATACGCGATTTTGCCTTAGAACAAATGAAACGCATCAAAGAAGCGGCAGTGGCGCTTGAATACACGGGGCAATTACCAGCCTCCAGTTCCGCCACGCAAATTGTCTCTTTTGAAGTCGGCTTTATCACCGCACGAAACGAAGAAGGATTAATCACCGCCTTTGAACCCGCGCCCAACGGCGTTATCCCTTACGGCGAAGATTCATTTGACATTGAATTTACCTACTCTGGCAAGCCGCCGCAACAAGTCATTTGGAAAGTGTATATCAACGGACGCGAAGACCAATCGCTACGAAAAGTTCTTACGCAAGACCTTAGCGCCGGCGACACTTGGTATCAATCTTTTGGGTATGGGTACACCAACGTATTTATCCTTGCCAATGGCGAATATACGGTTGAGCTATACGCCGATAATAAATTACTCAGCAGCGTTACTTTTTACGTTGAATAAAAATCATACTTAATTCCCCTTTACGATAAGAAGCCATCAGAGATATAAATAAGCCTGATGGCTTCTTTTATCAAACATATTCTTTTCGACTTAGGCGGCACGCTCATGCACGCCGTAAACGCATGGGATAACGTGTACGCCCAAGCGGATAAAGCGCTCACGGCGGCATTAAGCGAATATGATATTGAATTAAATCCAAATGTCTTTCGCGCGCGCCTGCATGAATACTATCAACAACGCGATAAAGATTACCAAGAAACCACCTATCATTTCGTTTTGCGAGAACTGCTCAAAGAGTTAGGCTATGCCGAAGTCGCAGAATCCGTTATCAGGTCGGGGTTAGACGCGATGTACGCCGTCACCCAAAGCAATTGGCAAATCGAAAAAGACGCCGCAGAAACCTTGCAGGCGTTAAAATCGAATCAATATCGTTTGGGGATTTTCTCAAACGCGGGAGACGATAAAGACGTGCAACTGCTCGTGCAAAATTTTGGAATAAAAAACTATTTTGATTTTGTGCTAACATCGGCGGCTTGTTATTATCGCAAGCCGCATCCGCGCGCGTTTGAAATTGCCCTAGCGCAATGGAACGTCACCCCGCAAGAAGCCGTGATGATTGGCGATAGTTTACAAGCCGATATTTTTGGCGCAAAAGAATTACGCATGAAAACCATTTGGATAACGCGCCGCGCAAAATTTACGGCGGAAGAAATGCAACGCATCAGACCTGACTTCAGCCTGCGTAAACTCACCGAGCTTTTACCCACCCTCGACATGCTCAACATGAAACGGTTTTAGCCATACGCCATTTTTAACGCCTTCAGAGTTAAACCATGAGGTACAATACTGCCTCATGCCTCAAAACCGAGCCTTCCCTTACCTTGCGTTACTTGTTGGAATTACCGCCCTAAGCCTCTCTGCCATGTTTGTGCGTTGGGCAGACGCGCCCGGACCCGTCACTGGGTTTTATCGCGTTTCTATTGCCGCCATTTTATTCCTGCCGTTTTTTATCCAGCGCCAAACAACACTGCCGCCGTTGCAAATGCGTTGGGTGTGGTTTCCGCTTTTGGCGGGTTTATTCACCGCGTTAGATTTCGCCACATGGAACACGTCCGTCAAATTTACTACCGCCGCTAAAGCCACGTTGCTGGGCAACACGTCGCCATTATGGGTGGCGCTTATAGCGTTTTTCGTTTTTAGAGAAAAATTGCGCGGCACATTTTGGTTAGGGCTAATCTTGTCATTAATCGGCGCGGCGTTAGTGGTTGGAGCAAACGTTACAGAAAATTTCGCCATAAATATTGGCGATATTCTCGCCAGTGCCGCCGCTGTTTTTTATGCGCTGTATCAACTCATTACCCAACGCGGAAGAAAATTTTTAGACCCATTCCGCTATACATGGTTCGTCGGCGTGAGCGCGACGTTTTTTATTTTCATCATCAATCTGATTCTAAACAATCCGCTCACAGGTTATTCAACCCAAACTTGGATTGTGTTTTTCGCCACTGCCATTATCTCTCAAATGATTGGATACCTCGCCATCTCCTACGCCTTAGGGCATTTACCCGCTTCGGTCGTATCGCCCACTTTAATCGGTCAACCGATACTGACCACACTCCTCGCCATTCCCCTGCTAGGCGAAGTTCCTACGCTCACGCAATGGATGGGGGGCGCCCTCGCCCTAGCGGGAATTTACATTGTCAACCAATCTCACCAAACAAGCGCAGAAGAAACCCCAAACGGTTAAAATAAGAACATATCTTATGATTGAAATTAACATAACCACCCAAACCGCCCGCGTGCCTGTCACCATCGTTAAAGTCAGAGGCGATATTGACGCTTCGAATTATCAAGAGTTTCAATCGCAAACCGAGCGCCTAATTACAAACGGCGCAAGGTATTTGCTTTTGAATCTGCAAGAAGTTCCATACATCAGCAGCGCCGGCTTACGCGTGATTCACAATATATTTAACAACCTTCGCGGGTTGCACCAAGACGCAAACGATGACGAGCTTCGTAAAAAGATGAGCATGGGCGCGTATAAATCTCCCTATATTAAAATTGTTCATTTATCTGAACGCGCGAAAGAGGCGTTTGAACTCGGCGGGTTTGAAACCTATATAGAAGTTTATAACGACGTAGAAAAAGCAGTCGAATCTTTTTAAGAACGTATGAAAACTTTTGAGGCGTTCCGCCTAAGGTGAGTTAAAAAAGTATGCCCGACCTATTTGACCATGCCATGCAAGAAAGAATGAAAAGCGAGGCGCCGCTGGCGGCGCGTATGCGCCCGCGCACGCTAGACGAATACATTGGGCAAGAACATATCATTGGCGAAGGCAAACTGCTCAGGCGCGCAATCGAAGCGGATAGATTGTTTTCATCCATTATCTTATGGGGGCCGCCCGGCACAGGGAAAACCACGCTGGCGCAAGTGATTGCCAACACCACTAAAAGCCATTTCGTTACTATCTCTGCCATTCTGGCAGGCAAAGCCGATTTACGCGTTGTGATTGACGAAGCGCTTGAACGCAGGCGATTGCAAAACAAACGGACGATTTTATTTGTAGATGAAGTGCATCGTTGGAACAAAGCCCAACAAGACGCTTTACTTCCGCATGTTGAAAACGGCACATTCACTTTAATTGGCGCAACCACCGAAAACCCATATTTTGAAGTCATCAAAGCGCTAATCTCGCGTTCGCGCGTGTTTCAATTAAGAAACCTGAATCTAAACGAAACTGGATTATTGCTCGACAGAGCCTTAGCCGATAAAGAACGCGGCTATGGAAATAAACGCATCATTCTGGACGCGGAGGCGCGTTCGCATTTTGTCACAGTGTCATCAGGAGACGCTCGCAATGCCCTCAATGCGCTTGAACTAGCCGTTGAGTCCACTCCGCCAAATCAAGACGGCGTGATTCATATTACATTAGAAGTTGCGCAAGAGTCAATTCAACGCCGCGCCGTTTTATACGATAAAGACGGCGACGCGCATTACGACACGATTTCGGCATTTATCAAATCGGTGCGCGGCTCTGACCCTGATGCGGCTTTGTATTGGTTAGCGAAAATGATTTATGCAGGCGAAGACCCTAAATTTATTCTTCGGCGCTTGATTATTTTAGCGGGCGAAGATATAGGCTTAGCGGACCCTATGGGTTTGGTCGTGGCTTCGTCGGCGGCGCAAGCCTTTGATTACATCGGCTTGCCCGAAGGGGTTTACCCCATTGTAGAGGCGACTTTGTATTTAGCCACCGCGCCGAAATCAAACACGGCAGGCGCATATTTCAAAGCCATGCAAAAAATTGAAGAAGAGGGACAAGTTTCGGTTCCGCGACATTTAAAAGACGGCAATCGAGACCGCGCCGCGACAGGGCAAGGAAAAGGTTATATTTATCCACATGAGTTTGAAGGTCACTTTGCGCCGCAACAATATCTGCCAAAAAGATTGTTAGGCACATACTTTTATACGCCCTCGCAAGAAGGGTACGAAGCGCAAGTAAAAACACGTTTAGAAATGTGGCGCGAGGCGCAAAGAAAAGCGCTTGGCATTACCGAGGTAAAACACATTCCTGATATGAGCGAAGAACAGATTATTGAGATGAAAAGGAAGATTAAGTAGCCCGCGCTCTTTAACGCGATATAAAATAAATTTATTGAAAATAGACCGTCGGCGGTACAGAACGCTGACAATACACTGAAAAGGAATTTATGCCAACTTTATTACTTATTCGTCACGGTGAAAATGATTATGTGAAAACTGGAAAGATGGCAGGGAGAATTCCAGGCGTGCACTTAAATGAACGCGGGAAGAAACAGGCTGAAGCGTTGGGCGAAGCGTTGAAAGACGTCCCCATCAAAGCGATTTATGCTAGTCCATTAGAGCGAGCGATGGAAACCGCCCAGCCAATTGCCGACTCGCATAAATTGAAAATTAATCAAGAACCCGATTTGATGGACACCTTGATTGGCAAATGGCAAGGGCGCTCGTGGAAAATTTTGCGGCTGACCAAAGCATGGAAGATTGTGCAAAATGCGCCGTCGCGTTTTCGGTTTCCTGAAGGCGAATCGTTTCCCGAATGCCAGATGCGAATTGTGAACGTGTTAGAACGCGTGATTCAAAAACACAATAAGCCGCAAGATATCATTGCGGTTGTGTTTCACGCAGACCCAATCAAATTAGCGGTGGCGCATTTTCTCGGAATGCCGCTTGACCACTTTCAACGCTTAAGTTGCGACACGGGTTCATTAACCGCCTTGCATGTAAACGAAGCGAGCGCAAATTTAATTAAACTGAATCAACGCCCGCCGTTTGACTTTTTACCGAAGAAAAAATAGTATGGCAAAACTAAAACTTGACCTGCATGATATTTATAACAAAGGCGATTTGATTGACAAAGAATTGAATCGTATTGTAGAAGAAGCCGTAGATAAAAAAATCAATCTCGTTGAGATTATCCCAGGTAAAGGCAGCGGGCAATTAAAGAAAAAAGTTCTGCGATTTCTTAATCAAGGTCGCATCAAAAAGTTATATCATCGCGTAGAAAAAGACGATAAAAATTTCGGCAGAATTTTTATTCACTTTCGGTTTTGATTTACTTCCACAACTTCGCTAATTCATTCAACGCTTTGTAATACGGCTCAATGCTGGGAATAAAATGCCGCTCATCCTTTGTATGCGGACCTATGCCAGATTGTCCCCATACGACGGCTTGACCATTGGGGGCGAATCTGGCGCTTGTGCCTGGCAGTTTTTTACCAATCTTCGCTTCTTGACCTGACGCCAGCCTGACCGCTTCTTTCAATATTTTCAACGCCTGATGATTTGGGTCGCAAGCCACGCCGCTTTCCATTACAGAGAAATGAACCTCTAAATGATTTTCTTTGCAATACGCTTCAACCGCAGACTGCAAACTAAAAATGTCATCTTGCGGAATCGGTCTAATTTCTACGCCTAAGATTCCTTCGCTGGCTGTTACATTGTAAACGCCTGGTGTTCCCACATTGATAAACGGAAACTTTGCTTGCGATTGCCAACCCTCAGGCGATTGCAAAGTTAAGTGTTTTGCGAATATTTCGTTCAAAGCGCTTCTGGCTGAAATGATTTTTTCGCTCAAATCGCCTGCGCCAGCCACGCCCGAATGACCCTTTGCGCCTCTGGCAATGACATCGAAACGCATTACGCCGCGATTCTCAACGCAAACTTCGCCAAAGAGTTCATTGCCTTTTTCGCCTGTGCGCTCGCCAGCAATAAACAACGCGGGTTGTAAATTTAATTCTTTCAAAACATGCGGCGTGCCCCATGCTTCGGCTTCGCCATTTTCTTCATTGCCAACGAGTAACAAAGAAATATTCGGTAACTCTAAGTCTCCCAATTTGGCTACGCGCAAAGCGTCTTTCATCCAGACTAAATAAGTAGCAACGACAGTTTTCATATCAGCCGAGCCGCGCCCCCACAGATAATCGCCTTCGATGCGCGGGATGAATTGCGAATCGTCAGGCTCGGGTTCAACGACATCAAAGTGACCGGTTAGGAGGATTGGCGGATTTGGAGAATTAGGTGTTGGGAATTGGGCATAGACTGCTGGATATTTTCCGTCAAAGAATTTGACATCAAGCCCAGCATTGCGAAGATAATCATCAATCAACGAGCCAGCGCGATGGACTTCGTCAAGCCTTTCGTTTGGCGAAGCAGTGACGGATGGAATGCGAATGAGTTGCTGCGCTAAATCTAATATCTCAGCCGTTTTGTTTGGATATGAAATTTCAAGCGCCGCTTGTTGTTTTGGTCTGAATTGAATCGGAGCGTTTGGAATCTGGCGCGCCGAGTCTCGCCCACGTTGGAGATATTCCGCGATTTTGATGGCTTCGCCGCCTAACACGCCATATTCGGATGCAATTCGTTCTACGTCGCTTTTGACTTGCGCTTCGCGCTCAAAGTGTAAGGCTTTTAACGCATCTAGCGGAACTTCATTTCCTTCCAATAATTCATTTTGTAAACGTGCCCTAAACTTTTCGGCGGTGTTTTTTCCTCCTTCCGACATTTCTACCAACGGCGTTAAGTCTTCCCATAAATTTAAGGCTTGCGCTAAAGGCTTCACTTCATTCAATGTCCATTTGAGAAAATCGCGCATGGCGATTGGCTTGCCGGTAAACGGGTTTTCAATTTCTGCCCGCAAACTCGATTTTGCGGCAAGATTTTCGTTTTTGCGAGCGCGCTGTATGTCTTCAGAGTCATATCGAAAAGCGCGACCAAATTCAAGGTCAGAATAGAGGCGCAATAATAGTAAATGTTTGAGGGTCAAATTGGCAATATCAATATCTAAACTATGCCCGCCGTCATCCACGCGCACTTCCACGCGTCCCATGGGCAAATTAATGCGCGCCATCAAGTTTTGCTTTTCAATTTGCAATGCCATCTCTTCGGGCGGCGGGGCTTCGCCAACAGAAAATAATCCGCGCTTGTAAAGATGCGTAAGTTCGTCGCTGGTAGTTGAAATCAAACGTTCGACAGGTTCGGCAAACGAACGCGCGCGCACGGGAGTCCAGTTGTTATTTCCAAAACGCACGCCGCGCCGAACAAGGTCGTAAGAAATTTGCAGGTAATCGTTATACGAGCGATATAAATCTGGCAGGTCAATTTCGCGCGGGTTGGGAAAGGTGAGATTGCGCACCGAATCGTTTGCCGTGAGGATGACAACCGCACGTCCGTCTTTCACCTGAGCCTGCATAGGCGTGGATGCGGCGGTTGCAATAAAAAGACTTGCAAACGAGCGCAACACGCGCGTTGCCGTAATATAAAACTCAGATTTGAAATCATCGAGATGTTTATCGCCGCGCTCACTGGAAGATAAACTCATAAAATCCCATGCGAATAATGGGTCGGGCAAAGATAAATTGCTATGAATGCCAGCCGTGGCTAACGTGCCGCCGTATAGGTCAACGCATTTTTCAAGGTAACGCCTTTTTGCAATAGCCCAATTGCCAGGAATCGAATGATGACCAATATCGGTGAGAAATAAAAGATTGCCATGCCAATAATGCAAACGCTCGCCAAAGTTTAACCCTGCGCGGTGTAAAGCGTTGATTAATGAGGCTTCCATCAATCGCGCTTCGTAAATAGTTCCGCGCGGCGTGTAAAATGGGCGCGTTGCCCACTCAATCATCCAGTGAAACACTTCGAGCTGGCTAAATTGCGCTTGCCAACTTGGCAAACATTCGGCGCGAAGATAATCCACAAAGGATTGCTGGTTAGGTCCAACGCCCACAGTTAATAGCGGGCGAAGTTCTTCATCTAAAAGATTCCATTCTTGTTCAAAACCGTTAAGCCCGCTTTGCGGTTTTTCTTTGATAGATTGTTCGATAGCGAGATGATATTTGTCGGCGAATTTTTGAGGCATGGTTAGTTCCTAAAATAAATTGATGCGATGGCAAAGCAAAAGCGGAAAACCGCTCTCCACTTTCTACTTTCTAAGGCTATTCAACCCTTCCAGTAATCTCTCAAACGCGCCTTCGACTCTTTCTACAGGCGTTGCATAAGAGAAGCGAATCCATTCATTGCCAAAGGGAGAGAAGAATGCGCCTGGCACAACCGCCACGCCGTAATGTTCTGCGAGATATGCGCCAAGCGGTTCGCTATTGTCCCAGCCTTTGGCTTGCAGATATTCACCAACATTGATAAAGGCATAATAACCTTTTCCGATAATGTGTTCCATTTCATGCTTCATTAGCAATTTTTTCAACGCCGCACGGCTAATATTGGTCGGCTCAATAATTGTCTTTGCCGCTTCGGCGAAGCCCATTTCGTATGCCGCCATTGCAACCGCTAACGAAAAGAAAGGCGGAATTACCCCATGCGAAGCGCGCGCCATAATAAATTTGATGACATTTTCATCCGCCATTAAGTGACAATTGCGGATGTTTGAACCGCCCAATGACTTTGTAATGCCGTCTAAAAACATCAATCGTTTTCGTTCTTCAGGAGTGAAAAACTTGAGAAAAGAATTCAAATCCATTGGAGATTCGTCGGTCACATAGTGATACATCCAATCAAAAAAGACAAACGCCACGCCTGCTTCTAAGGCGGTTTTCGCAAGCGAAACTTGTTTTTCCACTGAAATCGTCAAGCCGGTTGGGTTATCTGGGTTGGTAATCACCAGCCCGGCAATTTTTCTGCCTTTCGCTTCGGCAAATTTTACGCTTTCGCGAATAGCGTCTTCTGAATAAGCCCAACCTTCGGCGGGGTCGCCTGGCGCCCATAAAACATTTGCGCCAATTCCATAAGGTCCCCAGTTGTACGAAATCCATGGCACACGCGAGACCATGATTAAGTCGCCTTGCCTGCCATGCCCTAAAGCCAGCATGGCTTGATAGGCTTTGACCAAAGCGTCTCTTCCGCCTGTTGTGCCCATTACATTTGCAGTCCCCCAACCCGAAGACGAATCTAATTTCCAATATTGTTCAACCACCGCCTTACGATAGGCGTCTGTTCCAAAAGGCATATCGTAAGCGGTTCCGTGCTCCAATTGAAGTTGAAGCGCGCGTTCAAGAATCGGCTTTGGCGTTCCGGGCAGCGAAGCGCCGCCGTCGCCTTGCGAAGCGTCAAAAATTTTTGCGCCCGAGTTTTTTTCCAAATAGGTCTTCAGCGACTTGTTAATCAAAAACATTCTTGAAGGCGGAATATCCGCCATGCGTTGCAAATGGTCGCTAATGGGGATTAAGTATTTTTCATCGAGCGCGAGAACAGGCGTGGCGTTTGAAATAGACATAAATTTTCCTCACAGACTTTCGAAGTCTAAGTATAAAAATAACGCCCCGAGTTTCGGGGCGTTTGGTGTACTTAGTTAATGTGAACTTATTCGCTCACTTTGCAACCACCAACGCCCAGTCACATAATTTGTGACGGTATTATTATTGTTGGCGGTAGTGTGACGGATAAACATTGCGCGCAAGCATACCACCCTGATTATGTTGCGTCAAGCAATTTATTGTACGAATTCAGTTAATAGCCGAGTTGATTTGGATACGCCCAAACCTCGCTGTGCGCTCTAGCCAGAGTGCATACTAGTATAAACCGCTAACCGATTACCGCTTGGGTCTTGAAAAATCGCGTACCAACCCGTGCCGGGGATTTCGGTTTTGGGTTTGATAATTGCGCCGCCCAATGAAGCGACTTTATTCAAATCAGCGTCAATATCGTCGCTGGCAATATACACCAAAATTTTTCCATCGGCATTTTCATCGTCAGGGCGAACAAAACCGCCGCCTGAGTTTGCCCCATCGCTCCACATGGTGTAATCAAACTCAGCATTGTGTTCCATCTTCCAACCAAACACGCTCTCATAAAACTTTGCCGCAGATTTTGTATCAGATACTGGGATTTCAATATGAACAACATTTCGCTTGGACATAAAATTCTCCTTTTATAAAAAGTGATGATTTAATATTAGAACATATTTTCTAAACTGTCAAGCCTTGATTCATGAGCCTCTTACCTGATGTGCGCCTGCTCGGCGCTCCCCAGCAGATTCTTAACCCCAAAATAAAAACAGACTTTCCAAAAGGAAAGTCTGTTAATCATGTTTTGACAATCTATAAGCAATTAGAACTCGCAAAATATCTCTTCATAAAACGCGTCGCCCGCACGAGAAGGAGTGCAGATTGGGCTATTAGGCATTAATTCAAAAAACACTTCGCTAAAGTAGATGAGAATATCGCCGTAGCTAGCGGGGGTATCTTGGCAATGCGTGTCAAATTGTTCCCATGCTTCGCCCTCGCCTTCGCCAACCAACTCTAAGACTGGATAACAATATTCGGTATCGGTCTCCTCGCCGCCTCTATCTGGCACGTTTGTCCAAAAGACAAAGCCGCCCACGTTGAGCGTTACATTCTGCCCGGCAGGCGCGCGAGAAGTAGTGCAAGACAAGGTTGAACCTTCTAACTTGCAATCCAACGGGACTTTAGAGTCGCCGCCAAAAGTGAGGAAACTGCCTTTGAAATCGGAGTTTGAAAACTCGCCAACTACATCAAAAATAAAAATAACGCCGCCGCCTGCATCGTTACGGACTTCGCGCAAGACGAGGTAGCCGTCTGACAATGGGGCGGCAAACGCCGCGCCAGCCGTAAGCGCAAGCAAAGAAAAGACGACCAAAAGAGTAAATAATGCTTTTTTCATAAGTTCATCTCCTAAAGTTTTCCTAAAATTTTCTTAAATTATAAACTTAAGTTTTCAAATTTGAAAGGCAACATAATAAAAACGGGAGGTCGCACATAAGTACTAAAGAACAAAACGCCACCCTACTTGGGTGGCGTCTGTTAAATTTACCAATTGGGGTCAGGGTAACATTCACATTTTACGGGGTCTAGCAAAGTGCCAGGGCTGCAAGTCAGCGTACAAACCGGGTCATCGTCATCATTTTGCTTTGGCGGTTCACATGAATTGAAAATCACGTTTTCATTGACCGTAGATAACTCGCCGCTTGGGCTACCTACGCAAACGCCATCTACCGGCGTTGTGCCTGCTGGGCATAGCGGAAGGACATTCGCCGTGCCTGGGTTTGCCGAACAACATTGCGTTTGCGGGTCATACGTCATGCCGGGCAAGCAGGCAGTTCCTGTTACCACATCTGGGTCGCCGCCCCATATACATTTATCGCCTTGTTGCGCATACCCTTGCGGGCAAGAAACACTGCATGAGGTTTTATTCACAACACAAGAGCCTGTTGCGGTAAGGGGGCCAACTTCGCCTGGTTTACACTCGAATTTACTTGTTTCGCCTGAGATTAAGTTACAACCGGGCGCGCTGAATGTCCAACCATCGGGCGGGGTATTGCTTAGGCTAAACGTGACAATGGTATAAGGTTGGTATCTGCCAGAGCAAAGCGCGCTTTGATTAACCGAAACAGTATTACAAGAAACTTCAGTTACGCAATTATTGGGTTCGCCGTTCACGTCTAAGCCGTTATATGCCAAAATTTCGCAGGCGGGTGCAAAGTGGACGGGCTCTTCGACGACACAGCGAAAGCCGAGGTCGGGCAAAGTAAGGGTGGGGTCAAGAGAGAAGCGATTGGATGGAAAGACCGCATCTTGCCCATCCTGATAACTGCTTCCGCGCACAGAGCGTCTTTCTCCAAATTCAGGACCGAGTGGGTTTTCAGAAACGGAGTTATTGTAATAATCGGGGGCATACCAATCGGCAACCCATTCGCGCACATTGCCAGACATATCTAAAGCGCTGTAGTAACTGGCTCCGTTTTCATATTCGGTGACTTTGGTGGTTTGCCCTACACAGGATTCAAAATTGAGCAAATCGCAAGAAGGGGCGCCGTCTCCCCAAGGGAACAGGTTGCCATCGGGTCCGCGGGCGGTTTTTTCCCATTCGGCTTCGGTTGGCAAGCGTCCATTTACATATTCGCAATATTCTTTTGCCTGAGTATGGGTTACGCCAGTGACAGGGAAGTTGATATATGTATAGTCGTTATAAATTGGGTTGTTATTTGGGTCTGGCGGGGTGCAATGCCCTGCGGCAACACAGCCCGCATACTGAGCGTTTGTGACCTTTGTGCTATAAATCCAAAAGTCGCTCACGGTTACCTCATGCGCAGGATTGTCTTCTTTATCGCCGCCCATAATAAATTTACCGCCGGGAACTGCAACTAATAAAGTACCATCTACATAACGGTAGGTAGAGCCGACTTCCATAGGCGGACCTGCAAGGTCAACTGTTTCTAAAGTTGGCGTTGTGTCTGTTGTAGATTGCTGTTCTTGCTCTCCTTCACTTCCAGCCGCGCCTGGTTGATTGGGCGCGCCGCATGAAATGACGATGATGGCTAATAGCGCAATAAAAGACGCAAAGTTAACGAATCGTTTCATCTTTTCTCCTTTCAAACTACTTAAAAAATTATAACCCTAAGGCTTTTAGAAACGTTCGTTTGTAATATCACCCAAAGGTCACACAAAAAAACAACTTATCGCCTCTAAAACGCTTGAAAAGCGATGCGGTTCTTTGATTGAGCCTTTAGGAGAATCTACTTAAAGCGCAGCAAAAAAGATATATAAAAAGCGCTCTGAGGTTTCTCAGAACGCTTTTACAACGCTAAAAATTATTTTGGCTCGCAAACGTTTGCCGATTCGTTCCATTTGCAAGTCGGCTGAGCGACACAACGAGATTCGCTATCAATTGGGGCGCAGACGGTATCTTCAACAGTAGAGCATTTAAGCGTATTAACGCGAACCGTAATGCACCCTTCGCCGCCTAAAGAGGTTTCAAGCGCAGGCACACAAGCGCCGACGGTTTGGTCAAAGGCATAGCCTGCCGCGCAACCGGGGAATACGCCGCCTGCATTTGGCTGGCAACATTGGAAGCCCTCGTTATAAGCATAACCTGCCGCGCAACCAGCAAAGGTTTGTTGCGCCAGTGACGAGTTATTAATTCCAAACGGAGCGTTTGACTGTCCATTAGGCGGCGCGCATATCCCCGCCGAGTCGTCAAAATATAAACCGATTGGGCAAGAGCCGTCTAACCCTGTACTGACAACGCAAAATTGTTGCCCAGCGCTTTCTTTGGTCACATATCCAAGCGGGCATCCTCCCGCCGCAGGCTGTGCAGAGATGGGCGAGTAAACACAAGCGCCGCTGGAAGAATCAAGCGTGTATCCTGAATCGCAAACGGCGTTCAACCCGCTCACGTCAATTTGATTGGTACAAGCAGGGTTGCAAACCACAACCTCATTCGTCGACTCAATGCCTCGCGGTCCACGACAAACCAAAGTTCTTAATCCGCCTTCTATTCTTTCTTCGCATTGAATTCGCGTGCCGCGTTCTTCCCATGTGGCTTCAAAAGAAATTTGAACCACTGCATAGCCGTCTCCCTGCTGGCAATATTGATTGGTAACAACCCCTTCTGGTAAAGCGCAAGAGTTAACGGTAGGTTGCGTAAGCGCCGGCACAGTTGCGCTTAATTGACAATATGGCGCAAAAGGCTGCGGATTAGCCACCGCACAGCGAAAGCCTGTATCGCGGCGGTTATCGGTCGGTTCATCAAAACGGCGAATGGCAGAGGCAACTTGTTCTTCGGCGCTTTCAAACGAACTGCCGCGCACAACGCGATATTGCCCGTTTTCAGGTCCCATTGGGTTAGCGGAAGGCGATTGACTATAATAATTAGGGTCATACCAATCGTACACCCATTCAAACACGTTGCCTGCCATATCCCATAAACCAAAAGGGCTTTTTCCCGCTTCGTATGCCGTTACGCTGTTTGTCGTTCCATTACAATTTGCATAATTAAGCAAATCGCAACTCGGCTCGCTATTCCCCCAAGGGTATATATTCGCGCTTAAGCCGCGCGCGGCTTTTTCCCATTGCGCCTCAGTTGGCAGGCTACCCTGAATCCAAGCGCAATATGTTTGGGCTTGCTCCCAGTTCACTCCTACAACAGGATGATTCGCAAATTCGGGGTTGCCAAAAACAGGTCCGCCCAAGGTTTGAGTCGGAGGCGTGCAAGCGCCTGTTTTTACGCATTGTTCATACATACGATTTGTAACTTTTGTTTGCTGAATCCAATACGCGTCTAAATTAACCGTATGAATGGGAGCGTCAAAGCCATTATCGCCCATGATAAAATCGCCAGCGGGGATATAAATTAACACGCTTCCGTCTATCCATTTCATTGCCTCGCCGCTTCCTGGACCTCCCAGCGGAATGGGGGCTAACGCCGCAACAGTTTCTGCTGTGGGGGTTTGGGGCGTAGAGGCTTCGCCCGTCGCAGTGACCACTACCACTAAAGTCTCTGGCGCTGCAGGCGCACACGCCGATACTATAAAGATAATAGTTAATGTAAACGCCAGAACGATATACCTAGCTCGTTTCATTCAATCTCCTTTTCGTTATACATAGCCTTAGCATTATAAAAGAAAAACGCTCAGCAGATTTGTCATTCGCCTGCTGAGCGCCTTTCTAGCGCTGATTTTCTTATGTTTATCTAATTTTTGAGTGAATTTTACTAGGGTTGCACACAATAACAAACAACTTGATTTCCAAAATTAAAACAGACGGTGTATTGCGCCGGACACCCAGACGCGGGAGGGTCTTCGCCAGGTTTAGGCGGCAAGGGGCATAAACCCGGCTCGTTGCCAACAGGCTGAAAGCCAATTGCCATACGGCAGGTATTATCTAATTCTGAAAGTTCTTTGATTGGATAAAAATATTCAAACTCAATTAAAGAGGCTCCTGCTTGTTCATGAGTGTAGTAATCATTAAAATCAAATAACGCGGGGTTCAAATCATCTGTGCCAGCCCACACCCCAACCATAAACGAAGTATCGCCTTCAAGAATGGTTCGCTTCACCGCAAGTTCAACCGCATAAGGGTCTTGAGGCGAAATGCGCGCCCATGCTAAATCTGGGTCTGATTGTTGGTTTACGCCAAATATTAAAGTTTCGTAACCGTTTTGTTCTGTTAGGGAGTCGTCTGAATACATAAACTTTTCGCCGCCAACATCGTTATCGGCGTCAAACCAAACCTCTACCCCATTCGTCGCCCAGCCTTCAGGAGAAGGCGCTGAGGCTAAAATTAACCAATCGCCGCCGCCGTCAAGGTCTAAATCAATTTCAAACCCATAACGTCCATTCAAGGCGTAACTAGAACTATCGTTTTTGAATTTTATCTCAGCATACAGCCATGTATCGTCTTCATAAAAAAATGCGCCCTGAATATCCAACGCAGGGTAATACATATCCATAACGTTTGCATTAAATGGTCTTTCATAGCGTCCAAAGGTAAAACGGTCTCCGCTAGGCGCGCGTTTATCGTCAGCGGTCATAGATGAATCTTGGTCGCCTACTACGCCGCTTTGCTCTTCAGGTAAATTACCTGGAGTCAAAGTATGCACAACAAGCGTTGGCTGGGGCGTAGCGGTTGGCAATGCCGCCGTATCGGTCGCTCCTGCGGCTGAATCGTCGCTTGGTTCTAATGTAACGCTATCGCTTTGACCGCACGCCAAAGACGCAACAAAAAGAACAAGCGCTAAAGCTAAGATTTTTTTCATGGTAACCTCTTTTCGGTAAGAGGCGATTGTAAGCAATGAAACAAAGCGCACGCTATGGGATATTGGGGCTATTTTACATAATACAAAATTAATCTAGGCAATAGTAATAATAATACCCCGCTCCCAGCCCGCTCCACGATGGGCACCAACTCGGCTGTGAGGCGGAAGAGTATCTATAAACATAAGGAGGAAGTAAATAGGGATTGACCCAAACAATTTCATCGCCATCATTTGGCGGAACATCCTGACAATACTCGCCATATTTCACCCACCCCGTAGGGAAAAAACTATCATCCCAATCGTACACGTCATAGCAACGCATAACAGGTTTAGGAAGCGGCACATACACCCAAAACTTTACCCCTGCAAACGCTACTACCACATTTTTGCCAGAAGTCTTTTTGGAAGCGCTACACTGCACTACCGTATCATCCGTTTGATTACAATGCAAGCGATACGAATCGCCCCCCTGCACTTGAACAAACCCATTATTCAAATCCGCTTTTGAAAGCTTTTCGTTCACTTGAAAAACGAAAAGAATACCGCCGTCTCCGTCATTGCGAACTTCTAATAAAGCGACGACAAGCGTTCTTGGCGCGGCGGAAGCGGTTGAAAAGGGAAAAAACAACATCAAAAGCAAACACGCTAAACTATAATTTTTTTTCATTCAACCTCCTAACTTCATCTACCGCTTGCGGATTAACCAATGAAGAGGTATCGCCCAATTCTAAACCAAGATACGCGGCGCGAATCATACGCCGCATAACCTTAGCGTTGCGCGTTTTGGGTAAATCGCTGACGAAGATAATTTCTTTTGGGGCGAGCGGCTTGCCCATTTCATCTATGACCATTTTGCTTAATTCTTGACGAAGCGCTTCGCTTCTTTCTACGTTCGGCTTGACGACTGCAAACAGAATCAGTTCATTACCTTTGACATCGTGCGGCACGCCAATCGCCGCCGCTTCCACAATATCTTTATGCTTCACTAAAATAGATTCAACCTCGGCAGGTCCTAACCGCTTTCCAGCGATTTTGATTGTATCGTCTGAGCGCCCTAAAATATACCAAAGACCATCTTTATCAATGGCGGCGAAGTCGCCATGAACCCAAACATTCTCCCAGCGAGACCAATAAGTATCAAGATACCTTTGTTTATCCTTCCAAAAACCTCGGGTCATACCAATCCATGGAGATTTGACAACCAACTCCCCCACGGCGTTGCGAAGCGGGTTTCCGTTCTCATCAAATACATCGGCGTTCATGCCGGGGCATGGAGCGGAGAACGCGCATGGCTTAAGCGGCAACAATGGGTTGCCCATAACAATTCCGCCCGAAATTTCCGTTCCGCCTGAATAATTGATAATCGGAATGTTTGATTTGCCGACTTTTTCAAATAACCACATCCACGGGTCGGGGTTCCACGGCTCGCCAGTGGAAGCAAAACATTTGAGCGAAGATAAATTATGTTTTTTGAAATGCTCCTCGCCTTGCGGAATAAGCGAACGAATCAAAGTCGGCGAAACGCCCATTTGATTAATTTTATGTTTTTCAGCCAATTCCCATAAACGGTTTGGCGCAGGAAAATCCGGGGCGCCGTCATATAAAAACATGGTTGCGCCTAAAATTAAACTTCCAAATACAAGCCATGGTCCCATCATCCAGCCCATATCGGTCATCCAATAAATCGTGTCGCCTTGATGAACGTCCGTTCCGAACGCCATATCTTGCGCGGCTTTAATTGGAAAACCGCAATGCGTATGCAACGCGCCTTTTGGTTTGCCCGTTGTGCCTGAGGTGTAAATAATCATCAATGGGTCTTCGGCGCTTGTAATTTCGGTTTGGCTTGAATCGCTTTGTTTATTGATTAATTCATCCCACCAAGTATCTCTGCCTGCTTTCATCTTTATTTCTTGATTTGTTCGCTTCAACACAATCATGTGTTGCAAAGTGGGAATTTGTTCCGCCGCTTCATCGGCAATAGACTTCATCTCCACCGCTTTGCCGCGCCGAAATGCGCCATCGCAGGCAAATAGCGCTTTCGCGCCAGCGTCGTTCATCCGAGAAACAATTGCGCCCGCTCCGTACCCAGAGAATAAAGGCAAGATAATTCCGCCAATTTTTGCAATAGCAAGCAAAGCAATGACAATTTCAGGGGTCATGGGCATAAAAATCCCAATCGCATCGCCTTTGCCAAACCCCAGCGAACGAAGTCCATTGGCGGTTTTATTTACTTCTTTATAAAGTTGTTCATACGTTAGGGTTTGCGCGATTCCTTCTTCCCCTTCAAAAGCAATAGCGACCTTAAACTTGAGACTTGAGGCTTGGCGTTTATCCACGCAATTGTGGACGATGTTCATTTTCGCATCCACGCACCATTTGGGAAATTGAACGCCTTCAGATACATCCACCGCTTTAGAATAAGGCTTATAAAATTGAATATCTAAAAATTTTAGAACTGCGTCTGTAAACCAAGCAATGTCAGACGTTGATTTACGCATTAATTCATCAAAATCTTTAATATTATGCAACCTCATAAACGCAGTGAGGTTAGCGCGTTCAATTTGTTCGGGCGAGGGTCTCCAAACAATATCGCCGCCGAAAGTAAACTGCTCTGTCATGGCTTCTCCTCTAAATTTATCCCGATTCTATCGCAACTTGCTTTTATAATGTAAAGCGATGACGCAAACTTTTCCATGCCCGGTATGCGGCGCGCCAAACCAAGCGGAGGCAGGTGTGGATTTTATGCCTTGCGCTTATTGCAGAAGGAATTTGACCATTCCAAAACGCTTACGTCTTAAGCCATTGCTGAAGGCGGAAAAAAGCGTTGAGAAAACAGAATCAAACCGCCCTGTAGAAGTCGAGGCGGCGAATATCTTAAGAAAATCTCAACCGCTTGCCATTCGCCTCTGGAATCTATTCGCGCTGCGGGCTTGGTTGAAACGGCTCATCCCAACTTGTTTATGATATTCGCTATTTTATGCGTTGTAAGCGCTTTATTTGTTTTTTCATAGAGGAGCAAAATAATGCAATCGCAAAAATTAACGTTTGACGTGCGTTCAGAATGGCTCAGTCATGAGGTTTCGGTCTCATATTGTAAAAACGCAAAAATTGAGTTAGACACAAATATAGCGGGCAACCCAAACGCATTTAACCCCGCCGAATTGCTTTTGGCGGCATTATCGGCTTGTATGATAAAAGGAATTGAGCGCGTTGCGCCTGTGTTAAAGTTTGAATATGCCGGCGTTGAAATTAAAGCACACGGCGTGCGGCAAGACGTTCCCCCGAAGATGGAATCTATCTCTTATGAAATTATTATTGACACCAACGAAGACGACCATCGCTTAGACTTGCTGCATAAAAACATCAAACAATATGGAACGGTTTTTAATACCGTTTTACCCGGCGCGAACTTAACAGGCACAATTCGACGAAAATAATTTTCAAACTATAATCATAAAAATTTTGGAGGAGCAATGTCAAACGTTTACGAATCAAAACACCCGCTGGTGGCGCATAAGCTTTCACGCTTGCGCGATAAGCGCACCGAACCGAAAAAGTTCCGCGAATTAGTGAGGGAAATTGCCGGCTTGTTGGCTTACGAATCGACCGCCAACTTGCAAACAACTGAAATTGAAATTGAAACCCCGCTTGAAAAAATGAAAGCGCAACAACTGAAAGAAAAAATTGGCTTAGTGCCAATTTTGCGGGCAGGGCTAGGCATGGTGGAAGGGATTTGGGAATTAATGCCCTCGGCTGAGGTTTGGCACATTGGGCTATATCGAGATGAAAAAACTTTGCAACCCGTTGAGTATTACAACAAACTCCCCGTGGACCCGCGCGTTTCCGTCTGCCTCATATTAGACCCTATGCTTGCCACAGGCGGCTCCGCCACCGCCACCGCCGACATTTTGAAAAAATGGGGCGTGAAAAAAATTAAATATGTCGGGATCATTGCCGCGCCTGAAGGTATCAAAGCCATGCAAGCGGCTCACCCCGATATTGATATTTATGTCGCCGCGATTGACAGCCATTTGAATGAACGCGGCTATATTGTGCCTGGGCTGGGCGATGCGGGCGATAGACAATTTGGAACAGGATAAACACATTATGAGCGCTGAAATTGCTTGTTTGGGTTTGGCGGTCATCTTTGGGATAATTGTTTTTCTTTTTTACCGCCGCAAAAAAATTAACCGACGCATTGCAAGCGTTTTATCAAGAAGACAATTACATCCAACGTCAAAGCCTTCCAATTTCAAACCCGTTCATTTATGAAGATATGGCGTTTACCGCCGCGTTAGACGGAAAAATAAGAAGCGATATTCCATACACCCTAATTTTAGGAACGCGCTTTTCAGGCGCAAGCGAAACCCGTATTCAGCACAACTATATTGGCTTTTACTTTCCGCCACACGAGAGTATGACGGATGAATGGCTCAACCAATGGAAACAAAAAGTAGCCGAACGCGGAGATAACTGGGGAATCATGGGAGCGCCCGAGCGTTTGCCCATTCGAGCCGTCCGAATCAATAACGGAATTTTGCTGGCATGGAACGGTTTACACTTAAGGCATACAATTGAAGCAAGAATACAAGACGTATTAGATTCGTTGAAGGGATGATAAGAAATTAATAAATCACAAAATGGCTTGTTATAATCCACATCATGCTTTTTAAGTTATTTCAACAATCCGACATCCCTGAAAAATATCGTTCCAACTTCACAAATTTATATCTCGACATCGCTTGGTTTGGCGTGTTGAGCGGCACCGCCGTTAACTTCTTAAACATTTACGCCGCGCGCTTAGGCGCAACAGGCTTACAAATTGGCTTACTCACCGCCGCCTCGGCAATCGTCAATTTATTTCTCGCCATCCCCGCCGGGCATTGGATAAGCAAACGCCATACAGGCAAAGCGGTATTCTGGTCGTCCGTTCTATTTCGCATTGGCTATCTATTTTGGATTCCCCTTCCATGGATGTTTGATGCACAAGGGCAAATTTGGTCGTTAATTGTCATCACATTCCTAATGGCAATTCCGCTCACGCCGCTTGGCGTAGGCTTCAACGCCTTATTTGCCGAAGCCGTCCCCGAACAATATCGCGCGCGCGTAGCCGGCATACGCAACGTCACCTTTTCCATAGCCTATATGCTGTCTTCCCTCATAGCGGGCTACATTTTGGAAAACACCCCCTTCACCGCAGGCTACCAAATCATTTTTACCATTGGGGCATTCGGCGCGGCGATGAGCAGTTACCACATTTATCACATCAAATCATTAGAAGAAAAAACGCCGCCTCTTTCTGAACTTCTGCCTGATTCTGCGCTCAAACCTGAATCTACCCTTCGGCTAGATATTTGGAAAACCCCGTTCCGCAACATTTTACTTTCGCTTCTATTTTTTCACCTAACGCAATATATCGTAACGCCGCTCTATCCGCTTTATCTTGTCGGCGAGCTTCATCTCAACGATAATCACTTCGGCGCAGGCACCGCCTTATTTTACCTAACCGTATTGCTTGCCTCCACGCAGTTAGGAAAAATTGTGCAAAAGTACGGTCACAAAAAAGTAACGGGCTGGGGCGCCGTTGGCGTCGGCTTATACCCGCTCACAATGGCTTTCACTCAAAATGAAATTCACTACTACCTGCTTTCCTTCTTTGGCGGGTTCTTATTTGCGCTGGCAAATGGCGCATACGCCAATTACATGCTAGAAAATATCCCCCCGCACGATAGACCTTCCCACTTGGCGTGGTACACCATCATCTTAAACTTTGCTATTCTCATTAGTTCCTTACTTGGACCGGTGGTTGCAAATATCATTGGCATTGCGCCCGCTTTAATTTTATTCGGCTGTATGCGTTTTCTATCAGGCTTCTTTATTCTAAAAAAATAAAGATATTAATGCTAAAATCACTGCATGTCTGAAGAAATAAAAATCGTCGCAAACAACCGCAAGGCTAGTTTTGAATATACCTTGCTCGAAACCTTTGAAGCGGGCATTGCCTTGCAAGGCTCGGAGATTAAGTCTATTCGCGCAGGGCAAATCAGCATCCAAGAATCGTATGTGGATGTAGAAAACGGTCAGAACGCTTGGCTTCTTGAAGCGCATATCGCCCCGTATGACCAAGCGGGGAAATTTTTCAATCACGACCCAAAGCGAAAGCGCCGTTTACTACTACACAAAAAACAAATTCGTGAATTATGGAATAATGTCCGCATCAAAGGTATGACCATCGTACCGACAAAAGTGTATCTAAAAAATGGGCGTGCAAAAGTGGAAATTGCGCTTGCCAAAGGCAAAAAAGCCTACGACAAACGCGCCGCCATCGCCAAACGCGATGAAGCGCGAGAAAAAGAACGCGCCATGCGCGTACGATAGCCCAAAAAATGAGTCTTGGCTTCTTTTTTATCTTTATCATAAAGAAAGAAGCCAAGAAGAAAGAAGATACCCATGCCCCCTTCAACCATTGGCGGAATTAACTTATTGCCCGAACGGGAAAAACGAGCCATGTATGCGCGCTATATTCCCCAAGCCTTATTAGATAGATTTAACCTCCCGCCTTTAACTTCTGCCATGGGGCAAAGCCTTTTACAATTTCGGTTTGCCTCTGGCTCCACCGACGTAGAAATGAGTTTGTTTCATAAAATAGATTTCCCCGACCCGATTCTCTACGCCCACCTCACCGACACCATCAGCGGGCAAATTCATATTTTGCTTTACATCCTGAACGACCCTGAAAGCCCTCGTTACGACGTAGATAAAATGCCCGACGGCTCTCCTACAAAGTTTGGAATTTTGCAAAGAAATATTGAAGCGGAGAAAAAAGCCCTCGCGGGCGGGCTGGCTCCAGGGCAGATACGACGCGGGTTGCGAATGCTAGGTCAAGCCATTGAAAAATTTGAAGAATTCGCAACCATGTTAGGGCATAATATGTATTTTATCGAGCCGCTGTATTATCACAATGCCGTTATTTTTGAACGATATGGGTTTGCTTATCAAGTTGGCAAGCGATTAATGGAAAGCATCCACGCGGGTTTTCAATCTGGCGGCGATTTGTACGCGCAACTAGACGACTCCAACCCATTCCGCATGAAAGATGCCGCCTATAGCATTCGCAAACGCTCATGGGCAATTCACGATGGGATTTTGGGCGAGCCGTTTACAAACGTGACGATGTATAAACGAGTTGGAGTTCACGCAGGGTTAAACACCGCCAAAGACGCGGCTTGGTAAATTTGAAATCTATTTCTTTACCTTGACTTAAGTAACCTTGCCAGCATAAAATTTGATTATTCATTTTATGCGTAAAAAAAATTCTTCTAGCAGATTTAAATTTGTTCGGCAATTGGCTTATCCAACAGACGGTAAATTTCCCCCTTTTGAACAAGCGCAACAAAGTATTCAATCTCAATGCGAAATCACAACCATAAATCGCATTAATACGCTTAGAGGTTGTTTATAGCCGCGCAACCCGTCTTCATCCCCGCTAGATAAGGTAACCAAAGCGCCTCACAGGCGTGTAACACACTAAAGAGCCTAAACGCAAACACATGAGGAATACATGCAGAAAAAAGTAAATGATTTTTCCATTACCGTTGGCACGAAAAACGGTTCAGGCAGTTCTACTGCCAATACCACAATTTTGCGAGCGATTTTCAAAATGGGAATTCCCGTTTCCGGAAAAAATTTGTTTCCGTCCAATATTCAAGGTTTGCCCACTTGGTACACCATTCGCGTTAATAAAGATGGGTTTATTGCCCGTCAAGAATCCAGCGACATCGTGATTGCTATTAACCCAGATTCTTTTGCAAAAGACTTAGCGTCTGTTTCTGCAGGCGGGGCGTTTTTTTACGCCGACGATATTAAGCTCGATATTCACCGCACCGATATTGCCGTTTACCCCCTGCCGATTAAAAGCCTTGTCCGCGCAGATACGAGCATCCCCAGCGATTTTCGGGATTTAGTAGGCAATATGATTTACGTCGGCGCATTGGCTGAAATGATAGGGATTGATTTAGAAAAGATTTACGCCGCGTTAAGTTTTCACTTTAAAGGCAAACAAAAGCCGATTGATATGAACTTTAATATGGTGAAAGCCGGCGCAGATTACGCCAAAAACAATTTAGAAAAGAAAGACCCTTTTTATTTAGAGCCAATGGATGCCACCAAAGACTTAATCATGACCGACGGTAACACCGCCGCAGCCATTGGTTCGATTTTCGGCGGTATGCAATTTGCGGCATGGTATCCGATTACGCCCGCTTCATCGTTAGCCGAAGCCGTTATTGATTATCTGCCCATGCTCCGCAAGCGAGAAGACGGTAAAAAAACTTATGCGGTTGTGCAAGCGGAAGACGAACTCGCCGCGCTAGGCATGGCAATTGGCGCAGGGTGGGCTGGGTTACGCGCCATGACTTCATCGTCAGGTCCTGGCATTTCTTTGATGACGGAGTTTGCAGGTTTAGCCTATTATGCCGAAGTGCCTGTCGTCGTTTGGGATATTCAACGCATCGGACCTAGCACAGGCTTACCCACCCGCACTTCGCAAGCCGATTTAACTTTTGTGTATCACATTGGGCATGGAGATACAAACAGCGTTATCCTCCTTCCCGGCACGCTAGACGAATGTTTTGAATTTGGGTGGAAATCTTTCGACATTGCCGAGCGCCTGCAAACGCCTGTGTTTGTATTAAGCGATTTAGATATTGGCATGAATCAATGGATGAGCAAGCCGTTTCAATATCCCGATGTTCCAATGGATAGAGGAAAGGTGTTGTGGGAAAAAGATTTGGAGGAGATTAAAGGCAATTGGGGACGTTACCTCGACAAAGACGGCGACGGAATTCCCTACCGAACGATTCCCGGCAATAAGCACCCAGCCAGCGCATACTTTACGCGCGGAACAGGTCACGATGAATATGCAAGATACACTGAAGATTCAGCGGCGTATATGCGAAACATGGAACGGTTGAAGAAAAAATTTGAAACCGCAAAACAATTTATGCCCAAACCTGTACTACGAGAAACCAAAGGCGCGCAATTGGGCATCATTGCTTTTGGCTCAACGGAAAACGCCATCCTCGAAGCGCAACATTTGCTGGAAAAGGAAAACGGAATTAAGTCGGACTTTTTACGCCTACGCGCGATTCCATTTACCGAAGAAACGACAAAATTTATTGAACGGCACGACCAAATTATGGTCGTGGAGCAAAACCGAGACGGTCAGTTGCACAAAATCTTATTAATGGAATATCCGCAACACGCAATGAAGTTTAAGTCTGTGGCGTATCACGACGGTCTGCCCGCCGCGGCAAAGTGGGTGCGAGAAGGCATACTCGAAAAATATTCAGCAAATAGCAAGAAGAAAGTTGAAGTTAAGAAAAAAGCTAAAGTTGTAAAACCAAATTCAAAATTGAGGAAAGAAGCGGCGAAAAAGAAAAAGTCAACCGCGAAAAAGAAAAAATGAATCCTCTCATCAGTCGGCACGGATACATAGTCAACGAAAATTGATGAAGATTAGCGGATGAAAAGGAAAAAATATGGCAATTGAAACTACCCTCCCTATGGCTGGCGCGCCTTCTAACTTGAATCGCGTCGGCTTAGCAAAAAACGACTATCGCGGCAACCCAACTACGTTATGTCAGGGTTGCGGGCATAATTCAATTTCAAATCAAATCATCACGGCATTATACGAAATGGATATTGTGCCGGAAGACGTTTTGAAATTTAGCGGCATTGGGTGTTCATCTAAATCGCCGACGTATTTTTTGAATCGTACATTTGGCTTTAATAGTTTACATGGGCGTATGCCTTCGATTGCAACAGGCGCATTGTTCGCTTTGCCCAATATGCGCGGCATTGCCGTCTCTGGCGATGGCGACACAGCCAGCATTGGGATGGGGCAATTCAAACACATTATGCGCCGCAACGTAAACTTAGTGTATATTATCGAAAACAACGGCGTATATGGGTTGACCAAAGGGCAGTTTTCTGCCACAGCCGAAAAAGGTTTGCAATTAAAGAAACAAGGCGAAAACCCTTATATGCCCGTTGATATTTGTATGGAAGCGCTGATTTCTAACGCAAGTTTTGTGGCGCGTTCTTTTGCGGGCAACCCCAAACAAGTGAAAGAATTGCTCAAAGCCGCGCTTTCGCATAAAGGCATCGCTATTTTAGATATCATCAGCCCATGCGTTACGTTTAACGACCAAGCCACTGCCTATCACTCATACGCATGGGGCAAAGAACACGAGCAACCTTTGCATGAAATTTCTTATATTCCCCCGCGCAATGAAATTATGCTAGAGCGCGAAATGGAAGCGGGCGAAATTCGTGAAGTGGCGCTGCACGACGGTTCGCACGTCATTTTGAAAAACCTTGAACATGGTTACGACCCCACCAACAAAGAAGAAGCCTTGCGAATTTCAAACGAAGCCGCGCAAAATAATTGGTTGCTAACTGGTTTGATTTACGTCAACCCTGAAAAGCCAACGCTCACCGAAACCTATAACTTACTCGATACCGTTCCGCTTAATCGGTTAACGGAAGCGGATTTACGACCCGATAAAGCCATGCTTGAAAAAGTGAATTCGTTGATGTTCTAACCCTCGCCTCGCCCCTCTCTAAACATGAGAGGGGTTTTGTTTTGTTCACGCCGCACTCAGCAAGCGGATATAATTTGACGGATGAAAAATCTTGATTCGGAAATTCAATTGGAATATATCCGCGCTTCGGGACCGGGCGGGCAAAATGTGAATAAAGTCGCTACTGCGGTTCAACTACGCTTCGACATTTTCCATTCTCTCAGCCTCGCTTCAGAGACGAAGGGACGGCTGATTCTGCTTGCGGGAAAACGAGTCAATCGGGACGGCGTTTTAATTCTCGAATCCAAACGTTTTCGCACTCAAGAACAAAACCGAGAAGACGTCCTTGCCAAATTTTATGAGCTCATTCAAAAAGCGAGCGTCAAACCAAAAGTCCGCAAGAAGACTAAAGCGACGAAGGCTTCAAAAGAAAAGCGCTTGAACGAAAAGAAAAAACGAGGGGAGGTTAAGAAGCTGAGAGGGAAAGTGATTGGCAATTGGTAATTGGTAATTGGTTGATTGGCAACGTGAAACTTTTTGTTAGATATAGCGTAAAAGAAGCATTATCTTAATAAGGAGTTTTCAATGAAGGCGTTTGTGTATCGTGAATATGGGGCAACCGATGTTCTGAAATTAGACAATGTAGAAAAACCAACCCCGAAAGACGGTGAAATTGTAGTGAGGGTTCGCGCGGTTTCGCTCAACAAAGCGGATTTGTATTTTTTGAAAGGCGAGCCATTCATGCTCCGTTTGGAAAATGGGCTTCAAAAACCGAAAAGAACCATTTTAGGCGCAGATATTTCGGGGGTTGTGGAAGCGGTTGGTAAGAATGTAAACCAATTCAAACTTGGGGATGAAGTGTTTGCAGATTTATCGTCTAGCGGGTTGGGCGGGCTGGCGGAGTATGTATGCGCCAAAGAGAGCGCTTTTGCGCATAAACCAACTAACCTATCGCATGAAGAGGCGGCGGCGGCTCCAATGGCGGCAGTGACGGCTTTGCAAAGCCTGAAAAAGGGAAATATCAAAGCGGGGCAAAAAGTCTTAATCAACGGCGCTTCGGGCGGCGTGGGCACGTTTGCGGTGCAAATTGCAAAATCGTTTGGCGCAGAAGTTACGGCGGTGTGCAGTTCAAAACATATTGAAATTGCGCGCGCGCTCGGCGCCGACTATACGATTGACTACAACAAAGAAAATTTTACGAAAAACGGAAAGCGGTATGATTTAATTTTGGCGACGAACGGCTATCATACGCTGGCAGATTATAAACGCGCATTAACTACAAACGGCGTGTATGTTTGCAGCGGCGGGGCATTGAAGCAAATTTTTGAGTCTATCCTTTTAGGAAGTTTGGCGACCATAGGCACAAACAAAAAAATGACCAACTTATCCGCCAAACCCAATCAGGACGATTTGATTTTTGTTAAGCAATTAATTGAGAGCGGTAAAGTGAAATCTTTTGTTGAGAAAACGTATCCGTTTGAACAAACGCCTGAAGCGTTCCGCCATTTGGCGCAAGGTCATGCAAGCGGAAAGATAGTCATTAAGATTTCGTAGCGGTTTGAACCAGAGATACACGGAGATAAAAAAATATATGTTTCTCTCCGTGTATCTTTTAATAAATCAAAAAAAGGAATATAAAACATGGAAGATATACAAATCAAACTTTCGGCATTATGGGCGGCGACTATGTTCACCTACCTCTTAGGCGATGTGATTAGAATTTTCAGCGGCGACGCAAAACCAGGCGAAATGGCAGGGCAACCCGCCACGCAGTGGATGTGGATGGCGGCGGCAGTTTTAATGCTCATTCCAATTCTGATGGTGGCGCTTTCTGTATTTTTAGATTACCCCCTCAATCGCTGGGTAAATATTATTGTGGCGGCCTTCTTGTTGTTATTCAATTTATTGAGCATATCTACCTACCCATCTATGTATGATAAATTTTTACTGGCGGTCAGCCTAATCTTTAATGGAATCGTTATATGGCTGGCTTGGAATTGGACGAGCGCTTCTGTATAAGTTAACTCGCCTTACGCGAAACGCCTCGAAGGTTTTTAGCCAGACCTTCGGGGCGATGCGGAATATCAATCCATTCAAGCAAGAACAGGTTTGAGATTTCGGTATAATCGGGGGCTTATGACAAAACATAATTCATTCATGGGCTTAATCGCAGGGCTTACTGCCGCCTCAATTTGGGGCGGCATGTATGTCGTCAGCAAAGTGGTTTTGGAGGTTATTCCGCCGTTTTCGTTATTGACGTTACGCTTGTTAATGGGCGCAATGACTTTAGCGGTTGCGATGCATTTGAGAAACAAAAAATCAAATTCAAAGATAAGCGTCAGCAAAAAAATATTTTGGACAAGTTTTTGGGTTGGCTTTGTGGGCTACGGAATTTCGCTGGGCTTTCAGTTTGTCGGCACAAAACTTTCAACGGCGTCGAACGGCGCATTGATTACATCTACCACGCCGGCTTTTGTGTTGTTGTTCGCCCCGTTTTTATTAGGAGAAAAAACAACGCCGAGAAGGATTATGGCTCTGACGGTGGCAACGTTGGGCGTGCTTGCAGTCATTGACCCGCGCACTGCCGAGTTATCGCCTTCGCTATTTTGGGGAAACATGAGTTTATTGGCGGCAGGTTTAACATGGGCTTTGTATTCTGTATTGGTTCGCAAAGTTTCTAAAGACGCCGATTTATTATCGTCTAGCGCAATGATGCTGTTGGGTGGGTTGCCCACTAGCGGCGCTTTCAGCGTTTGGGAAATCAATACGCAAGGCGTTGGCGAAATTACCTTAGGCATTATCGGCGGGCTATTGTTTTTGGGAATTATCTCAACCGCCGTAGCGATGTTCTTATGGAATTATGCCTTTGCAGAGTTGCCCGCCGCGGTTGCCTCTTTAACGTTTTTTGCTCAACCGGTGGTGGGGGCTGTATTGGGTTGGTTTTTCTTAGCGGAAACGATTACGCCTTTATTTATTTTGGGGGGCGTTCTAATTACAATCGGCATTTTGATTGCGACATTTGAAAAATAGATAAGCGGCAGTCATGTTGAACATGACTGCCGCTTATGTTGAGGCGAAAATAAATTTCGATGAAACAGAATCAAGCCTCCCCTAAGAATGAGGCGGGGTTATTTTCCCACGTTGCTTTCGGCAAGTTTGCGCACAAGTTTTACGGTTGGTTCGCTTCCAACGGTGTGCAATAAAGCCATGTTGGGAGGGCGTTGGTCGCCAATGGGGTATCCGCAAACTAACACGACTTGGTTTCCTTTTTGAATGCCTGATTTTAATAAGACTGAGTCGACATCGGCGATCATATCGTCGAGCGAGCTGGCGTAACGCACAAGGTGCGGCTCTACGCCCCATAAAAAGGCAAGTTGATTGAGGGTGTTTTTTTCTGGGGTGAAACCGAGAATTTGCTTGGGTGGGCGCGCTTTAGACATGAGCCATGCAGAACGCCCTTGCATGGTGAAAACGGCAATGCCTTTAACGTCTGGGTCGCTGGCAAGGGCGTTTGCCGCGCGCGCCATAGAAGCCGCGTCGCTTTTGCCTAAGCCTGCTCTGCCATCTTGACGGCTTCCCCATTCTTTGAAATGCGCCTCGGCTTCGATGACGATGCGCGACATCATTTCGACGGCTAAACCGGGGTATTCGCCTGAAGCGGTTTCAGCTGAGAGCATGACCGCGTCTGTGCCGTCAAAAATCGCATTGGCGACATCGGAGGCTTCGGCGCGGGTGGGAAGCGGGTTTTGAATCATAGATTCAAGCATTTGGGTGGCGGTAATGACTAATTTGGCTTTGGCATTGGCGGCATGGATGATTGTCTTTTGCAAGGCTGGCACGCGCTCTGGCGGGAGTTCTACGCCCAAATCGCCACGAGCGACCATTACGCCGTCCACCACGTCTAAAATTTGGTCTAGTTCGTCTAGCGCTTCTGGTTTTTCTAGTTTTGCAATGAGCAAAGGTTCACGTTTGCCTTGTGCAAATTCTTTAATTGCTAGGCGCACTGTTTTTACGTCTTCGGCGCTACGCACAAACGAAATGGCAACCGCATCTACGCCTTGTGAAATGCCAAAAGCAAGGTCGGCTTTATCTTTTTCGGTAAAGCCTGCAATGCGAAGTTTTACGCCCGGTAAGTTAATGCCTTTGTGTGAAAACAACTCGCCGCCCACCAACACTTTGGCATGGACGGTGTTGTTATCTGAAGCGAGGACTTCTAAAGCGAGCCGTCCATCGTCTAATAGTAGTTTATCTTTCACATGAACCGATTCAAAAAGTTCACGAAAATCTACGGGAATTAAGGAGCAATCGGTAATGGGGGGCGTGTCTTTGGTTGGGTATAGATATACTTCTTGACCAATGGAAAGTTGGAGCGGGGCTTCGAGCCTGCCCACGCGGATTTTCGGTCCTTGTAAATCTTGTAAAATGCCTAGCGGGGTATTGAGGCGTTCCGCCACAGCCCGAATGCGCTTTATTCTTTCAGCGTGTTGTTCGTGTGTGCCGTGCGAAAAGTTTAAGCGGGCGACGTTCATGCCTGCTTTAATTAGTTTTTCTAATACCGCTTCGGAATCGGAAGCGGGCCCAATTGTGGCTACAATTTTAGCGTGCCGAATCATATGTATTTCCTTTTCAATGTTTTTGTGTCGCTCTCATCGCTTCAATGGATATTCTCTTTGGCAACAGATTGCGGGTGGAGCGAATTTATTTCTTTTTATTTTCCCTCATCCGCAACCGTTCTGCCAAAAAGGGAGGGCTAAGGAGCAAGGGGGTTTTGCAAGAAGTTTATTGAAAAAAACAATTGCAATTTTAGGTTGGCAAACAAACGGCGTGATGATAGAGAAAAAGCCTGTAACTGTCAAGGCGCAAGGGTTATTATCAGGTTAACAACGAAAGAAGCCCGAAGTTGCGGGTGATTTTTGTTGCGCTCAGGCAGGTGGGTTAGTTTGCAAGCGCGCGCTGGATGGTCTGAAAAATTATCTGCGGCGCCGTTTCAAACGAATAGGGCATATACACGCGCTCATACAGCCCGTGCGCGTCTGCGCCGAAAGGACCGATATTAATGACGGGGCAGTTCAAAGATTTGATTTCAGCTAATTTTTTTGAGGTAAGCGGGTAAACATTATTTTCTAAATCAAACAAGGGCATAAATCTTTTTAGGCTTTCCATGCCGTCAGAGTCGTCAAGGCGCATATAACTTAAGTCTGAAATATACGGAAAAAAACCGCGAAACTGAATGTCGTCATTAAAATTCTTTAGGACAAAATCCACCGCTTGAGTCAATTCATTCTCTTGGGGCAATACAGAAGGATAATATGGCGGCGAAAAGAAGGCGACGATAGCAGGTCCTTTGATTTTTGCTAAGTTTGTTAATTCGGCAACCAACAAACGGCTTAAGTCGCGGCTATCTTTGGTTTGGGGCAACAGTTCATTCGTTTTGTTTTTTATCCAACGGTTTAAGTCGCCCCGATACTCGTAAGAGGCTTTTTGCAATAACTCGTCATAAGAAACGACCAACCCATTCCACGCGGGCGGCGTTTGCAACTGACCGCCAAATTGGCGAAACTCTCGATAACTTTCTTCCGCTCGCCGCGTGACTTGAGTTAAAGCCCGCTGTGCCGCTTCTTTCATTTTTTTCATCGCATCAAACGGGGTGATTTGCAGCGTAAGCCAATTGACATAGACAAACGCTTCGCCCGCCGTTTCAACATTGTAAGAGCGCTTCAAATCGCGCAGTTGCAGCGCCACCGGCGGAACGGCAACTTCAGAGACGGTTTGGTTGCCCAATTTGCCGGTCCAGGTATCCATCCATGCAGGGTTGAGATTAATCTCGCGCGCTAGTTCTGCCGCTATGTGAGCGGCGTCTACGCCGCGAAAAATTTCGCCGACATGCGTGCGAACCCCTACAATATAAAACGACGGCAGTAACTTCCCTACCGTGCCTGAATAAATAAAGCGGACGTTTTCATTGTCGTCGCGCGAGGCGGTGTAATCGGTATTAATCACGCCGAGATAATGCAAGTTTTCTTTTTCGCGCAGTTTCAATAAATTTGGCACAGCCGCTAAAACGCCAGCCGATTCTGTTTCTTCGTCTGGGCAGGCAAGCAGCAATAAATTTCCTTCTAAGTCGTCAATCAAACGTTTTCCATTTTCATCGGGCTTAGCAAATGCGCGAAACAGAGCAATATTCAGCGCTACGCCCGATTTCATATCCACCGCGCCGCGCCCAAAAAGCCAATCGCCTGTTTGTAAGTGAATCCATGCAGAGCGTTCCGCAGCGCTTAATGCTTCATCGCCGTTGGCTGGAGCAGAGTTAGATTTTGATTGAAAATGTTTTTTCATTTCTTCAGCCAATCGTTCAGGCTGAAAGGCAAGGTGGGCGCCGCCATAGCGGGCAAAATCATCCACGCCTACGGTGTCAAAATGCGCCATCAGAATAATCGTGCGCGCAGAGTTTCTTTTACTCTTTAGCAAACAAGCGAAGTTTTTTCTGCCGTCTGCCGTAAACCAAAAATCCGAAAACACGTCTGGCGTTTTTCCGTTTTCATAATTTGCCAATGTCAAACGGCGAATCAAATCGGCGCATTTATTTTCATCTTCTATGTTCGGGCTAACGCTTGCGGTCTCTATGAGAGTTTTGGTCAAACGCAAAACTTCATCGAACCAAACTTTATTGTGCATGTTTATATTTATTCCAATAACGCAATAAACCGTCGGCGCTCATGCCAATTGGGTTCGATACGGTGTAAATTTGAATCACTTCTTCGCTCAAGCCTTGTTCGCGGCTTTGGTTTTCCATCCATGTTGTAAAGCGTTCGCGTAATTCTTCTAATGAAGGTTGGCTAGGCATGACTTGTTCAAGCCATGTTTCGGTGGCGTCTAAATTTTCTTGCAATGTGTTCAAATGCCAATCTACGTCGTCGTAAATTCCAAAATGCGTTGGGGCAATTTGTTTGAGGCGTAGTTTTTTTAATTTCATAAGGCTTTCGCGCCATTTTTCAAAATGAAATTCGGGCGGCGGCATAGGCAAACGTAAATATGGATAGCCCGGAATACGAACCCCGCCGACATCGCCAGAAAAGCAAACGCCTTCAAAGACATAAGCAAAATGATGGTCGGCATGGCCTGGCGTGTTGATAGGAAGAAACGATAGGTTGCCAATGGTAAATTCTTCCGCTTCATTCGGGACGTGAATTTGATTCTGCGCCACAGGCAGAATCTCACCCCATAGTTGGTTCATCCTCTCGCCATAAATGCGCGAAGCGCTGGCGATTAATTTTTCAGGTCGAACTAAATGCGGCGCGCCAAGCGGGTGAACGTAAATTTGCGCGCCAAGTTGGGCAAGTTGCCCCGCCGCGCCGGCATGGTCGAGATGGATGTGCGTGAGCAAGACGTGGGTCACGTCGCCTAAAGATAAGCCAAACGCTGAAAGAGCAGAATCAAGCGCCTGCAAGGTAGAGGCGGGTCCGCTTTCTATCAAGATTACGGCATCGCCGCTCTTAATCAAATACGAGGCGATGGCTTGTTTTTTATTTTGAAAATGTAAATCTATGGTGTGGATATTGGGGTTTGCCATAAAGAAAAGTCCTGTAATTTTGGCGCGGCGGCGCTTAGCGTGGAGGAAAGGTCGTCATCGCAAGCGATGGCGTAAATAGGAAGTCGCCGTTGGCGCAAAGAAGCGATGAGCGTTTCTGCGCCTGATACGCCGCCAAAGGTATGCGCTTTTAGTAAGATAACGATTGGGTATAAGGAACGTAAAAGTAAATCGTCCACCGCTTGCAATAATTCTTCGCGCACGGTGGGCGTAATTAAAATAACGGTGGAACGGCGGGGCAGTTGTATGGCTTGGGTAGAGACTAAGCCCGCAATTGACATTGAACCGTCGGCTTGGACAAAGGCTAACGTTTCTAAAATTTTCGCTTCTTGTCTTTCGCCTCTATCGGCGGGGAGGATGTTATAGGTTTGCCCCATGCTGGCGTAGCCAACCGCGCGGCGTTGGCGAATAAAGTAATGCGTTAGCGAGGCGGCAATGCTCACGGCGTATTCAAGCGTGGAGGGCGGTAGTTTTAACTTGGGGCGTTTGATGAATAAGATATTGTTTACGGATAATTCTTCATATTGATAAGGTTTTTGAGCGTGAACGGTTTTCTGCGAATCGAGGTAAATCCACACTTCGGCTTGCGGGTCTTGCTCAAATTCTTTGACCATTAATTTGTTTCGGCGAACGCTGGTGCGCCAGTGAATGCGTTTCATTGCGTCGCCGTGTATATAGTCGCGCACGCCGGCGGCATGGGGAGTAATATCTTGCGATTTTCTTTGAATAACATGCCCGCCGGGCAATAAGCCTGGAGAGGCTGGGAAATATTGTATTTCGTGAAGCATTGGTAAAACGACTAATGTATCTTGCGCTGGAATGATTTTTGAGGTTGTGAAAATGCCAAATGGGTCGCCGATGTTGAGAGCGGTGGGACCAAGTTGAAACTTGCCGCGTTGGGTGAGCCAAGAGTAGGCGTTGTATGTTCGGGTTTTTCTGCCCATCACTAAGGTCAGTAAACGCGAGCCGGCGGCGTAAGGAATCTTTGATTGGTTGATGATTTCTATCCATGCGGCGGGGATGCGGCTGTGATTGATGAGTTTGTAGCGTTCTTCAAAAATATCTCCGACGTTTGCGCGAAGTTCGCGGGCGCTTCTTTCTACGGCAATTGTTTTAGATAGCCAAAATGTCCACGCCCAAGCAGTGAGCGCAAGTAAGGCGCTCATGTATAAAAAACGAGAATAGAGCGGCGCGCCGTTGATGAGCGCGCCTATGCCGCCAACAATAAACAATAAGGCAACAAAAACTCGCCCAGCCTTCATTTAGCGCTTTCCTGAATTGGGAGCAAAAGAGCCGCCCGGCGCCGGCGTTGAGGCGACAATCTCTTGCACGATTTTATCTGAGCTTAAGTCTCTTAACCTTGCGGCGGGGCTGACAATGATGCGATGCCCTAAGACGGGAACGGCTAGGGCTTTTATATCGTCTGGCAGTACATAGTCGCGTCCTTGTAACGCCGCCATGGCTTGCCCCGCCCGCGCTAAGGATAAGCTTCCTCTTGGGCTTGCGCCTAAATAAACGTCTGGACTTTGGCGCGTTCGCACGCTGAGTTCCACCACATATCTCTTAATTGCATTAGAAACATATACTTTTTTAACCGCGTTTACCGCTTGCAATAGTTCTTTCACTTTTACTACGGGTTTTAGGCGTTCAATGGGATGCGTTAATGTTTGGTCATCAATAATGCGAATTTCATCTAAAATGTTAGGGTAGCCTAATCGCATTCGCAAGAGAAAACGGTCGAGTTGCGCTTCTGGCAATGGAAACGTGCCTTCATACTCAATAGGGTTTTGCGTTGCCAACACCATAAACGGTTGCGGTAACGGATGCGTAACGCCATCCACCGTGATTTGACGCTCTTCCATCGCTTCTAACAACGCCGCCTGCGTTTTGGGCGTGGCGCGGTTAATTTCATCTGCAAGGATAATTTGCCCAACAATAGGACCAGGGCGAAACTCAAATTTCTTTTTTTGCTGGTTGTAAATAGAAATTCCCGTAACGTCGCTGGGGAGCATATCTGGCGTAAATTGGATGCGATTAAACACGCAATCTAACGAACGGGCTAAACTACGCGCCAACATGGTTTTGCCTACGCCCGGCACGTCTTCAATTAAGATGTGCCCCTGACACAATAAACCAATCAAAACGAGTTCAAGCGATTGATTTTTCCCAACGATGACTTTTTGTAAACTTTCTCTCACCCGCTCTCCAAACAATTTAACATCTACCATGCGGCATCGTCCTTTTCAAAAAGATACGTCGATTCTATCATGGCTTGGGCTTGGTGAAATCGTGTATAATTTGGGCTACGCCTCAGTAGCTCAATGGATAGAGCGCCTGACTTCGGATCAGTAGGTTGTGGGTTCGACTCCTGCCTGAGGCGCCTTTTTGTTTTAATAGGGGTTTTATCAGCGGTTGCCCCCTGGGCAGGGGACGCGATGGGTTCGACTCCTGCCTGAGGCGCCTTTTTGTTTTA